>ENA-OQBJ01000916-OQBJ01000916.1-human-gut-metagenome-genome-assembly--contig:-NODE-916-length-13498-cov-3.857602_pt1 | contig 13498 bp, 19 predicted proteins | sample MGYA00242743_ERZ504545 | MGnify/ENA primary metagenome ERZ504545 (study PRJEB26092, sample SAMD00036252) | human gut metagenome | host: Homo sapiens | study: EMG produced TPA metagenomics assembly of...
CTACTAAAAACGTGTGTGTCGGAACAGCAACATTATATTTCTTAGCTGCTCTCACGACGGAACCACTAATCGTATCGACTTCCGTACGACGTCCATTTTCAAATCAGCATAAATCGATGTTTCCCCTTCAGGATTGGCTTCTGACGTCTTGTGAATTCGTTCAAGCATTTTCTTTTTCGTCGAAAGAAAGCCCCATAGCATGAGCGACTTCCATGGCTTCGGAAACCAATTGTTTAGTCATATTCCAAGCATGTTCGTTGCCGGCAATAAAGCCCATTTTTACGCCTAAGATACCGGTTACAGCACTCAAGGAAATATTGGTGAAGAGCTTGTCCCAAATCAACTGCTGAATATTGTCATGAATGAGAGCTTTAAATCCCGCTTCATCCAAAGTAGCTTTCAAACGGTTAAGGAAGCCTTCCGTGTCGTCTGTCAGCATACCGATATTCGTTTTTCCGACGCCGCCGTGGCGGATCTTTCCGGCGCCTAAGATGGCTCCGTTATCTTCAGTTGTGCCAATGACGATATGGGAAAGAGGGCAAAATTCTTTTAAAATATCTTCATGTCCCGATCCGTTTTGTAAGGTCATGACATAGGTATTCGGACCAATCAGTGCTTTATTTTCTTCTAAAGCAGCTTTCGACCAAAGGGCTTTTACAAACAGAATGATCAGATCCATTTCTCCGAGCCCTTCCGACGAAGTACCGGCCTTAGGATGAAATACATGATCTTCTCCATTTTCCACTAAGGTGATGCCGTCCTGATTAATCGTATTCACAACATTTTCAATTTTATCAATCATGAAAACGTCATTCTTTTGAGATAATCTGCCGCCATAAATACTTCCCATGGCACCTGCACCAATAACTGCAATTTTCATAAAAAAGAACCTCCCTGTTCTATTCTTGCTATGCGGTTTACATTTGTGTGTTTCCTTTGACATTAGTATACCGGGATTCCGGTATACTGTCAAACAAAATCATACCAGGTATGCAAAAGTGGAATCTTTATTTTCAGACCTTGCTTAAATCGAATTCATTCTTCAAAGACTTGACAAAGCCTTTTGAATGGGTCCGCCTCCCTACTCGACAAAATATACTGCCCTTGAAAAGCCAGCCACCGTTTCGTAAAGTATCATCGCACCAGAAGCGGCCTTCGTCGTCGGCATGATGAGCATACAAAACAGAGCAGACGCAACCGCCTGCTCTGTTTTGATCGTCGAAAAGATTACGATGCTTACCGCAATCTCTGCAATTATGAAGTTATATCCGGCAAGAATACCAAGAGGTGATATGTGATCTGCTGGCTCACACCCGCCAAATATCGCCGGCTCCGCTAGGGATTAAAATGTTCTAAGATAGTCTCTAATCGCTCAACATTTGCTATTTTTCCGGCAGCCCTGTTTAAATGACAGCAAACCTGCAGATTCTTTTGGATAAATTCCCCCTCCGTCATTTGGGCTTTAAAGTAGGTCTGATACATATAGGAAACGTTGCACACCTTCGGCCTCATATCATAGATAGTGCAGCGATTCGTCCTTTTATCGAGATATCGACAGACGCCATCCGTATCAACCTTGGTAGCTAATTGAGGGACCTCTCCGGCATGACGGCAGCATTCGCCGCACTGAATACAAGGAAAGGTCATCATTATAGCAGCTGCCTTACTTCCGTCAGTCGTTCTTTCGTCCCGTTGATAATCTGCCGCGCGCGTTTGCTAACAGCCCCGTCTTTGGTAATGATAGCCGTGCCAATAATCGGTGCAATGATTTGGAAAATGGCCATACCTGCGGCAACGGTGTGTTTGGCATTTGTCGAGTACGCCCTATAATCCGTTCCGTAATCCCGAATTACTTGTTGCAGCTCTTCCGTCAAAGAAGCTAAGAGGGGTCTCAACTTCCGAAGCGTTTTCGCATACTCCTGGGCAACGTCACGGATATGATAGCAGGTATCTCTCACCGTCGCCAAAGATTCGGCGATTTCTCGGGCCTTGGCCAAATTGCTTCGCGCATTATCTAAGTTAGCCGATGCCTTAGCACTCAAGGTAAAGCCCAAAACCGCTAAGGCCGGTCCCGCCACCAGGCCGCCTAAGACCATGGTACCACCGGCAACGCCAAGTCCGCCTGCCGCCAGGGAGCCCCCGCCTAAGAAGGCCAGTGTCGCATTGGTCGCAGCGGCTCCGCTTAAACTGGCAATGGCCGTACCCGTCGACGCCGCGCCAAAAGTCATGGCACCGCCATAGGCACCAAAGGCAGTTACGGCACCGGCAGCCGATCCTTTAAAGGCCCCTGAGGCCATGGAGAAGGAAAGGGTCTCCAATTCCTTCATTTTCAAATATTCCTCTTTATTCCATTTCAGCTGACCGCCAAAGTCTTTGGAAAAGGAAGCTTCCAGATGATGAATCTGGTTAAAGGAGTTCATAAACTGGGAGATTTCGTTCTGCAGTGTATCTATTCGAAGCTGTCCTAAGTTTTTGACGCTTCATTTGCCGCTTGACGTGCCTTATTGGCATTCGATTTGGCGTTATCGTAAATATGCTTGGCTTTCTCGTTTACATCCTTTGCCTCGTCGTTTTTTTGTTTGGCACCAACAGCTTGGCAACACCGGTAACACCGGCAACCACTCCAAGCCCAAGTAAAATAGGGATAGGCATTGTCTTATCCTCCTTTATCAAAACTTAAATTTAAATGGCTCCGGATCGTTCATCCGTCGGTCAAATTCTTCAAATGAATCAAAATTCGTCGTTCCACCCAATTTACGCGTAATGGTATTGGCCCCGGCAATAAAGCCATCGATATCACCGATTCTCATGGCGTTTTTCATATCGGCAAAGGCAGCCTCAAAGGTGTTCCGATATTCGGCAAGGTATCGTTCGGCAATGCGATTGATCTCTTGACGATATTGGCGGATGGCCACAACAGCCGCTTCACATTCACGTTCTACCCGGATTCGCTCTTCTCGGGCAAGCTTAGCATCCTTCAAAGCGGTCATCAATTCACCGTAGCAAGCACTGGCTAAGGAATAGCCGACCATGCCGCCAACAAGTCCGCCTACAACGGGAATGGGAATCAACAGTTGACCTGCCGCTGCATAAGCCGCCGAGGATGAAATGGCAAATCCATTCTTCCCCATCTCTTCAAGGCATTCCGTTCCCGTAACCTTGCCGTTCATCCATTGCCAAATCGTATCAGCTGAGGTGACGGCCGTGGAGACAATCTGAGCCGGTAAATTCGTTCTCGACAAGGTTCTGACAAAGGATTGACTGGCATTTCTCATGACCGCAATAGCCGCTGTACTGCCATAAGCCGTTACATAAGCATTCGCTGCTGCCTTTCCCGTCGTTACAGCCGTATCTCGAAAAGCTTCTGACGGGCTTTTTTTGCCTTGCAGTACACAAATGGCATTTTGCAGTCCACTGATAGTTCCGCCGATACCAGCTCCGTATTTAGCAGCATTGACGCCGGCATCATGCTTAGACGGTGAATATCTTTGGCCGTAGACAGGCGGGGATTCTTTCTTGCCTCCATGGCATCAGACTGGGAAACACGGGATTTTTTCAAATTCTGCCGAGTCCGTTTCAAGTCATCGATCTGGGCCTGTTTTTGTTTGGCAACTGCCATTTTTCCCTGACGTTTGGCCGCTTCTACTTGTTTATTCAAATCGGCAACGTTTTTGTCAATTTCTTGACAGACTCCATCGTAGAAATCAGACGGAACTTCCATGGTTACATTGGCATCGCGATATTTTTTATATTTTCCGGACATGAGCTTATTCAGACATTCTTTCGGATTCTTTCCGACGAACTTCATCTGCGAGCCCGACCCAGGGATTACATTGCCGTTGGCATCCAGTTCTACATGGTCATACAAGGGGTCGTTTACACGACCGATATCATCGGTCCGCACCTTTCGTGTCCCATCTTTCTTGAGGATTCGATCGGCATTTTCACGAGCCGTCTCCTTTACCTCTGCCGAAAATCCGGCCTGCTGTTTGAGGTTTTGCTCCCTGTATTGGGGATTTACTTTGCTCTTAGAAATATCCTTTAGTCCGCGTTTAAGGGCGATTCCCGTTTCATGGTCAAACCCTTCATAGGCCACCATGTGTTCCTTGCCGGCGGCACCATGGAGGAGTATATCCTCAGCCATTCCCGCATTGGTGATCCCTGAAATGGCCGTATCTATCTTCAATTTTTTAGTTGATTTGTCTTCTTTAGACTTCCTTTTCTTGTTCATCCGTCTACCTCTGTACGGTCAACTAGCGCATAATGACTTCATTTACCTCCTGATAGATATGTGCCAAATCCTGTACCAGGGTCATCATCCGTTCCATATCGACAGGTGACACCGATAAGAAGGCGGCGGCCTGTTCCATCAAGACTCGTTCATCTTCAGCATATTCCGCATCGGCAAAGGCAATGCCCAGCAGCTCAAAGAGGAGCATCTTCTTTTTCAGCAGGTCGAGATTCTGGAATTTCGCAAGTTCTGCTACAAAATCGACGACCTCGGCCTGGGTGATATCCGCCTCTACTTCCGTTTGATACAACTGAAATCGCTCTCTTTCGTCGTCCTTCACTTCATGGTCAGCATACATCAGCGTATACGCTAAATTTAAAAAGCTTGCCTGTTCATCCTTACTGAAATGTCCTAAAAACATGGTCGCTCCTCCTTTTGATAAGTTCGTAAAGAACATAAAATCGCAATGATTTCATTAAAAGAACCAAAAGAAATATCTGACGTCCCAATGACTGCGGACAGGCGATCGAGAAAAGGCCGCATAAAAGGTAAACACTATTTATCTTCATTATATCAGAAATAAAGGTAACCCCCAACATAGGTGCCGAAAATACAAGATGTTTTACGAAAATAATACCCCCCTAAGGTTAAGTTGTCCTGCCCGCAGATTCAACTCCCATATATACTTATTAAAATGCTCGCGCTCAAGCCTGATAAACAAAAAAATCGCCTCTCCATAAACAGAAAAGACGATTTCAAATTTACTTATGTTTAAAGTCAGGAGTTCCAGCTGGTTAAGGCATCTATCCCCATCCGCCATATCGTTTAGCCTTTTACGGCCTCAAAAGGGATAATCGGTGTCGGATTGTCGTTGTGATCTCCAATCATTTTTTCCATCCAAATGACGTCGTACCAGCGGCCGAATTTATAGCCGCTGTGGTGAAACTGGGCGACTTTCTCGTAGCCTAAATGCTGGTGAAAGAAAAAGCTGCCATTGGTCACATAAGGATCATCGGAATCGTTCGTTACGGCAATACAGGTATTGATGTTAAGAATGCCCATATCTTTCAAGGACTGTTCTAAGGCTTCATAAAGAGGGCGGCCGATTCCCGACCGTCTGGCATCTTTATCGACGTATATTGTCGCTTCGACCGACCAGGCGTAGGCGTCCCGACCATAAAATTCATGAGCATAGGCATATCCGACCACCTTCCGTCTTTCTCCGCCACCAAGTACGGATATTGTTCCAAGATGGTCTTTCTCCTTTTTTCCATTTCTGGTACATCCGGGGCCTGGTATTCAAAAGTAATCGCGGTCTCGTTTACATAATAGGCGTAAATCCGGGCAAGGTCCGCCGCATCTTCATCTCGCGCAACACGAATCATGATTTCCTGACTCATCTTAACCATCAAATCCTTTCCCCTCGTGGTTTACATTACCCTCATCCTAAATTTTCGCTGTCCTATCGTATTTCATGTTATTTATCGATTCTCGAACAGGTTTACACAAAATAAACAGCAGGCAATAGACATCTGTCCAGTACAATAACAACAAAGAAAGTATAGCACAACCGGAGTTGCCCGTCCATAAACAGCCTTACGCCGATCACAGGCACAAAAAAAAGAGCAGCCGACCGTGCAGATTTTCTGCCGGTCAAACTGCCCTGTTCACGTTCTGTCTTTACGCACGACACGTTCTAAGACGAATACACACCCGTACTACGCAAAAAGTTTTTTCCACCAAGGCTGATTTTCTTTTTCTATCAATTGCTGGCGCAGGCTGTCCCGTTCTGATTCAGCGGCAGACAGTTTTTCCTGAAGCTGTTTTTGCTCTTCCTCAATGGCCTGCCCTTCTTTTTTCAGTCGATCAACTTCACCGCGAAGGGCTTCTGCCTGATTCTTGTTTTGTTGACCTTCCAAAGCCTTGACCTTCACTTCAGATAATTCATGCTGCTTGGCAATGAGACTCTGCTGCAGAGTAATGACCTGCTGTTGGGCCGTGTTAAGGTCCTGCTGGGTTTTCAGCAGTAAAATCCGGAGGTTATGCGATTCTTGTTGAGCATTGGACACTTTTTCACTTTCCAGCTCGGTAATCGTCGCTTGGTCGTGAAGGCCACGTAACTGGTCTAACACGCGGACAGCTTCCGTATCAAAAGACCATTCACCTTTCTGTATCGTAGCATGTTCTTCCCCGTCGTGGTTAATTTCGTCTAAATGTTTTTTGACGAACTGAATAATGCCTTGACGGGTCTTGATATTGTAGCGGTCCATTAAATCCTTTGTTGTAATCACGTGTCTTCTCTCCTCGCATTTACTACAGCCATTTTTTGATTTACCAGGCTCATATTCACAAGAAATAAAGGCTCAACCATGCCAACAAGCACAGAGGAAACGTATCTAAATTCCTTGCTTTTAGTTTACACTATCTAAGAGAATAATGCAACCTTCCCATGAAAGTTCATCAAAATTCAGCCATTTCAAAGAAAGAGGATTACTCAAGGGCAGTCATTACATTAAACGTCATTAAATGGAAAGCTGTACGAAATTCTGTCCAAACCGCAAGTATTCGCCTTGCGGAAGTTTATATGCTTGAGAAATTGCCGCAGCATCGGTCGGCACCGTCGGTGTCGTTTCCCAGCTATAAGCCTTGGCATAGGCAGCTGCCGTATCCGACACACCTAATCCCGACTTATCAAACTTCAAATCACTGCCTTCATAGATTCGGATACCGATGACAATGCCGGCCTGAAGGTAAACGTCCATATGGTGGCTGCTGAAAATAAGGCGGGCCGTCCCCTGGTCATCGGCACTGCTGTCGCTTGTCCATAGGCAGCTTCCAAATCAGCTTGCGTCATCCCTAAGTAAACGCTGCCAATGGATTCATAGTGATCGCCATGAAGAGACCGCCGCAAAGGCATCGTATTGTCCACGATGAGGTACTGATGCGATTTATGGCCCATGAGGTCCAAGGTCATGGATCGGTTGCCGGCTTGTTCATGAACCGTAAACGTGCCTTTACGCGGATAGCCGTCTGTATAGTTTTCAGCGTCCGTAACGGCTGACCCATTAATCGTCGCTCCCTCGATGGTCATGACCAAATCACCTTTGGTATTGTACCATTCACCGGCAGCCGGTGAGAGCCATTCGCTGACGACCGGATTCGAAGCCGTAGCGTCTGCCGTCGTCGTAACCTGAGGCGCATCGGAAGCTGCTTCCGCGTCTTCAGCCAGACAGACCGTCGATACACTCATCGTCATCAAGGCACACAGTACCATATGTTTCACTAATCTTTCATACTTAATCGCTCCCTTTGTTTACTTCCTGCAGCTCCCTATTATACGCCCCTTACTAAAGGAAAACAATAGTTCTTATTCCGGTTTATACGAGTTTACCCAATAAGTGTATCCCCCCTTCATGTCTCGTAAACGACAACCTTCATGTTTACTTATCTCCATCATCTGCCGAGATCGTGGAGCTTCCATTTCACCACCCTTTCCGTTGACATCTGCAGCCGTATCTTTTATAATTAGTAAATTGCAGTCTATCTTGTAGTCAGGAACGAAAGAGGAATACAGAATGAGTATACTGGATTTAATATTATTGGCTGCCGGCTTATCGATGGATGCCTTTGCCGTATCTATCTGCAAAGGCTTATCCCTTCGCAATGTCAAATGGCATCATATGATGATCGTCGGTTTGTGGTTTGGTATTTTTCAGGCCTTAATGCGTCCATCGGCTATGTTTTAGGCAGCTTGTTTATCGACTTAATCGACGCTTATGACCATTGGATTACTTTCATTCTCTTGAGCGCCATTGGTCTCAATATGATAAAAGAGTCGCGGGAGGCCAGCGGCAGCTGTAGTCCTTCCCTCAAGCCATATACGATGCTGATGCTGGCCATTGCGACCAGTATCGATGCCTTAGCCGTCGGCGTCACCTTCGCCTTCATGAACATACAATTGATCCCTTCCGTTACGATCATTGGGGTCACAACCTTTCTGTTCTCCGCCGTCGGCATAAAGGCCGGAGGTCTGTTTGGGAATCATTATAAGAGTAAGGCCGAGCTCGTCGGCGGGATCGTCCTCATTCTCATCGGGGTGAAGATTCTTCTCCAGGGACTGGGAATCATATAATGAAGGGTAATTTTTCGTATCGCTCCTAAAAAGACGCAGCAAACCTTATCGTTGCTGCGTCTTTTTCTCGTCCTTATTGTTAACCAAATCAATAAATAATAGATTGACAATAATAGTGTAACCTCGTATAATCATAACTATCGTGAACCAAATCACAAAATATTTTGGTTTACAATTATATAAAAAGGAGTGGTTTCATGTCTTCATCTGCCTTGTCTGCCCGCCGCTATACGACGCGGGACTTGGTTCTATTCGCATTGTTTACGGCATTAATCGCCATCGGAGCCTTCATCCGCATCCCGGTCCCCTTCTGTCCCTTTACATTGCAATTATTGTTCACTACCCTGGCCGGATCCATCTTAGGCGGCCGTCGCGGTGCCGCTTCCGTCGGAGTCTATGTCCTCTTAGGATTAGTCGGTTTGCCGGTCTTTACCTCTGGCGGCGGTCCATCCTATATTTTCCAGCCTACCTTCGGCTATCTCCTGGGATTCATCGGCGGCGCGGCTTAACCGGTTATTTAGCTCACCAAAGTTCCCAACCGACATTAAAAGACCTGCTCATGGCCAATTTCGCCGGCCTGATCGTCATTTACACTGCCGGCATGGCCTACTTGACGATGATCAATAATCTCTATTTAGGCACGCCGATCAGTCTGTGGACCTTATTCATTTACTGTTTCTTATTGCCCATCCCCGGCGACATCTTTTTATGTATTGTCGCGGCCTTTCTGACCCGTCAAATACAGCGGAGCCTGCCGCGTTAGAAAGGAGTTCATTCACATGAGTAAAGGATTATTTATAACCGGGACCGGTACCGACATCGGCAAGACCTACGTAACGGCCTCTTAGTCAAGACCCTGCGCCAACAAGGTCACGATGTCGGCTACTACAAGGCCGCTATCAGCGGAGCCCCGACTGTCGCCGACAGTGATGCTGGTTTCGTTAACAAGACCGCAGCCATAGGAGAAGATCCGGAACTACTCTTATCGTATCTCTACAGCCATGCCGTATCGCCGCATCTAGCCGCCCGCTGGGAAAAACGACCGATTGAAAAAGAAGTCGTCCTCCGTGACTGGCAAAAGGTAACGGCCCGTTACCCCTACGTCACTGTCGAAGGAAGTGGCGGCATCATCTGCCCCCTTCGCGACGATGAACAGACATTTTTCCAATTGGAAGACGTCATTCACTGGCTCCATCTGCCGTCCCTCATCGTCTGCCCAGCCGGCCTCGGCACGATTAACGGCGCCGTATTGACGGCCTTTTATATGAAAGAAAAGCAGCTCCCCGTTCAGGGCTTTATCGTCAACCACTATACAGGAAGCCTAATGGAAAAGGACAATCTCCGCATGATTGAAAAGTTAAGCCACAAACCGATCTTGGCCGTCGTCGCCGATAATGATGAAATCATTGACGCCGATACCAACCAATTGATTCAGTTATACCAGTGAGGAGGACATTTACATGAATTTACTCGAAGCCGATTTAAAATATATCTGGCACCCGGCTCAACAAATGAAAGATGCCGAAGTCTTCCCGCCAGTCGTCATCGATCACGGCAAGTTGTTATCTCTACGATACGAACGGCAAAGAATATATCGATATCATCAGTTCCTGGTGGTGCAATCTCCTAGGCCACTGTAATGAAGAAATAAACGAAGCATCAAGGATCAACTTGATAAATTGGAGCACGTCATCTTTGCCAACTTTTCCCATCGCCCGGCCATCGAACTGTGTCAAACGCTGCAGCCCTTACTGCCAAAAGGCCTGACCCATTTCAATTTCACCGACAACGGCTCTTCGTCCGTCGAATGCGCCTTGAAAATGGCTTTCCAATACCAGTATCAGAAAGGGCACCCGAAACGGCAGCGCTTCATGTGCCTGTCCGAATCGTATCACGGCGAAACGATCGGCGCCTTGTCCGTCGGCAGCATGGACCTCTATGCTCAGATGTATAAACCGATGATGATGCACAACATCCACTTCGACGGTCTCGACTGCTACCGCTGTCCTTATGGCCGAACCCGTGAAAACTGTGACTGCGAATGCTTCATCGGTGCCGAAAAGGCCTTTGCCGCCTATGGCAAGGAAACGGCCGCCCTCATCGTCGAACCGATTCTCCAGGGTGCTGCCGGTATGCGGATCTATCCGCCGGAATATTTACGGCGCCTGCGTAAACTCTGTGACCAGTACGGCGTCCTCCTCATCGACGATGAAGTCGCCGCCGGCTTCGGCCGGACCGGAAAGATGTTTGCCATCGAGCACGCCGGCATCAGCCCGGACATCCTCTGCACCTCAAAAGGCCTCACCGGAGGTTATCTCCCCATGTCACTGACGATTACGACCGACGCCGTTTACCAGGCTTTTTATGGTGATTTCAACACCCATAAGGCCTTCGTTCACAGTCACACCTATGCCGGCAATCCCTTGGCCTGTCGGGCAGCCCTCGCCGTACTTTACATCATGAAGCGTGATGACATATTAAAAAAAGCTGCCGAGAAAAGCATCTACCTTCATGAAAAGCTAGATGCTGCTCTCGGCAGCCATCACAACGTCGGCGAAATTCGCCACATTGGCTTGATCAACGCGATTGAATTAGTTGAGGACAAAGAAAGTAAACGTCCTTTCAATGCAGAAAAACGAATCGGCTGGCACATTTTCCGTAAAGCCATGGATCTGGGATTGGTACTGCGCCCCATTGGCGACATCCTGTACTTCAATCCCCCTCTGACCATTGAAAAAGAAACCATGGACGAAGCCGTCCGTCGCTGTGCAGAGGCCGTCCACGCCGTACTGGGCGACGATTAAGCCGTCAGTGCTGCGTCTAAAGCGGCCTTTACGTGGGCTTTAATTTCATCGTAAGACTGACCGGGCTGCGCTTCATAGAGTTTTTCCGTGCCGATGAACATGGACGGTACGTAGTAGTAGGAATGGCCTTTTACAGCTTCCGGATTTTCCGTTTCTTCATACCAGTCAACGGTAACCTTACGGTATTCCGGATTTTCCTCAATCAGTTCGGCAAGGGCTTCTTTGGCACCTTTGCAGTACGGGCAGCTATGTAAGTAAAAAGCAAGTAATATTTTTCAAGATAATCCGCTCCTTTCAGGGAAACAATCAATGGGCATGAGAATGATGAGATCCGTCATGGTGGTCATGGTGACCGCCTTCGTGGCCGTGGTGGCCGCAGGATGGATTGGGGTCGAATTCCAAGGTTCCTGCCAAAAGAGCCTTTACGGCCTCATCGGCACTTCCGGAGACACCGCCATACAGCTGAATGGAGCCTTGGCCAAAGCTTGTCTGGCACCGTCTCCGATACCGCCGGCAATGACCGTATGGACGCCGAGAGACGTTAAAAAGGATGCCAAGGCACCGTGTCCCTGTCCCTCTGTATCGACGATATGAGCCTCGACAATACGGCCGTCTTCAACCTCATACAGTTTAAATTGCGATGAATGACCGAAATGCTGGTAAACATCACCATTTTCATAGGTAACAGCTATCCTCATAATATCAGATTCTCCTTAAATGCGCTATAACTTAACAAAGTTTTTATATTTTCATTTTCAACATATGTCATCAATCTTTTTCTAAGTATATGACATATGTCAGTATTTGTCAACAAAAACAAAAGGCTGTGAAGAAGGGATTCTCCCTTTCTTCACAGCCTTTTTACGTTCAGCCGCGGGAAATGACGACGGTCGGAGTTTTATTGCCTTTTACAGAATACATATTATAGACGTAGTCCGGTGTTAAACTGCCATTCAAATGGAATAAGGAATAGGCGTCGGCCGCGTTTACATAGACGACGTCACTCTTTACATAACCGGGCGCAATCCCGTAGGGACTGGTCAAAATCCCCTGCTGAGGATTCCAGCGTAAATCCAGGTCGAGGGCGGTCGCAACGGCAACCGACGGTAAATAGATTTGCTCATCTTTACCAAGCGCTCGTTTCGCCAGTTTCGTTCCATTGACGACCAAGTCATAAGCTTTGGCAACGTAGGTCACATTGCCGTCAGAACGATTGATTTTATCTGAAATTTCTTTGAACTCGGCAAAGTCTTCTACGCCATAGCCGGCCAGGGCTTTCTTTACTTGGGCACGCTGAGTGCCTGCCAACCATAGCCATCGGGATAGACATAGTACGATACGGCATGATCCGGACTGACATCGATGACCAGGCGATCATAATATACCGTGACCGGCGTTCCAATCGATACGTATTGATACAGATCCTCTACATCGGGCTCCTTCATGCGGATGCAGCCATTGGAAACGTAGCCGCCGATAGAACCGGGATTATTCGTCCCGTGGATGCCGTAATTACCATGAAACCCGATCCATCGATAGCCGATGGGGTTGTCCGGACCGGAGGCAATTTGGATACTCGTATCGTCCGGGTCGATCCAGGTCGGGTTCACTTCTTTATTTTGTACCTTATAAAAACCCGTCGGAGTCGGGGTCGACGTCCGGCCTACGCCGACGGGATACATTTTGATTTTGGTATCGCCTTCATAAAGGGTCAGGATGCGGCTGGCTATATTGACGCCGATCTTTTTCTCCGTCGATTTTTTCACAGCCTGTTCGGGCTTCGGTTGGGCTTCGGAAACAGTCTGGGTTGCCGCCTGCGGGGCAGACGTATCGTTGCTCTGCGGTGCAGCTGCCGGTTTTATTTCAACCTTAACCGCAAAAGGAGGCGGTGCCGTCTTAAGTTCCTCTGCATGTACCCAAGCCGCGCCTGTACTCAATGCCATGGCACAGGTCAAGGCCACCATTTTCTTCAGCAAAAAAATCCCTCACTTTCAGGTAAAACTAATTTACTTTCATTTACAGTTGTTTAATTACCATCGATTTCATCGTCCTTGCCGAATCCATTCAGGATCAGGTTGAGCAGGACGGCCGTAATGCTTCCCAAGGTAATCCCGCTGTGGAGAACGATATTGGCCCACGACGGGAAGCTGTGGAAGAAATTCGGCGCCGTCAGGGTAATCATGCTGACGCCGATGCTGACGGCAACGATCATCAGGTTATACGTGCCGTCAAATTCGACCTTACTCAAGCCCGGATACCGCTAGCGATGACCATGCCAAACATGGCAACGCCGGCGCCGCCTAAGACGGCATTCGGGATGGAAGCTACGAC
>ENA-OQBJ01000918-OQBJ01000918.1-human-gut-metagenome-genome-assembly--contig:-NODE-918-length-13489-cov-10.134186_pt1 | contig 13489 bp, 17 predicted proteins | sample MGYA00242743_ERZ504545 | MGnify/ENA primary metagenome ERZ504545 (study PRJEB26092, sample SAMD00036252) | human gut metagenome | host: Homo sapiens | study: EMG produced TPA metagenomics assembly of...
CTTCCTCCATCCAATAATAATTGTTTTTCACAATCATCAGCATGTCGCCACTCTCGAGTTCCTCTTCCCTATCAAGCACCATGTTGCGGATGCCCTGGTTGAAGATGTTGGCGCGCTTGTTGCTACGAGTCACAACAATGGTATCGTCCAGTCCTACATGATGATAACTGTCGCCAAGAGCTCGATGAGTTCTGCACCCGGCATCTCCCTGATATCCGAGAAACCGGAGAAACGGATTTTAGGCAGTTGGGTAATGTCATCGTGGGTAATCATCTGACGGATGCGGGTAGCATTAAAGAGAATACCCGACTGCTGACTCTGGCGGACTACCTCGTTCAAATCGCACTCATAAACCGACAGTCCATATCCCTGGAGCATCGCAGCAGAAAGCTGGTGATTCTTCCTCACCAACAGGAGGCAACTGTGCCTTATCGCCAATCAGCAAGAGGCGGTCGTTACGTCCCTGATACACAAAATGAATCAGATCATCTAGCAGACAACCGCTGCCAAAGGTGGTTCCGCCCAATCCCAGATTGGCAATCATCGAAGCCTCATCCACCATAAAAAACGTATCAGTATAGAGATTATCATTGAGATTGAACTGTCCATCCACTCCGGCAAACGCCTTTTCGCGATAGATGCGGCGATGAATGGTATAGGCAGGCATCCCGCTGTTCAGAGAGAAAACCTTAGCCGCCCTACCCGTAGGAGCAAGGAGCATCACCTTCTGGCGAACAGCACGGAGCGTACGGACGATAGCACCCGAGAGCGACGTCTTACCGGTACCCGCACTACCCCGGAGAATCATCACAGCATGAGGATTACTATCCGTCATAAACTGCACGAAAACATCGAGCGCCTGAGCCTGTTCTGAGGTTGGCGGAAAGCCAAATTGCTGTAATATCTGATATTTTAACTCTTCAATGTTCATATTTCGAAAACTTTTAGTATCTTTGCAGAAAATTTACTGCACCTATTTGCTGTGCAAAAGTAATAATACTTTTTGAAATGAGAAAAAGAATAAAGAATAATTATATTTTGGGAGCATGCGTCATCATCATGATGCTACTCTGTATTCTGAGTGTAAGCCAGCCCATCCGCTTCCAGAAGGCCATGGCTAGCAGAGAAGCAGAGGTGAAGGAGAATCTGATGCAGATACGTCAGGCTGAAGAGAAATACAAGGCGAAACACGGCGTATATACAGGAGATTTTCCGACACTGGTAAAAGGCAAGTACTTACAGGAAGATGCTCAATACATTCCCTATGCCGACGGTAAGAAGTTTACACTTGCTGCCACGGTTATCGTAGGAAAAAGCGGTAAGCAGATTCCGGTGATGGAATGTGGGGCCGGTTATGAAACCTTCCTCGACGGACTTGATGAAGGTTCCATCCAGCAGAAGATAGAGGAGGCCAACTATGCCGGCAACTATCCCGGACTCAAGATAGGCGATTTAACGACAGATAATAACAACGCAGGTAATTGGTAACAGATATGCAAATAAAAGGTAACAACATTCAGCAAGCACGACTCACCATCCGCGTGAGCAGAAACACCCTCAGTTTTTCGGTAGTTGACCGTGAAGCTGAGCATCAGCTCATCTATGAACCTTATACTGTAAAGAGTGGTGTTTCGATGGCAGCCAACTTGCGTCAGGCTTTCAAGGAGAGTACTCTCCTGCAGCGGGGATACCAGAAGGTACGCGTATATCTCGATTCGCCTATCCTGCTGGTTCCTATCGAAGAATTTCATGAAGAGGATATCGATGTGCTCTATCAGCATGCCTTCAACAGCCATAACAGCGATGCCATTCTCTACAGAGTGCAGCCGGAACTGAATGCGGTAGCGGTATTCCCTATCAACAAGGATTTGAAGATGGTGGTAGAAGACAACTTTAAGGATGTTCGCTTCACACCTATCATGCAACCGATGTGGCACTATCTGCATCATCGCAGTTTCACCGGCATTCACCGCAAGCTCTATGTTTATTTCCACGACAAGAAACTGGACGTTTTCGGTTTCGAGAAGAACCGTTTCAAATTTTTCAACTCGTTCAATGCCGAGCATGCCAAGGATGCCCTCTATTTCATTCTCTATGTATGGAAGCAGTTAGGATTCAACCAGATGCAGGATGAGTTGCATGTATCAGGCAATGTTCCGGACAAGGACTGGTTCCTCTACAACACGAAACTCTACATCAAGAAGACCTTCATTCTGAACCCTGCCGCCGAATTCAACCGTGCGCCCATCACAGAGATTAAAGGTCTGCCATTCGATTTGATGGCACTGTACCTAAGTAAGTAAGACAAGAGTTGATAGTTAAAAGTTGATTGTTAAGAATTCAACAGAATAGCTTATCATAAAGTTCAATGTTCAACATTCAAAGTTCAAAGTAAATATGAGAATCATAACAGGACAATATAAGGGACGCCATTTCGACATTCCACGTTCGTTTAAGGCGCGTCCGACAACAGATTTTGCAAAGGAGAACATCTTTAATGTTCTGCAGGGATATATTGATTTCGAAGATACCTCTGCCCTCGACCTTTTTGCCGGTACGGGCAGCATTTCGCTCGAACTGGTATCACGAGGCTGCAGCCGGGTAGTCAGCGTAGAGGCCGACCGCGATCATGCCAACTTCATACGCCAATGTTTTCAGAAGTTAGGCGAAGACAAGGATATTCTGATTCGTGGTGATGTATTCCGTTTTCTGAAGACCTGCAAGCAGAAGTTTGACTTTATCTTTGCCGATCCTCCATACGCTCTGAAGGAGTTGCCGCAGATTCCAGACCTCGTTCTGAATGGCGACTATCTCAACGAAGGAGGCATCTTCGTCTTTGAGCATGGCAAAGACTATGATTTCTCCGAGCATCCACGATTCCTGGAACACAGAAGTTACGGAAGCGTAAACTTCTCAATATTCAGATAGAAAAAATCCCCGTTTGCACCAGACAAGATGCAAACGGGGATTTATTCGTTACAGCAGCGGCGAGAGCAATCTTACCGTACTCTCGAAAAGGCGCTGCAGGAACGGACGTTTTACGAAATAAGATACATCATCTACCAGGATGCTCTTCGCCTCATCCCGCAGATAGACAGCCTTCACGCGCTGTGCCATCCCCTCATCAAAGAAGAACGCATTCGCTTCGAAATTATTCTCAAAACTTCGGAAGTCAATATTCGTACTGCCTATCGTACAGAGATCATCATCGCTCACCAGCAATTTACTATGATTAAAGCCTGCCGTATAGAGATAAACCTTTACGCCAGCCTCTATCGCTTCCATCACATACGAACGTGATGCCCACTCTACCAGTTTGGCATCAGCATGACGAGGCAACATCAGACGGATATCCACACCCGCCAGAGCTGCTGTTCTCATGGCAAACAATACAGGTTCGGTTGGCAGGAAATAAGGCGTTTCCATATACACATACTTCCGGGCCTGAAGCAGGATACGGACATAGCCCTGCATGATATCAGGCCAAGGACTGATAGGACTGCTCGTAACTATCTGTACGAGACAATTGTTGTGGATATGCACACTGACCGGTGGATAATACTGGCGATTGGTAACCAACGTACGGTCTACGAAATACCAGTCTACCAGAAAGGCTCTCTGAATGGCGTAAACTCCACCGCCCTCAATACGGAGATGCGTATCGCGCCAGGCCTGTTTCTTATCACCCTTCACATAGCGCAGAGCTATATTCATGCCGCCGATAAAGCCCACTTTACCATCTATGACACAGAGTTTGCGGTGGTTACGATAGTTTACCTTACTCGTAAAAGCCGGAAAGCGGACTGGCATGAACGAATGTACATCAATACCTGCATCACGCATACGTTCAAAGAATTCATCCTGCACCTTCCAGCAGCCTACATCATCATAAATCAGTCGCACCTCCACTCCCTGCTCCGCCTTATCAATCAAGCATCAGCTATCAGATATCCCAAGGCATCGGCTTCAAAGATATAGGTATCGAGATGAATATGATGCTTTGCCTGTCCTATATTATATAATAAGGTGAGGAAGAAATCATAGCCATCAGTATAAATATCCACCTGATTATCTTTAAAAGGCAGCGCCCAACTCTGGTTGGCAAAGAGATTCATCAGCGGTTTATTACTGTCTGGCAGGTGAAGATTCTCCTGCTCAACGAACTCGAGCATGGAGCGCTTGGTGAGCTGGTCCATACTGCGGTCGCTGATAAGCCGTTCCTTGCGGGTATTCTGTCCGAAGAAAAAATAGAAGATAATACCCACAAAGGGGATGAAGAAGAAGACCAATATCCATGCCATCGTCTTGGCGGGCTGACGATTGTCCATCAAGACGGTGATGATAGCCGGAACGGTTATCACGACATAAAGCAACAGATATATCCAGTGAAAATAAATCATATAGCATTTCTCCTTTTAAATCTCTAATACTTCATTACAGAGTTCCTCCCCACAGAACAGGAGTTCCGGTTAATTGAAGATATTGTTTGCCTGACTCGCCAGAAGCGTGTTCATCTGCTTGAGTTTCATAAACTCCTGCAGCAGTTCACGATTGGTCGGATTCCTGGCAAACTCCTGCTGTACCTCAATAATACGCTGAGCAATATAATGAGTGCGGAAACTCAAGATGTCTTTAAAGACAAACTGACGGAGCTTATCGGCGCTCATCTTCATCTGCAGACTAGCCGTAGATACCTCCTGGTCACCTGTAGGCAAACCTGCCAACCTGCTGATTTCCGGATTCGGATGATTGGCAAAATAAGTTTCGGCGACAAAATCATCTTCTTTTTCGAGATGTTCCACAGCCTCCTGCATAATCTGATTATATAAATCATTATGAAACTTAAAGCCATCTCCACCCAAATCAAGACTGATATACTGGGCCACAGCTACCTCCACATCATTTCCGTCTACATCCTGTACTGTGATGAGCTGGTCGCCATGATGAATAATCAACTGTACCAGAAGTCCTTCTACTTCCAGAAGTTTATCCAGTGGGGTAACCGCTCTTATAGCTGATTGCACCTGCTGCGCTGCCGCTACAGGCGAATCTTTCAATCCCGCTGCACGTCGCTCTGCCTTTACCTGCTCACTCATACCGTTGCGCACAAAATTGTTCAAGCATTCACGATAATTGCCTCGTTCACGCCCAAACGGTGAGAACAGTCAGTGATATAAGAAGCGCGCGTTATCTGATTCTTGATTTTCGAGATGCTCTCTACAATCGAATTGATAGCCTGGCTTCGCTTTACAGGGTCTGTCACGCCGCGTAGCAGAATATCGGTCTTAAACTGTATGAAGTCGGTCTGATTCTCCTGAATATATCTTCTGAAATCCTCTGCCGAATGACTGCGGGCGAAACTATCTGGGTCATTGCCGTCAGGGAGGAAGAGAACCTTTACGTTCATCTCTTCTTCGAGCAGCATATCGGTACCTCTCAGCGCAGCATGAATACCCGCATTATCGCCATCATAGAGAAGAACGATGTTACTGGTAAAGCGGTGCAGCAATCTAATCTGATGCACGCTCAGCGCCGTACCCGAGTTGGCCACAACATTTTCGATGCCACACTGATGCATCGAGATAACATCGGTATATCCTTCCACCATAAAGACACAATCCTCCTTCTATCGCCTTCTTGGCCTGATAGAGTCCATAGAGTTCGCGCTCCTTATGATAGATAACGCTATCAGGCGAGTTGACATATTTCTGGCTGATGCCCTTGGTTCTGCTGTCGAGCACTCGTCCGCCAAAAGCCACTACCTTGCCGCTCACGCTGAACCAGGGAAAGATGGCTCTGCCCGAGAAACGGTCAAGAACTTTATCCTCACCCGACTTATTGCCGGCTTCGTCCTTATCCACCTTGAAGCAGAGTCCCGTATCAACCAGATATTTCGGATTATAACCAGCCACCTTAGCCGCCTCAGCAAGAGCAGTACGCTTAGGGAGCGCAAAACCCAACTGGAATTTTCTGATGATATCATCCCTGAAACCTCTTCCTCGGAAATAAGCCATACCGATAGCGATGCCATCCACATCATGCAGGAGAATATCCTGGAAATATTTCGCCGCCCAATCGTTGACGATAAACATGGATTCTCTTTCGCTCTCGCGCTGTTTTTCTTCATTGGTCAGTTCCCGCTCCTGAATTTCTATTTTATATTTCTTGGCGAGCCAGCGAAGGGCATCGGGATAGGTCATCTGTTCCAGTTCCATCAGAAAGTTAATTGCATTGCCTCCCTTTCCACAGGTAAAGCAATGACAGATACCTCTTGTTGGAGATACAGAGAAAGATGGATTGGAATCGTTATGAAAAGGACACAAGCCGACATAATTGATGCCACGCTTCTTGAGCGTAACAAATTCAGATACCACCTCTTCTATCTTGGTGGCATCCATAATTTTTGCTATCGTCGGTCTGTCTATCATTATATATATTCTTTTTTCTGTTTTTACTATGCAAAATTACTATTTTTCTTTGAAAACACAAAGAGAAACGGACAGAAAAGTAAAAATGAAACATATTAAAAACTAAAGGTTACATAAAATAAGGTACATTCGGATAGTTTTGGCTATCTTTGCAATCGGCAAAAACACATTGCTGACAATCGGAAAATAACAACAAAATAAATAAATATGAAACTAAACAACATCAAGCAAACATTCCTGCAAGCGCTGCCCTGCTCTCAACTATCAGCATGAGCGCAGCCGACAGATTTGTGAATTTCAAGCAAGGAGACTTGCTGCTGAATGCCAATAACCGAGTAGAAATCTACATGGATACCAACGACTGCAAGGGAGTGAGCTATGCTGCTCATGCCCTGCTGAAAGATATAAAAAGTGTGAGTGGAGCCACAGCCACCCTCACCACGGATGCCGGTTTTCTGAAAAAAGCCGACACTGTCCGACCAGCTATCATCGTAGGCACCATCGGCCATTCTGCAGCCATCGACCAACTGGTGAAACAGAAGCGCATCAACGGAAATCTGCTGAAGGGCAAACGGGAAAAGTTTATCATCACGCTCATAGACGGTCAGCTCGTCATTGCTGGCAGCGACCGCCGAGGCACCATCTATGGCATCTACGAACTCTCGCAGCAGATGGGCGTATCGCCTTGGTATGACTGGGCAGACGTGCCTGTAGAGCACCACGATTCCATTTTCGTAAACAAGGGAATCTATACAGATGGAGAACCTGCTGTACGTTATCGCGGCATCTTCCTCAACGACGAGGCACCTTGCCTAACGTCATGGGTAAAGAACACCTACGGCACCGGATATGGCGACCACCGTTTCTATCAGCGCGTCTTCGAACTGGTATTGCGACTGAGAGGTAACATGATGTGGCCTGCCATGTGGGGCTGGGCTTTCTATGCCGATGACCCTGAAAACGAGAAGACGGCAGATGAGATGGGCGTAGTGATGAGTACTTCCCATCATGAACCGATGGCCCGCAACCACCAGGAATACGCCCGCAACCGAAAGGGATGGGGACCATGGAACTACCAGAAAACAAGGCAAACCTGCAGAAGTTCTTCCGTGAGGGAATAGAGCGCATGAAGGGAACCGAACAGATTGTAACCATCGGAATGCGTGGCGACGGCGATGAGGCGATGAGCGCAGAGGCTGATACAAAGCTGATGACCAACATCATCAACGACCAGCGTAAGATTATCGCTGACGTAACCGGAAAGAAGGCAAGCGAAACCCCGCAGGTCTGGGCACTATATAAAGAGGTATTGGATTACTACGACAAGGGCATGAAGGTGCCCGATGACGTAACCCTCCTGCTCTGCGATGACAACTGGGGTAACGTGCGCCGTGTGCCGAATGCCAAGGAACGCAAACACAAAGGCGGTTGGGGCTTATACTATCACGTAGATTACGTAGGTGCTCCAAGAAACTCAAAGATGCTCAATGTAACTCCTGTACAGAATCCTTGGGAGCAGTTGACGCTTGCTTACGAGAATGGCATCGACCGTCTCTGGATTCTCAACGTGGGCGACCTCAAGCCGATGGAATATCCTATCAGCCAGTTTATGGACATGGCGTGGAATCCTCATAAATACTCGGTGAACAACATCACCCGCCACACCCGCGACTGGTGCGCACAGCAGTTTGGTGAATCGCAGGCTGACGAAGCTGCACGCATCCTGAACCTCGCATGCAAGTACAACGGCCGCTGCACCCCAGAGATGCTCGACAAGAACACCTACAGTCTGGAAAACGGTGAATGGCAGGAGGTGGTAAATCAGTATCTCCAGCTCGAAGCCGATGCGCTGCGCCAGTACAACAGTCTGCCGGCATCCTATCACGATGCCTATCGCCAGATCATCCTCTTCCCTATCGAGCTGATGAGCAATCTGCACCAGATGTACTTTGCCCAGGCACAGAACCACGCCCTCTACAAGCAGGGCAATCCGAAGGCGAATGTATGGGCTGATGAATGCGAGCGCCTCTTCAAGCGCGATTCACTCATCTGCGACTATTACAACCATAAAATGGCTGGCGGCAAATGGAACGGAATGATGACCCAGAAGCATATCGGCTACAAGAGTTGGAATGATGATTTCGAGAAGGATACCTGTCCGGAGCTCTTCCGGGTAACCTCCAAGGATGGAGTGATTATCTGCGAAAACAACGGCGTGGTAGAAATCGAAGCTCCTTACTATAGCTGCAAGACGGATGCTGCCGAGCAAAATGGACAGAGATTCCATTCATGGGCAAAAGCGTATCGGCAATGACTCTGATGCCGTATACCAAGAGTGTAAAGGGAGCCAGCATCTCTTACAGGTTTAAGATGCAAGTTAGCAAAACTTCGGATGGCAAGGCATTTAATGGCAAGCAGAAGGTTCGCATTCATGTGATTACCAAATCAACCTTGGATTATCTCAACAAGGGCGGCTTAACCTATGGTGTAAGTTTAGATGGCGCTTCTCCTGTAGAGGTCAACTTCAATAAAGATTTGAATGAGAAGCCGGAGAACATCTACAATATCTATTATCCAACGATAGCCACTCGCATCGTGGATCAAGTGATAGAGTTGGAATTGCCGGCTACTGCCGATGGTATCCATACCCTCACGCTGACTCCTAACGACCCAGCCATCGTCTTCGAGAAGATCGTGATAGATGGAAGAGGAGGCAAAGAGAGAGTGAAGGTGATTTAAAGGTAGCATATAATAAAAGGTATAGGCACGCACCCACGAAAGGATGCGTGCCTATTCTTTTTACGCAAGCTATCACTATCTTCTTATGTTCCATACTTCGTAGCATTCATTTTTACATAAATAACCACAATAGTAACAAATAAATGAAAAAAAAGAGTATTTTTTAAATCTTTTTTGAGAAATATACGTTTATATGAGTAAAGTTAGAAACATAAAAACAAGAAACGAATGAATATAGACAAACCAAAACTCATAAAACAACTGGAGAGTCTTGTCGACAATCGGCAAGACTGGCTATTTCGTTTTGCCTATATTCGAATCGGGCAACGTGAGGATGCAGAAGATATTGTGCAAGAGGTATTGCTTGCAGCTTTCAAGAAACTGAAAGAAGGGCAACAAGTGGAAGAGTTGGACCGCTACATCATTCGCTCTGTTAGCAACGCATGCCGAGACTACTTGCGCAAAAATCGTCCGCAAATCATAGCTATCAATGAAGCGGCAAGCATACCTAACAGCAATGGTGACAAACAAATACACGAGGAATTTCTCAGAATATCAAAACTGCTGGAAGATATTCCACAGGAGCAAGCGGAAATCGTAAGAATGAAATGTTACGACAACTTGACGTTCAGAGAGATAGCCGAACTGGAGGAGATACCAGAAGCTACCGTGAAATCTCGCTATCGCTATGCCATCCAACATATCCAACAACGACTCAGAAAGGAGAAAAGTATATGAAAGATCAAATGAACATCCATAATGACAAAGGATTTGAGGATATAGAGCAACTGCTCCAACCTCAATGTGATTTCCATGCCTCCTCCCAAACCAAGCAACAAGTAATAGAGAAGGCAAGGAAGAGCTTGGTCAGCCATCGCACCTTGCGTATCTTTCCATGGATTTGCGCAGCATGCGTGGCTGGCATCATCGCTATCATCCTGCAACCACCCAAGGATACCACTTCTGCGTCGGGCAATGCGACAATGGCTGTGAGAAAGGCTACACAGCCGATGCAAAAAGCTATGATGCAAGAAAAGAATTTGACGGCAGAAAAGGAAAATACAGCAGAAAAAGCCATCACAGAAGAGAGCAGAACATACGAGAAGAAAAAGACTTTCGCCAAGCTCAATGCTCCCAAAAGGGAGGCTAAACCTAAGGCTGAGTTTGGAGATGACATGCCAGACACCGAAGAAAAAAGGTCCGGTACTCTTCCCTATGTCAACCTTGCCCGAAGAGCATCTTTTCAAAATGCAGACAGCAGAAGCTCAAGCCACTACAAGCAATGCCGTGCAAAGTGAGGATGACCGCCAACAAATACGGCGAATCACCGTAAAACTCTAAAGAAAGTATATATAATAAGGTATAAACATTAAAGAACAAAGAACATGAAAAAGTATGTCATATATTTATTACTCATGATGTTCTCATCAATGGGAGCACAGGCACAAAAGTCTTATTTCAAAGAGGCTTTGGAGAAATTGGTAAGCAACAAGGCGTTCACCATGAATCAATCAGGAGCAAAAAATGAGGTTGGTGACACAGCACAATGGAGTTGGAAAAAATATCGCTTTAAAACTCTCAAGAAAGACAAGTTTCTCAAGGAACTGGACAGAATCAACAAGGCTTTTCAGAAAGATTGCAATCTGCCAGCAACTGACTTTTACTATATGGTGGATGGAAACAACAACCCACTGGAGAGATGGATGAACTTTGACATATCCGTAGGCAACGACCTTATTATGGTTGGAAATTTCTCGGCATATAGCGTCCTTATCAATCGCCAACAAATGGGTCACTCTGGCATGCGCAGAGTCTGTGCCATAGAATGGGGCCATATCATAGAGAATGGTTTGGTTAACGAAAAAGGCTATGAAGGGAACATCAGCATCGTAGAAGGAAAAGCTCCTTTAAACAAGCACCGCGTGGCTGATGAAATAAAACAGCAAACATATAAAGCCCCACAATATACAGTCGATTTAATAATCCCAAAAGACACCATAAACGAAAAGGCAGCTCCTAAAGAAGAGACTAAAGAAGAAAAAGAAGTGCCTAATGAGCAGTTGACCAAGATGCTTAAAGATGCTCAGACCAACCTGAAAGGCAACTTTGAGATTATTGGCAAGCGTGACCCTGAACTTTGGGACCGTGGCTACTTTATCAGTTATAAAGACGAAACAGATATGTATGTAGAACCCATCCTTGTGGCTACCAACGGCACTAACTTCTCATACAAGCACGACCTGAAGGACATTACCATGGGAAGAGTGAGAGCACTGATGAAAGATGGAACCATCTGCTCGGCATGGATAGACATTCCTTTTGTACCAGGAGAGATAGCAGAGCTAAGCGTACACAATGGTTACTACAGCCTCACAGGATCAAGTTTCTATAAGCAGTGGGTGGAAGAGGAAAGCAAGAACCATGATGGATGGGACGAGCGCAAGTATACGGCTTACGCACTCAGCAATATCCATTCTCCTGGCATCATCTGCTATCTGTTCTATCAGCATTTGATAAAAGGTTCTTCGAATCAAAAGAAAATATTCAAAGCCCTCCCAACAACTCTACAAGAGAATCATGTGGGTCGCTTTATCAAAAAGCATATGAACAATAAATTATAAAAGATTGTGATAGATGGAAGAGAAGGGAAAGGGAGAGTCAAGGTAATATAAAGGTATAATATAATAATAAGGTTATAGGCACGCCCCCGAAAGGATGCGTGCCTATTTTTATAAAAAAAATGGTTAATTCATTTGGTAATTAGAAAGTTTCCTCGTATATTTGCAAAAATTATCAAGAGAAATCGCTTATGTGTAAATTTGAAGAAATAGAAGGTTGGCGTCTTTCCAATGGCAAGACCATCCGAGAGATCAAAAATGCCGTACATGAGAAGATAAATTTGGGGCGAATATATCTCATCATTAGCATTTTGCTTGCTTATATGGGAACTATTAGCATGCAAGCTCAATCATGCGAGGGTCGAGTGTACCTAAAGAATGGTATCCAGCAACTCTATGAAAGTAATGACCGAATAGACTTGCCACGCAAGAAAAAGGATGTTCAAGTTTATAGAAACTTCTTTTCTCGCCAATGCACTAGCGATGTGATTCCTTTCGCCAACATTGATTCTGTAGTGGTGTGGAATGCCACCTCCAAGCAAAACGTACGCACACTTGTTCCTTTGGAAAATGTGGGATGGAGTTGGCTATATATCAACCACCCACGATTGCAAGTCTATATTTATGCCTCCCAAGGTTATTCCGTGACGGACATGGGAGGAATGAAAGCTAGGCAATGTAACACAGCAGCAGCAATGTTTTTCATCCCAAGCAAGACGGCTTGCGACTTCTATGTCAGACAGACTGATGGCAAGCTTATATGTCTGGGAGATACCTATAAGAAATGCGACAAATCCTTTATCCGAGAACTTTGCCACTGTGTAGGACTTTCGCAGGAATGGGAAAAGAAACTCATTGGACTAGGTGAACACAACCGAAGTTCTATGATACAACGAGTGATAGAAGTATTAGATGACAAACAATAAATAACAACTAAAAGGAAACAATATGAAAGCAATGAAGTTTTGGCTGCTCATGGCAGTAATGGTGGTAGCGATAGCTGCACACGCTCGCAAGAATGACGACCCAGAAATGCGTCATGTTCGCCTCACTATGACGGATGGCAAACAGATAGAGGGCTACATTCCTAAGAAGTACATGGGGTGGGCGCTAGAATATCAAGTAAGACTTGCCGAGAATCCAGATGCAAAAAAGCCAAGAAGTACGATGCTGAGAAAGTAACCAAGATGGAATGGCTTGCACTCACTGAGGAACACCCTGAAGGCGAAGTGTGGGAACATTGCCAAACGATAGCACGTAATTCGATTAGGACTGTAAAAGAGGATCGCCTTATGGAACTCCTTTACCGCGGCAAGAATGCATCTGTCTACCAAGTTCACGTATTTCTGCCTGGCAATGGCATAAACACAGGAAACTCTTGGGCTACTTGGTATGCACTGAAGCCTAATGGACAGGAAAGGGCATTTATTCTTTACAATGCAACGCTTGGCAAAATGGGAAGTCTGGATAGACAATTCAAGGATCAAAAGGAATATGAGGGACTGAAGGATTACATTCTTGAATGGTGGAACAAAGATAAGTCTTTAGCTAGGAAGCAACTGAATGATGGTGTAGCTAGAGAGTGTAAACTAAACTGTGTCAAGCTACAATAAAAGTAGTTTAACACAGTTTTTATATTATGGACAACTTAGAAATTGATTACAAGAAAGCAGCTCAGCAGTTGCGTAGTGGTGAAGCCTTATT
>ENA-OQBJ01000919-OQBJ01000919.1-human-gut-metagenome-genome-assembly--contig:-NODE-919-length-13489-cov-3.653196_pt1 | contig 13489 bp, 19 predicted proteins | sample MGYA00242743_ERZ504545 | MGnify/ENA primary metagenome ERZ504545 (study PRJEB26092, sample SAMD00036252) | human gut metagenome | host: Homo sapiens | study: EMG produced TPA metagenomics assembly of...
GGGTACCAGGTTCGGTGATTCTCAAATGAATTGAGCAGCTTTATGGAGTTTCTCGTATCCTCCGCTGCGATGAGGTCTACCTCCTTAAGTGTGCGCAGCACACGGAATGTGATGTCCTCCAAATTTCCTATCGGAGTTGCGCACAGATACAGTGTTCCTGTCATATGATTCTCCTGTTATTTTCCGTTATTCCGAGGCTTATCGCCGTATATCTCATATATCTCATCCGTGTATACATTAGGTTCCTTGTATACAACCAGAGGTTTTTCGATGGTTATACGGCTTTTGCCGCCCTTTAACCCCTCTATGAGCACCATGTTCGGCTCCTGTCCGCGTAGGGATGCACAAGGCGCATGCGCTTTGGCTCGATATGATATTTCATCATCGTGCTAAAGATCTCTGCCAGCCTGAATGGTCTGTGAACCATGTAAAAACGCCCATTGAATTTGAGCATTTTTGCGCTCTCCCTGACTATATCGTCAAGTGTACACCTGACTCGTGGCGTGCTATCGTCATGGCATCGTCTGCATTTTTGATGCCGTGCTGACCTATCATATACGGTGGATTTACCGTCACCACCTCCACGGACTCTCGACCGAAAAGCTCTGAGGCATTGCACACATCGCCCTCTTCTATGGTCACTTTGTCCTCAAGATGGTTATATTTCACACTTCTTCTCGCCAGGTCTGCACACTGAGCTGAAGCTCAAGCCCGCTGTAATGCTCTCCGCTATTTTTTGCCTCAAGAAGTATCGGAATCACACCGTTTCCTGTGCACAAATCCACAGCACGCTCACCGCGCTTTACCTTTGCATAGTCCGATAAAGCACGGCATCTATGCCGAAGCAGAACAGCTTTGGATCCTGTATGAGCCTGTAGCCCTTGCGGCACAAATCGTCCAGGCGCTCATTACTGTGTATCAGTGCTTCCATTGTCTTTGTCCCTGTTGTAATCTTTATTATACTCTTTATTATAGTTTTTGTTCTTGTAATCCTTGTTGCGGTTGTATTTCTGCTTGTTTGGTCTGTTTTTGCCGCCCTTGTACGGCTTTTTGTAACCGTCCTTATTTTCTCTGCCGGCATTTGCAGCATTTACTTCATTTGTCTCATTTGCAGAAGCTTCCGCTGCCTCTATGTCTGCCCTGTACGGACGTCTTTCTCTGTTGTCACGCTTATCACGGCGCTCGCGATATTCATTTTTGTTGTCACGGTGTCCACGGTTTCTCTGCTGTTTCTCCTGTGGCTTGTCCTCCATCGTCTCGTCACCGCTATCCTCGAGATCCTTGAGCTCTCGAAGCTCCTCCTCGGTGAGCTTTACATCCTTTCTCTGGCGTGGCTTTAATCGCAGATCATCTACAGTGTACTCACGAAGCTCCTTCTCCTCGCCATTGTCGATGACAACACGCACAAGCTGCCTGAGCACGCTGACTGACTTGACCTCTCCGATGATTCCCTCAGGTGTCTTGACCTTTTCTCCTACCGATGGCATTCTGCTGTTCAGATACTCATATGTATCCTGCTCATACTTGAGGCAGCACATAAGCCTTCCGCACACGCCGGATATCTTGGTTGGATTGAGCGAGAGATTCTGCTCCTTTGCCATCTTGATGGAACCGGCACAAAATCTGCCATATAAGAATGACAGCATAGCGGCCTGCCACATATTCCAATGCCTCCCATCATCTTGGTCTCATCCCTGACACCGATCTGGCGCAGCTCGATTCTGGTGCGGAATACAGCTGCCAGATCCTTTACGAGCTCCCTGAAGTCAATTCTGCCGTCCGCTGTAAAGTAAAACAGCAGCTTATTTCCGTCAAAGGTATACTCTGCATCCACCAGCTTCATCTCAAGTCCGTGCTTGATAATTTTTTCCTTGCAGATGGCAAATGCCTCTTTTTCCTTTTCCTTATTTCTCTCAACCGTTTTCTCATCCTCGTCGGTTGCCACTCTGATGACAGGCTTAAGCGGTGAAACCACCTTATCATCATCCACCTCCTTCGGCGGAATGAGGACAGTTTCCATCTCTATGCCTCTGGCTGTCTCCACGATAACATGCATTGCCATGTCGAGGTCGAAATCAGCCGGGTCAAAGTAATATATTTTGCCTGCTGTCCTGAATCTGATACCAACTATTTTTGTCATGTGATTAGTTCTCCTTTATGGTCAGGAACAAAAGCTCCATAACCAGATCGAAGTTAACATTCGCTTTCAGTCTGGCTTTCGCTTTCTCAAGGCTCTCCAGGATCAGTTCGATTCCTTCATAAGAGCTCTTTCTCGCCTGTTCTTTTATACTCTGTAACTGGTCTTTGAATACGACCTTATCAATCTCTTTTGTTGCTTTATATAATAAGACATCCCTGTACCAGATCATGATAATGTCCAGGTAGTCTGTGATCTCTAATTTATATACGGATATATTCTTAACCGCAGCAACGATTTCATTTAATTCCATCTCACTGATATGCTTCAGAAGCTGTACCGCTTCTTCTCTGATCTCGTTAAAATGATCGGAATTGGCCAGCATGATCGCACGTCCCATATTACCCTGTGCAAATGCCGTGCACATATCTGCTTTATAATCCGGGATCTCCAGATTCTCCATCAGATACTTTTTGATCAGTGTATCTTTGATATTACGCAGCTTTAACATTACACATCTGGAATTGATCGTCGGAAGTAATGTCTCCGCATTCTCCGTCAGCAGCAAGAAAACTGCATATGACGGCGGTTCCTCGATCGTCTTCAGGATCGCATTCTGTGCCTGCGGTGTCATCATATCTGCCTGTGGGATAATGTAGACTTTGTACGGTCCCTGATATGGTTTGATATCCACAGTGTTATTCACCTGTGTACGGATATCATCTACGCTGATGCTGTTCGGCTTTTCATGTGTCACACGGATAATGTCCGGATGATTGCCACTCTCTGCCTGCTTGCAGGAATGACATTTTCCACACGGTTCATTGTCCCCGGTCTCACACAAAAGCGTCATGGCGAACAGATTCGCCAGCATCTTCTTACCGGAACCTCTCTCCCCGTTCAGAATATATGCATGAGAGACCCTGTTATTCTCTACTGCACTGCTGATATATTTTAATATGTCTTTGTGGCCAACCACATCTTTAAAGCTTTCCATCTCGTATTACCTCTACTATCTCTTCTTTGCATCGTACTTTATCATCATTCTGATATCTTCTTGTAATTCCTGCTTTCTTCAGATTATCCTCCGAAAAATCTTTCTGATCAGCCAGAAATCTTCTGCAGACTTCTTCATAGCCCGGATGATCCTGCTGCTGTTCTCGCACGATCGCGCGCATCAGGCGTTCTTTATCCTCCACTTCGATATAAAGCGGGATCAGGTTCTCATTTCCATAGTACTCTTTTGTCTTTATATAAGACTCCAGTGTACCGATCATGAGATAATCATTTTCATCCAGATTAATCTGTCCATCATCTATTGTAGCATATTTCCAGTCCCCATACACGGTTTGATAGGTGCGAAGTTCAATTATTTTACCCTCTTCACGGTATTTTTCAAGTATTTCATCCGTTACGAAGTAATATTCCACTCCATCTTTCTCGCCTTCACGCATCGGTCTGGTCGTATATAAAGTTAAAGTCTTAAGTTCCGGAAGATCCTTTCTGATATCTTTGTAAATCGTATCCTTTCCCGAAGAGCTTTTACCCATCATGTAGTATATCTTACCCATCTATCCACACCTCTATGCCATCTTCCGATTGAAGTCCCTCAATCGAAAAATCATGTTCCTGATACCAGTGAAGTATCTCTACCGCTTCTTTTGTAATACGCTCACCCGGTACGATCAGCGGGCTTCCCGGCGGATAGAGGTATGCGTATTCCACGGAAATGCATCCGATACTGTCTTCAAAGCTTCGTTTTTGTATCTTATCCCTGCGGTTCACTGCCTCTGCGATCGTCCACACTTTTTCAAGTGCCGGCTGTCTGCCGGAAAGTGGGAGGTCGGTTTCAATAGCAGCCGGCCGGCCCTGCCTGGTATCTATCTCTTTATCAATCTCTAGCAACGCATCTCTCAACCGGTCCAGACCTTCCTGCGTATCTCCCACAGTTGTCATAGCCAGAACATAGGTCCCTGCCAGCATTTCCATCTGCAAATGATATCTATGAAGTAATATCTCATACAGTTCGTGACTGGACATCGGTGCATGTTTTACGGAGATCACGAATTTGGATCTGTCATAGCGGTCTGTATTATCAGTCTGGATAATTTTCAGATACTTAAGCCGTTTCAGATCTTTGCGAAGTGCTTCAATGCGATTGGCATACTCAGAAAAATATTTTTATATTTATAATCTGATCTTGCATCCGAATGCGTTTCAAGTGTCTCTTCCAGCATTCCGATACACGCATCGATACTCGCCATCAATATATACGACGGACTGCTCGTCTGCAGCATATCCAGATACTGTTTCACTTTTCTTCGGTTCACCATGTCCCCGTTCACATGCAAAAGCGCCGTCTGTGTCAGCGCCGGAAGCGTCTTATGAAGACTGTTGATCACCAGATCCGCACCATATATATTCGCACTCTTTGGAAAATACGGATCAAATCCGAAATGCGCACCGTGTGCTTCATCCACGATCAGCGGACACCCTTTTGCATGCACAATCTCTGCAATCTTTTCGATGTCCGACACCACACCATCATATGTCGGTGACACGATCATCACCGCGCAGATCTTCGGATGTTCTTCCAGTGCTTTCTGTACATCCGCAACATCAATCTCTGTGCTCAGTCCCTGTTCCGTATCGAATTTCGGATAGAGGTAGACCGGATCCAGTTCATTCAGATATATCGCATGATACACAGACTTGTGGCAATTTCTTGCCACAAGTATGGAATCTCCTTTTTCAGTTGTTCCTAATATTGCACTTAAGATTCCAACCGTACTTCCATTCACCAGAAAATGTGTCTCGTCCGCATGGTAAACTCTTGCTGCTCTTTCCTGCGCATCTCTTAGAATTCCCTCTGCATGATGCAGATCATCAAAGCCATCAATCTCTGTAATATCGATCCGGTACGGAGATGTCCCGTCCATCAGATCCAGATTTCTCTTGTGCCCCGGCATATGGAATGCATAGTAGTCAGAATCGCTGTAATTCTTTAATTTATCAAATATATTATTCATGCGTATATTTTAGCAAAATAACATTATATTATCAAGCCATAAACTCCCGCAGGATCTGGCGGATCATCTCATCCTTTGGAAGCTCACGTATGGTGTCTTCTTTCGGTATTTCTTCCTGTACATCTTCCTGTGCAGACTCCTTATCGGCATTTCCTTTAATCTCCATTGCCTGCGCATTACCGGCCAGAGTCCCGGTACTTTGTACCTCTTCTTGCAATATATCTTCTGTCCTTTTACTCCCGTCCGTACCGGCAAGCCGCGCCGATGCTTTTGCCAGGTTCCTGGCGTTCTCCTTTACTCTTTCTTTTCTGCGGCTCTCACGCTGCATCTGCACAACACCGGAGCCGGATACCGGAACAGATTCTTCTTTTTCTTCTTGCTCCGTTTTATCCTCTTTTTCTGCCTTTTCTTCTTTTGTATCATTTGTCTCGTCTTTTTTGATCGCATTGTCTCTTCGTCCGGTGCGTTCTTTCTGATTTGCCTTTTCATACTTGTGGAGACATACATTTTCCAGATAATCTACCATATAGTTCTTTGCCATCTGCATGCAATAATTCTCATCCGTTGTCAGATGGAACAGCCATACCAGGATTCCAAGTCCTGCGCCACATGCACCCATCCGCAGGACAGCATCTCCCATGCCATATACCTGATAACTCAGTCCCGCACCGACAAGTCCGGTTACGATAAGCAGTCCCGCACATATCTTCTCCAGTCTGCGCAGCGTGTGAAGTCGTAATCCACAGACTTTATACTCATACAGATACTTATCCACAAATACCCCTACGTTTTCCACCGTATCGCTGATCATACATGCGTGTTCGAATTTCGCACGGACCAGGCGCATCAGCGGGTGGTTACTCTTACTCATACTTCCCGCCGCCTCCACCATACGTTTCATCGTCATACTCACGATACATTTGTCCACCACACCAAGGCCGGTCAGGATCCCCATGAGTACGAACAGTAACTTCTTGTCCAATAACATTTCCAGCATAATAAAAGCCCTCCTTTTGATTTGCATTATACTGTAAATCAAACAGGAGGCGCTTAATTTCGTTCCTCATATTTCGCACGGAAAACCACATATCATGTCAGTTCCGGGCACATTCTGTGATATTTTAAATTGTATGCCTTTTCACTTATACCTAGATCATCGGCAGTAATTCCTTCATAAGTCTTACACTGTGGGCAATTGCCTTCTTTTCAAACGTTGGATAATCCATAGTCGCGCTGTTGTCAGCTTTATCCGAAATTGCACGAATGATGACATACGAAACTTTGTTCAGGTAAGCTGCCTGGGCAATTCCCGCACCTTCCATCTCTACACACATCGGATGGAATAATGATGAGATTCTTTCCTTCACATCTTTATCCGAAATAAACTGATCGCCGCTTACCACTCTTCCGGTAAATGTGTGAATATCCGGATTGGCTTTCTCATTTGCTGCTACTGCCTTCTTGACCAGTTTTTCATCTGCCGGGAATGACAGTGTGTCCATTCTTGGGATCTGTCCTGCCGGATCTCCGAATATCGTCGCATCCATATCGTGATGCAGTGCATCTGTCGAGATCACCATATCTCCGATATCGATCTGTGCATCCAGTGAACCCGCAATACCGGTATTAATCAATGTATCCACACCAAATCTGTCCACCAGGATCTGTGCACAGATTCCTGCATTCACCTTACCGATACCACTTCTTACAATAACAACATCTTTGCCGCCCAATGAACCTTTGCAGAATACCATCCCTGCCTGTTCTATAGTCTCATCGATCTGCATATCTTTTTTTAAGTTCTGCCACTTCTTCTTCCATTGCTCCGATAATACCTATCATAGCTCTATATCCTCCTGTTATTACGATATTTTCTATATTAATTCGTCTATGCCCTATTATATCTTATAGAAAATTCGATTTCAACCGGCGAAATAAGTAGCAAACAGACAGAATCTCTGTTATAATCTGAGACGTATGACAATAAAACAATTATTTACAAAAGCAACAGGAGGTAATAGATATGGATTACAAACCATCAGGAGTCTGTTCTCGACTGATCCATGTAGAACTTGACGGAGATAAAATCGCAAATGTAGAATTCGTAGGCGGATGTGCCGGAAATACAGCCGGAATCAGCAGCCTTGTAAAAGGAATGGACGCTCACGAAGTGATCAAACGTCTCGAAGGAACCAAATGTGGTGCAAGACCAACATCCTGCCCTGACCAGTTATCCAAAGCTTTAAAACAGGCTCTTGGAGAATAATTTTCTGCGAATTTCATAACTACAGAAAAAAAAGGCTACTTGTCCTCCTTATCGGGGAAGACTTGTAGCCTTTTATGGGGATACCTTCTTTTTTATGTACTCATACTGCAAGATTTCGATCTTTATTCAGTGTTTCGTTTACTTGTTACAATTGTTACTTTTTTAATTGTTTTTCGTTCACTAGTATTGATGCATTACTTATCTTTTATTTGTTTTATGGATATTTGTCTTTATTAGTTTATGGTTTTTTTGTTATACATTATAATTACATATTTTTACGTCTTTGCCTTGTTATAAACTACCTTATTTTTCAATCCCTGCCAACTACATCTTTTACCACTGCTTTATAATCTTCTGCTTGCATCGGACCTTCGGTCCTTTAATTACCTCGAGTTATTCCGTCCTATTGTTCTACTTTAAACATTCATCGTCGTTTTTTTAACTTTACTGTTTTTTTGCTTCTTGTGTTGTGTTTTTTGCTTCTATGCTCTTTTGAGGATTGTGCTATTCAACATAAACGCCATTTGTAAAAGAACTGCTCACGTCGCTGTTAGCTGCATGTGTGCAACGTACACGGTAATAATAATCACCTTCGACGTATAACGTCCTGTTAGAATTTGCCCGATCCGAATTCAGATTTTCTTTCTGCCACCCATCATAGTATGACCATTCTGTATCTTCTTCCTTTGCACGTTCTACAAGCACTGCTATCTGTACACTTTTTACAGTATGCGCAGCAATTGTAGTTCCACCTGCATAAATTTTCCCTTCACCTAATTTGGTGCATTTTGAATATCCAACCATCAGATCCACACCTCTGGTAATTTTGGTATCATAACCAATTGATTCATCCTCATGTGTTAATTCCGAACCGTCTATTACCTTATTTTCTGCTGCTTTCACTTCTTGCATTGCTGTAAGCGATAATCCTCCGACCAGCATTACTGCCAGACACATAGACACTAATCTCCTCTTCATATTTCACCTCCATTCGTACTTATTTTTTCGCCCTCATATATTAATACACATAACTTTCAAAAAACTGTCGCATTTATTTTGGGAAAAATAAATTTTTTAAAATTTTTTCAAAATCCCCCTCTTCCATTAACCCCATCATAAAATATTCTACACCTTCGTATTTAAATTTGGACACACATCGTGATTGATTACTATTTTCCACTTTATAGACTACAATATTCATATTGCATCCATTGATTTCTTTTGAATATTCTTTTTCTATCGAATCTTCTATATCAATCCCCCAAGAACTTTCTCGATATCCAGTATTCACAATATACACAATTTTTCTTTTTTGGTATGTATAGTAAAGCTCAGCAACCTGTTTTTTCTCATCCAAATTCATTGTATCGAACTTCATATCCGGTAAACAAACAAATACCTTAACTACATCTGTGTCAAATGTATCACGTATTTTCTGATATGCCTCTTCTTCTGCTTCACCCTCAATTATCTTATTTTGCTTATCTGTCTTATTCGAATCTACCTGTTCTACATCTCTATCTCCAACAGCCTGTCTCACCATCCGTACAACTCTTTCTGGTCCTCCCATGCTGGTGATTCCCATTGCCAGTACGCATACGATAACAGCGGCCAGTGCCAGATATATCTTCAGAGGCTTTCTGCTATAATGAACTTTCTTTTCTGATGTATCTGCCGTTCCAACTTCGGCCTTCAGCATCTTTCTTCCGAGTTCCAGTGCTCTGCGGTCTTCTTCAGACAGGTTATTGATGGCTTCTTCTCTTTCTCTGGCTTCATTTTCCGCCTGTTCGCACTGATATTCTCTCATCTGTTCTTTTAATCTTGCAAGGACAGCCTCCTTCGTTCCCTCAGGCACAACAAGACTCGTATCCTTTTCAAGGGACTCTTCTTCCTCTTTTGCAATCTCCTCAAATTCTCTGGCAATGCATTCTTTCAATTCATCTTTCTCATTATTCATTTTGCTACCCTCAAATTTTTGACTGGTCTTCAAATTTCTCCATAGTTTTGCCACTTGACCTATTTCTTTCAGAAAGTATAATATAGGTATAATCTTTATTATATTATTGATTCGAAAATAATACATATTCAAGTCTGGAGGTAATTATGAAACGTATTATCTTAACCGGTGGCGGCACTGCCGGGCATGTTACACCTAACATCGCTCTTCTGCCACGCCTGAAAGAATTAAACTATGATATTCACTATATAGGTTCTTACAACGGAATTGAAAAAGAACTGATTGAACAGTTCGGTATCCCGTATCATGGAATCTCAACCGGTAAACTTCGCCGCTATTTCAGCGTTCAGAACTTTACAGATCCATTCCGTGTAATCAAAGGACTCGGCGAAGCGAAAAAACTTGTAAAGATTCTTCATCCTGATGTAATCTTTTCCAAAGGTGGCTTCGTATCCGTTCCTGTTGTTCTTGCCGGTAAAAGCCGTCATGTTCCGACCATTATCCATGAGTCAGACATGACACCGGGACTTGCTAATAAGATTTCTATGCCATCGGCATCAAAAATCTGCTGTAATTTCCCGGAAACCATCGAGCATCTTCCTGCTGGAAAGGCTGTTCTGACAGGCTCTCCTATTCGTCAGGAACTGTTATCCGGTGATAAATATAAAGCTTTAGAATTCTTGCACTTCACACAGGACAAACCGGTAATCATGGTAGTCGGTGGAAGTCTTGGTTCAGTTGCCGTCAACGATGCTGTCCGCAGTGTCCTTCCTGAACTGCTTCAGTCCTTCCAGGTTGTTCATCTCTGTGGTAAGGGCAAAGTTGATGAATCTCTGAAAGGCCTTCAGGGTTATGCACAGTTCGAATATATCAAAGACGAATTAAAAGACCTCTTTGCTCTGACAGATCTCGTTATCTCCAGAGCCGGAGCCAATGCGATCTGCGAACTTCTTGCACTGCACAAACCGAATCTTCTGATTCCACTTTCTGCAAATGCAAGTCGTGGAGACCAGATCTTAAATGCCCGTTCTTTCGAACGTCAGGGCTACAGTGTCGTTCTTGAAGAGGAAGAGCTTAATCATGATGTTCTTCTTGATGCGATCATGAACCTGTATCAGAATCGTGAAACATACATTCAGACCATGAAGAATTCTCCTCAGCAGAATTCTATCGACACCATCATTGATCTGATCGAGGCTGCTGCCAGACACTAATCCGGAAGCATTCTCATCTATTGACCTTATGTACAGGATCTGCCATCGGCAGATCCTCTTGCATACTTTGATATAAAACAGGTGGCTGTACATCCCACCTGTTTTTTATATATCGTGTAAGCGGTCATACTGATCTTTATACCTTTTTATCATCCATTTTCTTGCTCTCTTTAGTATGCCTTCTAATGCATTTAATGTAATGCCCATTCTCTTTGCGACTTCTTTCTGTGGCATATCCGCATAATATACAAGAGTCACGGCTTTGTACCATCTCGCATTCTTCTGATACAGTTCACGGAAAATATCAATTCCAAGTTCATGGAAACATTGCTCTTTCAGTAGTGCAACCACACGATCTTCTGAACTGTCATCGATCAATGAATTCGGATATCTGTCATCCGCCATCGTAATCTCTGCCAATGGAACTTCACGCTTATGATCTCTTATATAATTCATCGCTCTGTACCTTGCGAACATAAGCATCCATGTTCTAATCTGCTGTTTTGATTCACTTCCAAACTGTATATATGCGGTGAAAAAGGCATCCTGAGCAATCTCTTCTGCTATGTGATGGTTTCCAGAGTATTTTAATGCCTCTTTGTATACAACACCGAAGTATTCGCTGTATGCAGCCACAAAGGCATCTCCCTCTGTAAACTCTTTTTCCACTTTACGCTCCTATCTTTTATCTGTTAAATTTTCGATAAAACATCTTCTTTTTCTTCTTCTGTAAGTTCATGCATTGTCCATCCAAGTCCCACTTTATCATCTTTGTGTCTTGGAATCATATGTACATGATAATGAAATACTGTCTGTCCGGCTGCTTCACCATTGTTCTGGACGATATTATAGCCATCACAGTCCAGTGCTTTTGTAAGCTTTGTAATCATCTTCTTTGCAAGAATCATTGATTTTCCCGCAAGCTCATCATCCAGCTCATAAAGATTGGCATAATGTTCTTTCGGAAGGATGAGTGCATGTCCCTTAGCTGCCGGATTTGCATCCAGAATCACACGAAAATCTTCATCTTCATAAATAGTAGCTGTAGGAATCTCTCCATTTGCAAGTTTACAAAAAATGCAGTTATTGTCTTTCATAATATTATCCTTCTTTCTCTGAAAATAAATGATTGATTATTTAAACCACCAATGCTAAACTGATACCTCAGAAAGGGGCGGTAGTTATTATGTTATCATCGACAGACCATGACAAATTACAACAGATTATGCAGGAACATCCTGAAACGGAAGAACTTTTTAACCGGATTTTTAAGTCTCATCAGATGGATATCAGCACCATCAGTCACGAAATCCGTAATCCTCTGACCCTCGTTTACAGCACGCTTCAACTTATCGAATCACAACATCCCGAAGTACTGGAATTCGCTCACTGGTCAGAGCTTCACCAGGACATCGAATATATGAAACTGTTATTAGAAGATCTGTCTTCTTATAACAACGGTGAACGGCTGGATCTTGCTCCGTTAAGTACCGGCAGCTTTTTCCGCAGAATTGCTCTGTCCTTTGCTTCTTCTATTATAGATACAGATATTGAATTCACTTCATACATACCGGAAGATCTGCCAGTTCTATCTGCCGATTCTGTAAAACTTCGTCAGGCACTGCTCAATCTTCTTCGCAATGCCGCTGATGCGGTCCGTACCGAATCACCTTCTCAGGATCAGCACGATATGCCGGCACACTCCCCACAGATCTCATTGTCCGTAACCGCCGATGCAGATTTGCTTCATATCGAAATCTCTGACAACGGCTGTGGTATTGCTCCTGAAGATCAGGAACACATCTTTGAACCATTCATCACTCACAAAGTTGATGGAACCGGACTTGGTCTTGCAATCACACGCCGGATCATCCAGGCTCATCACGGTACAATTACACTTAGATCAGCACGATATGCCGGTACGGTATTTATCCTTACGCTTCCGATAGAGAAGAACTCCTGATAAAAAGCCGGCAAGCAGGCCTCCTATATGTGCCATATTATCAACACCACCACTGGTAAATCCATAATACAATGTCAGTACGATCATAAAGACCAGGCCTCTGCCGGATATGTCTCCAATCCGTCCTCTGTTACGGATTGCCACATACAGAAGTGCTCCAATGATCCCAAAGATAGCACCGGACGCTCCCGCCGATATAGCCATACTTCCGGTCTGTATATCCCACCATGCCGACAGAACATTCCCCGCCAGTCCACTTACGAAATACACAATGAGAAACTTTACTTTTCCTATGTCAAGTTCAAGATTCCATCCCATAGCTACAAGTACAATCATATTATTGACAAGATGATCATACCCAAAGTGAAGAAACATACTGGAAAATAGCCTGTAGTACTCTCCTCTTTGTATCAGATATGGAACATACATGGCTCCGTGCTTCAACATGAATTCACCATCTTCTGTCATCCCCAGAAAAGACAGGACCAGAAATACAATGACATTCACTGCTGCCAGTAATATCGTACATGGCGCTTTAATCGTATTCTTGTTCATTTATACGCTTCATTACCTTTCGCTTTGTTCATCTTCTGTCTCTTTTAGTATAACATAGATTACCTGAATTCTTAATCATTTTATTCTATATTTAACTGAATTTTATCACAGCTCTTCTTCCTCTATATGCAGTCCGTCCCAGTCACCCCATTTTGACTTCTTGTGTTTATTCAGGAAGCGCTTTACCGGCATCCATAGATTATCCGTCTCTCTCATGATCGAACTCCCCATCTCCTGTTCCGATATCCAGTCATGTTCTCTGGTATCATAATATGATGTCTTTTCCCTTCGTTCCTCCAGCAATTCATCGATCATCGTTTCTTTTCTTATATCTCTTATATCCGGAATCTTCGTTTCTTCTTTTTTCT
>ENA-OQBJ01000921-OQBJ01000921.1-human-gut-metagenome-genome-assembly--contig:-NODE-921-length-13477-cov-6.184794_pt1 | contig 13477 bp, 15 predicted proteins | sample MGYA00242743_ERZ504545 | MGnify/ENA primary metagenome ERZ504545 (study PRJEB26092, sample SAMD00036252) | human gut metagenome | host: Homo sapiens | study: EMG produced TPA metagenomics assembly of...
GATTTGCCTCCCAGCAACCGCCGGGCGCGGGAGGCAAGGGTTTTCCGGGAATCCGGAAACATACCCCTTGCCTCCCCCACAGAAAAATCCCCCCGCATTTTCCACATTGAAGCGGTACACAGGGACGGTGCATACATCGGGTACACTCCACGCCCGGTTACAGGCTGTCAGATTTTTCTCCACTGCTCGATGTCCCCGCGGTAGGCGGAAAGATGCTCCCTGGCAAGGTTCTCCAGCAGTCCGGAAACGCTCATGCCACGCCCGCCGAGCCTGCGGACGACGGCGTCCAGTTCGTCCCTCACATCCTCACTGACGAACACCGTCTTGCGGTTCCTGATCTTCGGGACGGTGAGGTATGTTTCCCGGTACTCCTCCAGCGAGGCCCTGCGCTGCCTGCCGCTCGTCCTTCTTCTCACGGGGTCTTCCGGTTCCGGCGGGGTGTCCTTTCTTCCCGCCTCCCCGGACACCTCTTCCGTATCAGTCCCGGATGGAATCACCGGTTCCGCATCCATACCGGTGGATTTCCCCAGACCGGGTTCTATCATGAGTCTTTCCCACCACTCGTCGTGGCCGGGGCTAGGACTACGACCGTTCTTTCTGTCTGTGGTTTCGGATGCCGCCGTTTTCTTTCCTCTTGGTTTTTCAGTCGGTTCACTTTTCATTGTACATGGATTTTAGATGGTTGATACTGTGGGCACGGTCTACCCGTTTGCCCGGTTGTCGGAAGCAAATAAAACGATAATAACAAGTGCTGTGAAACGGACGGGTCCGATTGGCGGGGTTTGCCGTGTTATTCATATTGTTGGATCAGTCTGACGGTGATGACTTCACAAATATACGCACCGGAAATTTCCCACTCTTCGGGAACGGATCTGAACGTCTGTCTGCTGAAAACAAATGAATGTTAAAATCCGATTTCCATGACATCTGATGACATATAATGACATTTGATGAAGGGCCGGAACCATATCCGGGGACAATCATTTACTTTGCGGATGAAACAAGTACGCATATGGTGTCAAAGGTAGTCATCCTGTCTTGAAATTCAGGATGTTCCGCCGGGATTCACTAAATTGCGGCACGGAATCCGGATCCGAAAAGAGAATGAAACAGATGTCAAACCTGAAATTGCATTGATTATGGAAATAGTGAACATTGAGGCAAGGACCTTCGAGGCGATGCTCTCGGCCTTCCGGACGTTCGCGGACCGGCTGGACACCCTCTGCCGGCTGTACGGTGACATGGAAGAGAAGAAATGGCTGGACAACCAGGAGGTGTGCCTGCTGCTGAAGGTCAGCCCGAGAACCCTGCAGACCCTGCGTGACAACGGCACGCTGGCATATACACAGATCTGCCATAAGACTTATTACAAGCCCGGGGACGTGGAAAGCATCATCCGGATAGTGGAGGAGCGCCGCAAGCGGGCTGAAAATATGGGAAGGTTGATCTGAAAGGCCATGAAAAACGAATGTCGAACAAAAAAAGATCAAGTCATGATGAATACCGATAACCGTCTGCTCACCCGTGAGAGCAGCGAGCATATAAGAGAGTTCTTCTCCACCGTCGAACGTCTCTCCGTTTCCATGGAGCGTCTCTTTGCCGGCAGGTCACCGGCGATGGCGGGCGAGAACTTCTATACGGACCGCGAACTGGCTGAAAAGCTGAAAGTGAGCCGCCGCAGCCTGCAACAGTACCGTGACAGCGGCCTGCTTGCCTTCACCCGGCTGGGCGGCAAGATATTGTACCGTTCTTCCGATATCGAGAAGCTGCTTGACAGCTGCTACCGGGAGGCGAGAACCAGGCCGGAGGAACTTTAGGAAAGTTCCGTATGGGATCATGAATGAAGGAGGTGTGTCACACCTTCTTTATTCATGCACAAAGCCCTGACTTTCACAAACAAAGGCTTGTTATTACCTAAGATTTCGTATCTTTAAGAATAAAGATTCATACAGAATCACAGGCTCAGGAAATACAGGCGGAAAGCAAAAGAGTCATTATGTTCCGAAGAAGGATTAAAACACTGAGGACAAAGATGCATAAATCTATAATATGAACTACAAACTGTGTGGAAAAGAAATCTACCGCAAGGATTTTTGTGAGATATTTGGAAAAATGTACCAATGCCTATAGATAATATTTATAGAAAGATGGATAATTTCTATAAAAAGTTGTCTAAAACACATATTTCACAACAGGTGTTTTTAGACAAATCTTTGTTGTTAATTAACCTAAATCAGCTATATACACAGTCAGTATTTTATATTGTCAGAATCAATTTATTCTGTCCAAGCATGACGATATCCTTGTATTTTATTCCAATAACCACGAGTAAAATCAGGAACAGCTACAGGAACATTTCCGTTTTCTATTGAAATCCGGGTAAGCTCAGCCATGCAGCACCATTCTGCCAAATCATATACGTCCATATCCAACGGTAATCCATTACGCAGGCAATATACCAGACGGTAATCCATTATATAATCCATTCCACCGTGCCCGCCTACCTTCTTGGCAGCTTCTTCCAATTCCTGATGGATAGGATGTTTATATTTTCTCATCAAGGATTCTTTCACCGTATTGGAAACAGCCGTATGCATATTGAGATTCTCATGGTCAGGCATATCAACGGTCCGGATTTGGTCGGGGCGGAAGCAGTACTCCTCAATGGGATATTTGTTGGCATATCCATTGGTACCTGTCAATTGATACATGCGGCTGTAAGGGCGTGGATTCATTACATCATGTTGAATATGAATCGTTTTTCCCTTTTCGGTACGGATAAAGGTCATGGTATGGTCACCGTTTTGGAAATCCGATGCGCTTTCTTTCTGGTATTGTTTTACTAATTTCGGACCGGTTACAGCTTTGGTATCCATTGCCACCAACGTTTTCATACGGTCACCACGGTGAATGTCAAGTAACTGACAGGCCGGTCCCATGCCATGGGTGGCATAAATATCACCACGGAAAGCACGGTTATAGTCCAACCGCCAGTTGTTCCAATAGTAAGGCCAAAACTCTTCCAAATTGTGGATATAAGCGCCTTCAACATGCAGAATTTCACCAAACAAGCCTTGTTGTGCCATATTCAATGTGGTCAATTCAAAAAAGTCATATACGCAATTCTCTAATTGCATACAATGCTTACGTGTCTTTTCGGATGTATTTATCAGTGCCCATATTTCGTTCAGTGTCATGGCTGCAGGAACTTCAATGGCTACATGTTTGCCATGTTCCATGGCGTAGACACCCATTTCGGCATGATGTTTCCAGTCCGTTACAACATAAACAAGGTCAATGTCGTCACGGTTGCATAATTGTTTCCAAGCATCTTCCGTACCTGAGTAAGTCGCAGCTTCCGGCATACCGGAACTGACCAGCGTCTTTTGTGCCTTTTCCACCAGTCAGGACGCAAATCGCACAACGCTTTGATTTGTACACCCGGGATGTGGGTCCAACGCTCCACGGCACTGATGCCACGCATGCCCACCCCAATAAAACCTACACGGACCGTGTCAATTTTAGGTGCTGTCAGTCCAACCGCATCCTGTTGCCCGGCAGGACGTTCGGGTACGGCTATCTGAATGGGTTCATAAGGCTGTTCACAAGTTTTAGGGACTGACGTACAACCAGTAAAGCATAATAAAGCCGTCGCTATTGAAAATAATGTTTTACGCATACTCATGTATTATGTTAGTATTTTAATATTTAAGGAAGAGATGAGATGGACAGCGCAGCCGTTTCCACCCCATCAAATCTTCCCGATTCTTCAATTATTTGTTCAGGAAATTATTCTTGTAAGAAATACGCTGTAATAGTCCATACCTTTTTACTTCCATCGGCAGCGGTGATTTCATATTTGTTGGGTTTGCTCCAGTCCCCCGGTTTACCCAGTACGGCTGCTCCGTCTATGGGTTGAATCATGGCTGCTGTAGAAATATTAAGTGAAACCACTACATTTGACATCGTGAATTTAGGTCTTTCTTCAGCCGGGAAATTGCTGGGAAGCTTGCATTCAAAAGAACTTGTTCCTGTTTCTGCATCCGCCTGAAAATTATCATAACTCAAGGCCGATTGCAGAACTTGTTGTTCACCACTGCCGGGAATGGTTTGAGAACCATAATAACGATGATAAACACCGGCTATGCCGATGATATCTTTGCCTTTATATGTATCCAGATCTTCGAGATTGCTATCCAGGCAAGATGTTGTAAATACAGTCAAAAGCAAGATTGTAATAATATTAAATATTTTTTTCATATTCATTGTCTATAAATTAATGGATTACCAGCCTTTATTTTGTACATGATCCAAACCATAAGCCTCACGGGTATTCAGAAAACTTTGGTTAATTGGCAAAAGATAGCGTTTTTCTGTAAATTTACGCTGGGCGCTATTGTTCAGGGTCATTTGACCAACCAGCAACTTGCTCCGGTCCCGGCTGATGGACATCTTGTATACCGGCCGGTCAAGGTCATAAATGATATCTCCGGCATCACGACCATGATTGGCATAACCGCCATATTTCCCCCAACGCAGATAACTGTAATAAATGTCACCGCCCTCATTAGTCAGCTCACAGTTTCGTTCACGAATATAATCCGTCCACGCTTCTTCTTCTGTAGCGGCAGTAGACTCGCTCAATCCGCCATGTATGGTACGTGTCATGTTCAATGCTTTCACCGCATTGGGCACATCATGTTTCAGCAGATAGGCTTCAGCAAGGTTCATATAGGCCTCTCCCAATCGAACGATATTGAAATGCAATGCCACCTGGCAATTATGGTAAGCTCTGGGTGTAGGGTTTTCAATGTTGCCTTTACGCCAATAATAACCGGTAGTGGTATTGTACCAGCCTCCATCTTCCTTGTCACGGACACCTGCTGAGAGGTTTCCACCCAAATTGAGCTCAACAGTCTCACCAATCCAGGAGCATTTGTCATAAACTATGGCAGTATAGAAACGGCGGTCACGCCCGCTGTACATCAGTTCGCTCAAATCCCGGTCAGCCCCCTTGTTTAACTGATGGTAACGGGTAAAAGTGGGATAGCTTTTGTTAAGCTGGTTTAAATCTTGTGGCGTAGGAATACGGCGTGCATCACCATTTACTTGCTTGTATGCATCCACCTGACCTGCTTCAGTAATACTGGAAGGGTCAAGTACGGTTACGTTATTTTTATATTGGGAAGTTTCATACCAAGGCATTGCCTTACCGGTTTCCTCATCGGTCACAAGAAACTGGTCAACCAGGTCTTGTGTGGGAAAGTAAATGGCCCAGCCTTCGAATGTCTGCCCATTTGCCTGTTTTAATGCTACAGGCGATTGGGAATTGATCACGTTATCGGTGGAAACATTCGGATAAGTACGCATCAGTTCTTCAAAACTGGAGACATACGTATTTTCTTTTTCACGGTAATATCCCCAGAGAATTTCCGGATTATATAAATCCGTTTCGTTGAAAAGACCGTTTGAATTGCTTAACTCAACCCCACTATTGCTGATCACATCATCGGCAGCTGTAATAGCCACGTCCAGATAAGAGGCATCACCGGTATAGGCATAGGCTTGCAGGGCGGCTCGGCTCAGTAAAACTCCTGCCGCCCAACGTGTTGGCAAACCAGAAGCATTCTCGATCGGCAGGTCGTTTGCCGCAATTTGCAAATCTTCTATGATTAACTTGTAGCTTTCCGATACATCCTCGGTCATCGGAATATTGACAGCCTCAGGATTCTCAACTGTAAAGACTTCTTTTACAGGTACAAAACGTCCCATTTTACGTGCCTGGTCAAAGAAAATCATACCACGCATCAAGTTTCCATGTGCCTTTAGCTCTATCTTTTCTGTTTCGTTTAAGGTAGAGCTGTTTTGCACATTGGTAATAATCATATTGACTTTACGTAACAAGCCAAAACGGTTGACTCCCCAATCATTGCCTGTGCTCAATCCCAATTCTGTGGCTACATTGTCAATACCCTCGCCAACCTGTGAGCAGAGCACACCGTTGGGAGTTCTTGCTTCCCAGGAAATGCTGGATCCACTGCCGGCATATCCGCTATTAATTACTGCATCATAGGTGGAGTTGATAAAACCTTCCACGGTGGCTTTGCTGCCCCATACGGTCTCATCATCAAAACTTGTTGTCGGGCGTGTATCCAGCGTGTCGATGCAAGAGTTCAGTATCATAAGGCTGATACCCAATATTCCATATTTTATATATATTTCTCATCATACAATTATTTAAAATCCTAAATTTAAAGTCAATGCTATGGTTCTTTCAACCGGATAACCGTAATAGTTGGTATCGGACGGTTCCGGATCCATTCCATATTTGGTCGCTTGCGAAATGGTAAAAATATTCTGACCGGATATGCCCATCTTACAACGGGTCAGCCAAGAGACATTTTTCAGCAGGCTGTATTTAAAATCATAGCCGAACTGAAAGTCCTTCATACGCAGGTAAGCACCGTTAATCAGCCAAAAGTCACTGCTTGCGTAGTTGTTATTCTGATTCAAGGCTGTATTTGCCATCAGACGCGGGTATTGTGCGTCACGGTTATCCGGAGTCCAAAAGTCTGTTTGATAATCGTAAGCCACTGGCATGCCGTAGGTCTGGCCGGTCTGCATACCCAAACTACCTGCAACATACATATTAAATTTGGTAGATCCTTGGAACAGGGCACTCAGATAAAAGCCCTTATAACTCATATTTAAATTGATGCCGAATTGTCCACGCGGCTTGCCTGATTTTCCCAAACGGCGTTTGTCCGCATCAGTAATCTGACCGTCGCCATTCGTATCCTGATACTTTATATCGCCAGCTGTAAGATAACCAGAATTCAAGGCACCGGTAAAACCTACCGAATTGTAAACGTCCTCAGCACTTACGTAATATCCTAAGTTATGATACAGCAGACCGTAATATCCTTTATTCTGCTGAGTCCGTTGATATGGATTCATCACGGATGACTCACCTTCACTTTCATCCAGGGCCATCAGTTCATCAAAGTAGGTGAGATTGGCTGACACATCGTACTTAAAGTCACCGATATCATCTCTCCAGCCCAGTTGAAGTTCAAATCCGGCACGACGGTGTTCACTATCCGATTTTACCCTGGGCAGCCCTACGCCCAAGGCGGTATTGAGATAACTGTCACCACGCGGAGCCACCAAATAGCCCTTTGTCGAGTAGTAAAAATAATCAAATGAGCCATAAAGGCGGTTGTTCAAGGAAGCAAAGTCAAAACCGAAGTCCATCTGTCTGGTGGTATACCATGTCAAGTCCGGAGAAGCCAAGTTTCCTTCTGTAAATCCGGGAGTATATTTTCCGTTAACAACATAGGCATAAGGATTATAACTATAGGTGGTCATATATTGGAAACGGCCCGCAGACTCATCCAGACCGGTTTCACCATAAGAGAGGCGGAGCTTCAATGAGTTCAGGATATTTTTTTCTACCAGTGGTTGCATGAAGCCTTCCTCCGTCACCACCCATCCTAACGATCCGCTGAAAAAAGCGCCCCAGCGGTTGCCGGGTGCAAACCTGTCAGAACCATCATAACGTATGCTTCCTTCCGCGTAATATTTATTGGCATAATTATATTTCACCTGCCCGATCCAAGCAGCGCGTCCCAGTTCGGCTTCACTACCGCCATTGGTTTGGGAATTGGCATCACCAACCTCAATCTGATCTATGTCAAATGTATAGTTGGTACGCTTCCCCCAATAACTGTCACCCCATTCATAGTATTGCTCAAAACCTGCCAAAGCCGACAATGAATGTTTGCCGAACAGATTGGCATACTCTATAAATGCCTGATTGGTGAATGAATAGCCTGACCCGTTAGTCACACTAAGTTGGGGTTTGTTGGCATAAGTGGCTTCTTGTGAATCCCAATCATATTGGGCGGCATCTTTACGCCAACTTTTATTCTTGGAACCGTAATAGCGATAATTGCTGGCTGCACGTACCTTCAGACCTTCCACCCAAGGCATTCCCAGACCACTTCGCCACGACCGTTGATCACATTGTCAACATTACGGTTATAACCAGCATCCTTGGCTGTTTCCACCACCGGATTATCAGTCAGGTTATAGGGAAGTCCATACTTGTTGACACCCGGATAAGTGGAGGGCCGGTCGTTTATGTGTGAGAAAACCGCATAATAATTGCTCGCCGTGGAGGTATTGGGATGGGTGGTCTTTTGCCAATAACCGTCAATGGTTGCATTAATGCGCAGACCGATGGACTCAATGAACGAAGACTGTGCCAAACGGAAATTCGTGCGTTTCATCCAGTGGTTGTCGTTTTTATAAAGCGAATTCTGGTCGATATGTCCCAAAGAAACATAATACTGGTTGTTTTGTGATCCTCCGGTTACACGTATCGAATGCTTACTTTGTGGAGCCCAGTCATTCAACACTAATTTACGCCAGTCAGTATTGGCAAAGTTCAACGGATCGCTACCGGTGCGAAAAGCTCCAACGCTTCTTCACTGTACATAGGTTCGGCACCATCATTGGCACGGGCAATGTTGGCATAGACAGCACGGTCATAAGACCCCATTTTTTCCGGCCAGATAGATGGCTGTGAAAAACTCATGTTGAAATCGTATTCAACAGTGGGCTTGCCTTCCTTTCCACGCTTGGTAGTCACCTGAATAATACCGTTGGTAGCCCGTGAACCGTAAACTGCCGTTGCCGAGGCGTCCTTCAATATTGACATTGCCTCAATATCATCCGGACTTAAATTTTGGAAGTCGGCAGCAGAGCGGATAACCCCGTCAATCACATAGATGGGAGCTCCTCCTCCACGGATACTGATGCTGGGAGTTGAATTGATACCACCTCCGCTGGCTTGCACAATCAAGCCGGGGGCACGCCCTGCCAGACCTTGTGCAATGTTGGTAACAGGAATATTTGCCATTTGGTCAGTCTTTACCGTTGATACAGAGGCAATCAAGTCACGTTTGGTAGTACTGCCATAACCTACAACTACCACTTCATCCAAAGTTTTGGAATCTTCTTTCAAAATGATTTTTAAAGGTTTTCCATTCCACACAACTTCCACATTTACATAACCTACATATGAGGCAACAATAATATCACCTTTTTTTACATTAGGAATACTAAAGTCACCATCCAGTCCGGTTATAGTTCCGTTGGTTGTACCTTTGACAACCAATGATGCACCAATAACGGTCTCACCGTTTTGATCCACCACGATGCCTGTGCATACATTATTCTGTTGCGCAGAATACATGCCCGTAGTTGCTGCATAAGGTGCGGCTTGAAGATATCCGGTAGAAAATCCAGATAAAAGCAACATCACGCTTATCAGCTTTAGTTGATTTTTTTCATAGATTTAATATTAAAAATGTATTTGAAACAATTTGGTTTTGATTGGTGAATTGTAGAAATGGTTTTTAAATAGTTTTTGTCATAGATTAAATATTTAAGTTAATATGTTAACAAATTAGTTTTTTAAAAAAGGTTATTTTGATATTTATATGCAAATATATAAATACATTTAATAAAAAAAGTTATTTTCCTGCATTTTTTTGGAAATATTTTTTTAGCAAGAGTCAAATTGTTTAAGATTTTAATGAGGTATGTTTTTCTGTTATATAAGTTTCCAATATAATTTTTCATAAAGAGTTGCCACCTTGCAACGACTAAATACTAAGAATGCAATGTTGCTTATTAGGACAGGAATGACATGGAAGCAGACATTATTTGTTCAGTGCTGGTTATGAGATATTTAAGCGGAAGGAATACTTGCTTTTTATCATTGGCAAATGTATATTTGGCTGTGTGTGGGCTGACGCGGACATTGCAGCCGGTCTTTTCGCCTGTGCGTTTCAGGCTGCTTTCTATGTTCCCCACATCCCCTACGGGAAATAGGGACAGCAGTAAAAATATGATAGAGAGAACAGCTGTGGCCTTGTTTTTTTGCCTATTCCATTTTTTTATGATTCCCTTATATCAATCCCAGTGTGTTGCCATATGGAATATTATGGCAACAGGGAACAGCACACTGCCCAAAACATGAAACATAGCCAAATTATGCCAGATTTCATGGCTGTTCCCACGCCCAGTCACATGCGGTCTAAACCAAGATATAACAGACACAATGAATAAATCTATCAAAATCCAATTAATTACAAAAGTTCTTTTCATACGCTTCCAATTTTATTATATTGCAAAGGGCACTACTTTTATTCTCAAGGCCTTTATTCCATTATGTCATTATGAAATTGGGGCGGGCCGTGTATCGATAGAACGGTCCGTTCCCGTAATGGCGGCGCATAAAAACAGGCACACCCTCCGGGCTCCTGTCCCGTCGGATGCGCCTGTTTCCGTCATGTCATATACAGCCGGACTCCTCCGGCCCATGCCTTTATCTGAGTATCGGGTTCGAGAGCAGTATCTTGTAATAGGCTACCCCGCCAATCTCCACCGGCATTCTCGCATCATGAACTGCACGCTCTTCCTTTCCACCTTCGCCTGCCGCATGAGCCTCTGCACGATAAACCCCGCCGAGAACCTTGCGCATCTTTTGTCCTTCCAGACGATGAACCCCTCGTTGTCATCGGATCGGCAGATGTACCAGTCATCCGTTTCGTCGTCGTGGGCGAAGTTCACCCGTCCGCCGCCGAGGATTCCCAATTCGATTGACATCGTCTTTGACAGATAGACGGTCCCCCTGCTGTCAAGGTTGATGGTCCGCTTACCCTTGTATGTGACTTCCTGCGGACGGGAGTTTTCCCTGTTGTATACTATCAATGCCATAATTGTCCTTCTTTTATCGGTTGAACTGTTTTTGTTTTTCAATACATGAAGCTTTCCACCGCCAGCATCTGACTTCTCCATGCGAAACCGCTGTGGGTACGTACCGCGTCCACTATCCTGCATACTTTCTGCGATATGGCCGATGCCGAGATACCCATGCATTCCGCCAGTGCCTTGAACGAGAACTGCGCCTCATAGAACCTGAGCATGAACATCCGGTACTCCTCGTAGGAGAACTTCTGCCTTACGAAACGCAGTATGTCTCTTACCAGCCGCTCGCACCCGTTCAGGTCGTCCTCGGAAAGGAATTTTGCCTCTTCGCCACATCGGAGGAAGAAATCATCTTCAGGGTGTGCATACCGGTTCTCCCTTTTAATCTTTACCAGGGCCGCCTTTTTGTAGCATCCGATGAAATACGCGTCATAGTCCGTTATGTCCTTTCCGGGAACCAGCACCTGCCTTCTTACGAAAAGGTAGGTGTCATGGAAATTGTCCTCGTCCAGCATTCCGTACCGGCGTAACGTCCCTCTCAACCTGTCATAGGATTTTGTGAACCACTCGTTGAACAGTCTTTCCTTTTCTGCGCTCTTGTCTGCCATAACCTTATATTTTTTTGAGTTATACATGGCCTACACGTAGGCATTCTTATTTCTTGTGCTTCCTCCAGTTTGTTTTTCGGCGGTCTCCGGCAAGGCTTGCCGTGAAAAAATACGCTCACGCGAAGCGTGAGGAAGATTTTTTCACGAGCAACCAGCCGCAGGGCCGCCTTGCGGGACCGGCCTGAAAAACAACTATTTTTGCCGCAAGAAATGAGGATGACGGATTACTTCCTTCTATCTATTGTCTGTCCGATGAGAATTTAAAATTCCATGCAGCTTTTCTGTCTTCGGTATGTTTGGAGAAATATTCAAGGATATGAAATGAGAACGGCAATACGTGATATTGCGGAAGGAGCAGATATGGGATTGGAAACAGGAAGCGTGCCCGGGCTTTCATGCAGTTTATACGGCGGTGTTGATTTTGGGGAGGATTACAGGGAAGTGACAGGAAGGTCGGCCGTTCCGGAGAAATTGTATGTGTACGTTGTTCCTTCCGAAATACGGAGTCTTTTAAAATCATGGAAGACCTCATTCGGGAATGTGTCTCGATATTTGCCTGAGACAAAATTATAAGTCACCTATTCATGGATAAGTATTTGGAATATATCAACGACATGCTACGATGCGATAAAGAGAATCGGAACGGCAGACTGAAACTCGCAATCTGCTGATAATGCGGACTATTCTAAAACAAGTGTGGAAAACTTGAAGACATCCGACGGAAAACCTTGGAAAAAGAAGAACCGGACAAAGTCTCCGCCTTCAAAATAATGCTCTATTATGCCACAGGTGCGGCATTACTTGTCATTCCGGATTGGCTTCCCATGAAATCCACCGCCCGCCATCAAGAAAACGGCCGGTGCCATATGGCAGGTAATCGTAGCGACAGCCTGTCTTTGGAACCCGTTGTCACCCTAAAGGATTTTACTGATATATTATTATGTCAGTCCTTTTTCAAATCAAAATACAGCAAACGGGTTTTCAAAGGTTCATCTTGCGGAATATCATAATATTGCTTTTCTATCACGTCTGTTTTATAGAGTGGAACGAAACCGTTTCTTTCATAATACCTGAGAATCTTTTCCTCATTGTATGCATCCACCACGATAAAACGGCATCCTGTCTTGTTGTCCTCATGACGGAACCAGTCTTTTATGAAAGCCATCAGTTGCCGTCCTACGTGGCTTGATGTACCCTGATATTCCAGGTTGACCCCCAGTCTTCCTATCAGCACGGCCGGATAGCTGCGTCCACGTTTAGGATTTACAATATTGCGTTGCAGCCTGTTTTTATCATTGGGGGATATTAATCTGGTCTTGATACTGTCATTGGACAAGGTAAACAAGGCCACAATACGATGCGGGATTTCAGTCGTCACCCAACAATATGTTTTCCCAAGGAGTTCATCCGCATACAGATCGGCATCATTGAGAAAAAATCATCAAGGTCATTCTCGCCACAAGTGAAAGGAAGGCAATTCCTCCGTACTTCCTTGTTATAGGCAAGCATGACACAATCATCATATAAAGAAATACCGTCCATTGCTGTTAATTGAACCGGAATGAACGGGATTTCTCCAATACTTTTCGCAACCGTTTCTTTGCCTCCACTGATAACCGGGGTGTTACCTTTGCGGCGTTCTTGTCTGCACTGCGTACGAAATCTTCCGCCGTAACGCCCTCTAAAACTGGAATGTTCTTGATAGTTATAGCCATAATATTATTTTTTGCAAAAATACAACTTTGTTGTTATACAGCCAAATAATAGCCCGTCTTCCACTCTTTTTTCCGGAATGTTCCTCCATATCCGGAAAAGTCTGTGTCACGCCACCCGTTGCGGTAAGCCGTTTTTCTCAAGGAAAGGGCAGGCAATACCGGCGGACGTGGATATGGGCAAAACAACCCGCATATGCAATGCAGAGGGAGCAGGAGAGCCTTCACCACAGCCGGAGAGAAAAGTGGTTTCATGCCGGGGTACGGCATGAAAAGGGGCTCCCGGACAGTTCTTTTCCTTGTCGCACATGCACTACGTCGGTCGCAGTTTTCGCCTTCTGAATCCCTCTTACGTCCGTCCCTGCGCTTTCGGAGCGT
>ENA-OQBJ01000923-OQBJ01000923.1-human-gut-metagenome-genome-assembly--contig:-NODE-923-length-13462-cov-5.560480_pt1 | contig 13462 bp, 15 predicted proteins | sample MGYA00242743_ERZ504545 | MGnify/ENA primary metagenome ERZ504545 (study PRJEB26092, sample SAMD00036252) | human gut metagenome | host: Homo sapiens | study: EMG produced TPA metagenomics assembly of...
CAATCGCGTCACCGCGGCGTCGCTGCTCGACGAGACACGGCAGAAAGTGCGCGACACGTTCGCCGCGTTTTTTGGGGCCGGCGTTGGAATCGCATATCCCTTCGCTGCGACGTACGGCAACCATGATTTCCAATGCGGTATCCTCGCCGACGAACAGGACGATCTTTACCGCGAGTTTGCCGGTTGCATGAATCCCGTCGCCGACTCGTCGCCGTTGGCGCTCGAACCGGGCACGTTCGCGTTGCCGATCGAAGCGTCCGACGGTTCGGGGCGTATCACAATGAGCGTGATGATGGTCAATTCGGGCGATTACGCCGACACGGCAGACGCGGGTGACGGCAACGGACGCAGTCGGTCACCGAATACGCGAAATACGCGGCGAATTCGCGCGGCTGGGATTTGGCCGACTCCGACGGCTACGGCACCCCCTCGCCGGAAGCCGTCGAATGGCTGAAGCGCGTACAACGCGAGTTGGGCAGGCGCAATGGCGACGGCAGGCGGTGCCGGCGATCGCCTTCCAGCACATTCCGCCGCAGGAATTCTACGATTGCCTGCGCGAAGTGCCCGCCTACACGCCGAACGCCGTGGAGGGCGCGCGCGAATTCGCAGGACATTGCTATGTGCTCGACCGCGATGTGTGCCGACCCGGTTCGCGGCTGGGCGAGGCGATTGGCTGCGCCGACGTGAACGTGGGCGAAGTGGACGCGCTACGTGAGGCGGGCGGCTATTTCGCGCTGTTCTGCGGGCATGACCACAAGAATTCGTTCGTCGGGCATGTGCACGACATCGATTTGGGGTACGCGCCAACCTGTGGTTTTGAATGCTACGGCCCGAAATCGCGGTTCCGCGGCATCCGGCTGTTTGAATTCCGCGAAGACAATCCGATGGCGTACGTGACGCGCATGCTGACGTGGGGCGATCTGGTCGGCCGTTATTCCAGCAACGAATTACGCGTGTTCTTCGAGGACCATTGCGTGACGGACCTGATCGGCGTGCGCAACGAGCTGCGCAGGCCGCAGGTCAGCGCCACACTGCTAGGGGCGGGCGCGGTGACGTGCGGCGCGATCGGGTATGCGGTTCGGGGGCTGTTGCGCAAATCGCAGTAATGCGATGCTCGTGGCAATCGCAATGATCGACAGCGACTCGACGGCAGCACCGCCGACAACGCGACCTTATCGAATATCACTCAAGATATTTCGATTGGAAGAAGGCGTCTTGCTGTGATTCGCTACCGAGATTCGTGTCCTCGGCATTCACGATAATCGGCGTTTCCAGCTTTGCGGGCATGCTGTCATACCACGCATGGCTCCAGCCGACGATCGCTTCGCTGAGCTGCGAACTGTCGTATCCCGCCGGATATACGGTGAATGCACCGCAGGGGGCAATGCCGTAGGGGTCGGCAACCGTATATTTACTACCGTTTTTGATATACGTGTCTCCTATATTGCCATCGATTTTCAGCGCCGATTTGTCGCATTGCATCGTATAGCTGCCGTCCGCGTTCTTCTTGGCATCCTTGAAACGGCCTTTGAAATTCGAAATGGTGACCGATCCGTTCGGATAGTCATCTCCCGTAATGCCCATGTCGGAATCATGATATGTTCCGCTGAACGTGCCATCGGACGCCACCGTCATAGTGGTGCCCCAACCGCCGGAACCGGAAGCGAAACCGTACTTTCCGGCGATGGACTTCATCAAAGACCGAGTGGCGGCATCCGATTGCGAATCAGATTTCTTGGTGTTTGCGTTCTTGCTTGCATTTTTGCCGTTAGATTTCTGACTCTTGGCGGACACGCCCTTGATGTTGGCGTCTTCGAGGGAATCCCAGTCGGGCTGGACGTCCTCCACCAGATAGTAGGCGGTTTCGTCGCTGGGGGCGGGCTTCATTTTGACGGTGTCATCCTTGGAGCCGTTGTAGCCGTTGTAAGGCATGAATGGATCGAACCAGTCCCTTGTATAGGTTGATTCCTTCTCGCCGTCCTTGTACTGGTTCACGTCACGATACATCAAGAACGGACGGTCCGTATCGACAGGTTTTTGCTTTTGGGCAGCCGCGAGTGCAGACGCGTCAAAATAGCCAGTTTTCTCTACTGATTCCACATCAGAGCCGACTGGGAACACCGCGAACAAATCCATCATATGGAATTTACCGCTGCCGTCCGGCTCATAATCGGACGCATCCGAAGAGTCGGAATCAATGTCATGGACCTTTCCGGCAACACAACCCCGCATATCGCCTTCCCCACCCAAGGCGGAATCGCCACACCAATACGTTTCGAACGCTTTGTGTGGGAACAATTCAAATGCTCCAGAGTTTCCAGTCAACAGATAGTCGGCTTTCTTGCTGCTGCAATACGGCTGTTGCACCGCATCGCAGGAAATCAAAGACTCACCGGTCATGCTGTACTTCGTGTTCGCAGCACCATCTTTCACTTTCAGGAAAACGATGTCTCCGCTGGAATAACTGTCATCCTGTCCTAGCGTGATGCAGTCGCCGGCCTTATTGCACCACTGGCCAGAAGCAACGTCACTCATGCCCATCAGCAACCCATCTCCACCGGTTCCGCTGTGGTCAATGAACGTCTGCTTGGCACCCTTGGCATCCACACCCTGATACAGGGTGATGGTCTGACCTTCGTTCAGCTGGCTGCCCGGCCCAGGTTCGGAGCCGGAGACCTTGCCGATGTACTGTTTCGATGAGAGACGTTTCTCCACTTTCACGTCGTAGCCTTTGGATTCAAGCTTGATTTCACGTCGAAATTTCCTGGCCGACGATGTCCGACGGCAGGCCGCTGTCGCTTTTCGTGGCCACGCCGATGTAGATGCCTTTCTTATCATCTTCACGCCTTGGCCTTGCGCGGGGTACGTGCTGATCACGCTTCCCTCGGTGGTTTTGCTGGTGTCCGACACAATCACCTGCTTGTAATGCACCGGCACGCCCATCTGCGAGAACGTTGTCACCACGCTTTCAGCTTTCTTGCCGACCGTACCTTCCGGCACGCCAGGGCCGGCCGATTCGCGCACTGTCACCACACTGCCCGCCCTTACGCGGTCACCGGACTGAATTCCCTGATAGCCAAGGAACTTGCCGCTTTTCACGCCGGAGAATTCCTTGACGCGCTTGACTTTGAGACCCTTGCCTTCAAGCTGCCTGACCACGACCTTCGCATCCGGAGTCTTCGACGAGTCCTTGGGAGACGCCACCGCCACGTCCGGCAACGACTTGCCACCCCACAACTCCATGTTGTATGTCACGATGCCGGCCACCACAGCGGCGACCAGCAGCACCGCGGCCACCGCTATGCCGATGATGAGCTTGCGATTCGGGGACGCGGCACGCGCAGTCCCGTCGCTTTTTGGCTCAAGAGTTTCCGGCGCCGACGGAACGGATTGCGATGCAGCCGAAGTCGCGGGCTGCGCTACGGGCAGCGTGCCGCCGCCCGGCAACGGGACCGGCGGAATCGCGTCTGCCGGCTGCGAAGCGAGCTGTTCTGCAGGGCGTTCCTCGTGCTGTGCCGCAGACTGTTCCTCGGGTTGCTCCGCAGACTGCGGTGCGAGCTGCGATGCAGGGGTTTCCACCGCTGTGGAATCGACGGAAAAATCATCCGAAATCCGTGCTTGTCCGGCATCAGGCTGCACCGGAACGGAGACCAACGGATTGCCGCAGTTCGTGCAGAACTTCGACTCCGGAGCGTTCTTCGAACCGCATTGCGTACAGAACATGGCTTCTCCCCTGCTTCAGTTTCTTCTCTGAAATCGATTATAGGGAGCCGGCGCGGTAAGCCGAAAGACTACCGGAACAGGCTCACGCCTCGACGGGCCATGCAGTAGGCGTTACCCAGCCACGTATGACGGGAATTCGGCCACACCGCGCCCAATCGCGGAGCATTCTGGCTCATCCAGATACTCGGTACGCGGCCGTCAGCGGAACGCGAGCCCAGTAGGTTGAAACCGTTCTTCTCCAGCAACCATTCCGGATGCTGTGTGGCAATCGCAAGACCTTCCTCCAATGTGAGCGGCAGGCGCTCGTCGGAATCGATCAGCTTGCGTGCCACGTCCGGCTCGCGGTTGATATAGCAGGTGCCGGTGTGCGGCTCGATCACCAGATAGAACGGGCCTTCCGGCGGTTCGAAACCATCCTGCGGCAGGAAGCTGGCGATATCGCGCGGCGGCATGGTGGTGAACCCCGCCATGCGGTTGATGGAGGTTCGGGCGATCAGCGATTCAGGAGACACCAGCTCGCGCGTAGGTACCAGAAGGATCTGCGTGCCCAATCCAGCTTCATCGCCGCAATCCTCCAACGCACGGATAAGCGGGCGCGCAAGCGAGCGGAACGCGGCTGCCGACATATCGGCCACATCCGGATACCCCAACGCCACGATACGATCCAGCTGCTTCTGCGCTTCTTCTGATGCCTTCGACATGTCTACCAGTGTACGCGAGCGCGTGCTTTTCCCGGCACCGTCAGCACACTGCGAATGTCCGAATCGCCGGAAACGGACATTCCGGCGAACAGACCAGCATACGGATAGCAGGAACGGCTTGACGGCACGTTTTCATAGAATTGAACAACGCGTGTGGCCGCCCACGAAGTCGTTTGGGGCCGGCTGGTCGACCTCAAGCGTGAATCAATCGAATTTGCAGAGCAATTCCGTCATGTAAGCGAGAGGTTGTTATGTCCGAAAAGATCAAAGTCGGCATTCTCGGAGCTACTGGCATGGTCGGTCAGCGTTTCGTCACGCTGCTCGAAAACCATCCGTGGTTCGAACTGGTCACCCTTGCCGCGTCCGCGCACAGCGCCGGCAAGACCTACGAGGAGGCCATCGGCGGCCGCTGGAAGATGGAAACCCCGATGCCCGAGTTCGTCAAGAACATGGTGGTCAAGAACGTGGCCGACGTCGAGGACGTGGTCAAGGACGTCGACTTCGTGTTCTCCGCGGTGAACATGCCGAAGGACGAGATCCGCGCCATCGAAGAGGAATATGCGAAGACCGAGACCCCGGTCGTGTCCAACAACAGCGCCCACCGTTGGACGCCGGATGTGCCGATGGTCGTGCCGGAGATCAACCCGGAGCACTACGAGGTCATCGAGCATCAGCGCAAGCGCCTTGGCACCAAGCACGGCTTCATCGCCGTCAAGCCGAACTGCTCCATTCAGGCGTACACCCCGGCCCTGGCCGCGTGGAAGGAATTTGAGCCGCATGAGGTGGTCGTGAGCACCTACCAGGCATCTCCGGCGCCGGCAAGACGTTCAAGGATTGGCCGGAAATGGTGGGCAACATCATCCCGTTCATCTCCGGCGAAGAGGCGAAGTCCGAGAAGGAACCGCTGAAGGTGTTCGGCCATGTGGACGAGGCCAAGGGCGAGATCGTGCCGTTCGATGGCCCGCTGCGCATCACCTCCCAGTGCATCCGTGTGCCCGTGCTCAACGGTCACACCGCCACCGTGTTCATCAACTTCGGCAAGAACCCCACCAAGGACGAGCTGATCGACCGCCTGGTCAACTACACCAGCAAGGCCGCCGAGATCGGTCTGCCGCACGCTCCGAAGCACTTCATCCAGTACCTGACCGAGGACGATCGCCCGCAGTGCTCAAGGACGTGGATTACGAGGACGGCATGGGCGTTTCCATCGGACGTCTGCGCGAGGATTCCATCTTCGACTGGAAGTTCGTGGGATTGGCGCACAACACCCTGCGCGGTGCCGCCGGCGGTGCGCTGGAAAGCGCCGAAATGCTCAAGGCGCTGGGTTACATCACCAAGAAGTGATGCGACGTTTATGCGGCTTGGGTAGCTAAACCGTAAGCCGCATAGACGAGCCATAGCCAGGCAAAAGGCCGACTCTTCGGAGCCGGCCTTTTGCTTGTTCGGGGACTGCTTGGCACGGTATGCAACGTACGGCGTGAATCGTAAAAAGCAAACGAAAAGGGCATGGTCGCAAAACCATGCCCTTTAAAAATACTGGGAAACTGAAGCCAGCACTATCAGCGGCCGGTGCCGCCGTACACCACGGCTTCCACCTGGTCGGCGTCCAGACCGTAGGCGGTGTGCAGCGCCTTGACGGCGTCGTTGAGCTGCTCAAGCGGCACAAGCGCGGCGATGCGGATTTCGGACGTGGAGATCATCAGCACGTTCACGCCCTTGTCGCTCAGCGCGTTGAAGAACTTCGCGGCCAGACCGGAATGGGTCTTCATGCCCACGCCGACCACGGCCACCTTGCCGACGTTCGGGTCGACGTCGAAGGACTGGAAGCCCAGCTCGCCCTGCTTCTCCTGCAGCACTTCCTGGACCTTGGCCGCAGCGGTGCCCGGCACGGTGAAGGAGATGTCGGCGGTGCCGGTGGAGGCGGAGGCCTGCACGATCATGTCCACGTTCACGCCGGCCTCGGCCAGCATGGTGAACACCTTCGCCGCCATGCCCGGCTCGTTCGGCACGCGGCGCACGGTGGCCAGCGACTCGGTGCTGTCGTGCGCGACGCCGGAGATGATCGGCACTTCCGGCCCCAGGTCGGGGAACAGGTCGCCCATGGACTGGTTGTTGTTTTCGCTCATGTTCTTACCTTTGTTTGTAAAGTCTTATTTTCGTTTTCGCGTTGTCTTGCAAGTATTTGCGATTGCCTGCGATTACGCCGCCCGGCTGCCGTTCAGATGTTCGGCAGGGTGCGCGGATCGACGCCTTCCGGCACGATCAGCGTGCCGCGACGGTGGGAGAAGGAGCTGCGCACGTGCAACGGCATGCCGAATCGTTGCGCGTATTCCACGCAACGCAATGCCAGCACCTTGGAACCGCAGGACGACATTTCCAGCATCGATTCGTAGTCGATGACGGGAATGCGACGGGCGGTCGGCACGATACGCGGATCGGCGGTGAACACGCCATCGACGTCGGTGTAGATTTCGCAGATGTCGGCATCCAGCGCCACTGCGAGCGCGACTGCGGAAGTATCGGAACCGCCACGGCCGAGCGTGGTGGCGTCGCCGCCTTCGTTCACGCCTTGGAAACCGGCCACGATCGCCACAGAACCCTTATCCAATGCACGACGCACGCGATCGGGCTTCACGGCCTTGATATGCGCGGTGCCGAACTGCGCGTCGGTCATGAAACCAGCCTGGGAACCGGTGAACGAGTATGCATGAGAACCGGCCGCATGAATCGCCATAGCGAGCAAACTCATCGAAATACGCTCGCCTGCGGTCATCAGCATGTCCATCTCGCGCGCCGGCGGGTTGGAATCGATGCTGAGCGCCTGATCGATCAGGTCGTCGGTGGTGTCTCCCATGGCGGAGACCACGACGGCCACGTCATTGCCGGCGTTCTTCGTTTCGATGATGCGTCGGGCCACGCGCTTAATCGATTCTGGGTCGCTACGGAAGAGCCGCCAAACTTCTGCACGATGAGAGCCACAACTTATCCAATCTTCTTCAACGTATCACCTGCCTGATTCGGCAAGTGAAATTCATTATAGGAAAAACCTGATTTGTCAAGTCCGGACGCGCCCAACATACGGAACATTCGGGACCCGTTCAGACGGCACGACGGCCGGCGAGCGCACGGCCCAGGGTGATTTCGTCGGCGTATTCGAGGTCGCCGCCCACGGGTAGGCCGCTGGCGAGCCTTGTCACCTTGATGTCGGTCTGGCTCAACAGCTGCGAGAGGAAGCTGGTGGTGGCCTCGCCCTCCACGTTCGGGTTGAGCGCGAGGATCACCTCCTTGACTTCGCTGTCTTTGAGCCGTTCGATGAGTTTGGCGATGTTGAGGTCGCTTGGCTGCACGTTGGCCATCGGGTTGATGACGCCGCCCAGCACATGGTACATGCCCCGGTATTCGCGGGTGCGTTCGATGCTCATCACGTCCTTCGGCTCTTCGACCACGCAGATCACGCTGTGGTCGCGGCGTGGATCAACACATACCGGGCATGGGCTGGTTTCGCACACGTTGCCGCAGATGTCGCAGAACCGTACTTTTTCCTTGACTTCCGTGATGGCGTCGATCAGTGCCTGCGATTCCTCATCGGGCGCGTTGAGCAGGTAGAAGGCGATGCGTTGCGCGCCTTTCGGCCCGATGCCGGGCAGGTTGGCGAACGCGTCGATGAGTCGTTGGATGGCGCCGTCATAGGCCAAAGCCATGGTTCATACCTTTCGTTGACTGGTTGCCGCAGCCACGTTCCGGGCGACTGGCGTTTGACGGCCGGCGCCCGGTGCTCGCCGTACGATAAGCGACGTGCGGCGTGCGGCTGCCGATGTCAGTCGTCAAGTGTTTTCTTCACTTGCATGTTGCGCGGATTGTGCGGATCGTCCGAGCTGAATTCCTCGACTTTCTTCACTTCGAACACCCTGTTCAGGTCGTTCATGTCCAAAGCGTTCGATGCGCCGATCGATTCGTCGCTCATGGAGTATTCGTCGTCTTCCGGGGCGACTTCAGGCTCCGGCGGTCCCGCCTGCACCGGCATGGGGGCTCCCCATGGGTCATCCGCGAATCCTGCCGGCGATGACGCCGGCTGCTGGGCCTGTTGCGATTGCATTTCGCGGGCGCTTTGCCGTGCGCTATGTCGTTCGCTGTGCTGTTCCGGCTGGTTTTGCCGCGGCTGCTCCGGCCCATTCGGTTGGCCTTGCTCCTGATCGTCCGTCTGCGGCGTGGGCAGTGGCGTGGCCCACGGATCGACGTCATCGCTCACATCCGGCACGTCCACATGTTTTACGTGGTGTTCCGGCGGCTGTACGTCGTTGGCGTTGCCTTCGGCGATGGGCGTCTGCGGAATTGGGGTGTTCCACGGATCGTCGTCTTCCGGCTCCTTGGCAACCTCCTTGCCGAGGTTCGCGGTCAGCAATGTGGCGGCCTTCAGCTGTTCCTGCACCAGCTGCGCGTTGATCTTGCTCTGCTCTTCCGGGCTGAGCTTGCTCCACGGCACCGCGTGGAACCGTCGGCAAGCTTCTTGGCCGGCGCGAGAGTGACATCGGGGCCGAATACCTTATGCACTTCGCCGCGCACGATCTGCACCACATTGGTGGTGCCGTCGACCGCTTCCTTGGCCACGGCCTTGGCGAACGCGTATTTGCTCAACGACTTGTCGAATTTAATCCACAGTCGGCCTTTGGCCCCGTCCAGCAGCACGCGGGGCACTTTCTCGCGGTCCACGTAGCGACGGACATCCTCAGGCAGGCCGGCAACGATCGCGTCCCACTTCTGGTCGGGAGTGCGATCGTCCGTTGCCGCAGGCTGGGGCACGGACTGAGCCACGGACTGGGTGGGAGCGGATGGTTCGGCATTGGATAGTTTGGATGGCGCAGACTGCGTTTCAACCGGCTTGGACTCGGTTGAAGCGGCCGGCTCGCTGCCTTCCGACAGAGGTCCACCCATCGCCTGCTGGACTTCCGCCAATACGGAGGCCGCTCCGGACACGACGGCATCGGCTGGATTCGTGGGAGCCGCGGACGGTTCCACGGCATGCCTTCCACGTGCCGATTGCGCGGCGTACCTACGGGAACCGGACGGACGTTGCGATTCAGACGCTGCGGCACCGCCCGCATGCCCAGCTTCCGGCATGCCGGACGATGGTGCGGCGGCTTGCGCGACCACGCCCGTCTCACGACCGGCAAGCAGGCGGGCGGCAAGCAGTTCCAGGCGCATGCGCGGCGAAATCGCACCGGTCATGTTGGCCAGCGTGGCGTTGATCGTATCCGCCATCTGCGTAAGCGCGGCCAATCCCAGCGAAGCCGCCTGGCGATGCAGATCGTCCATGTTCTCGATCGCGGTGTCGTCAGACAGCACGCTTTCCGCACGCTCACCGCCCAAGGTGAGCACCAACAGGTCGCGCACGCGCGCCAGCAGGTCCTCAACGAAACGTCGGGGGTCGAATCCGCCGACCACGACCTTTTGAATGACGCCATACAGCGCCTCGCCGTTCTTGTCGGCGACGGCGTCGATTGCCTCGCCGATAAGCGCGTCCGGCGTGAAACCAAGCAGCGCGACCGCGGAATCGTAAGGAATCTTGCCGTCGACGGCACCGACCATCAGCTGGTCGAGCACGGACAGCGTGTCACGTACGGATCCGCCGCCGGCACGCATGGCCAAGCGCAGCACACCCGCTTCGGCCTCGATATGCTCGTCGGCGCAGATCTGCTCAAGATACGGGCCCATGACCTCCTGTGGCACCAGACGGAACGGATAGTGGTGGGTGCGGGAGCGAATGGTGCCGATCACCTTGTCCGGTTCGGTGGTGGCGAAGATGAACATGACATGCTCCGGCGGCTCCTCCACGATTTTCAGGAGCGCGTTGAAGCCCTGCGGCGTGACCATGTGGGCCTCGTCGAGGATGAAGATTTTATAGCGATCGCGGGCCGGGGCGAATCCGGCACGTTCACGCAGTTCACGGGCATCGTCCACACCGTTATGGGAGGCGGCGTCGATTTCCACCACGTCGATGGAGCCGGGGCCGCCGGTGGCAAGGTCACGGCAGCTGGCGCATTCGCCGCACGGATGCGAGGTCGGACCTTTGGCGCAGTTGACGCAACGGGCCAGAATACGCGCGGAACTCGTTTTACCGCAGCCGCGCGGTCCGGAGAACAGATAGGCGTGCGTGAGCTTGTTCTCGTCAAGCGCACGCATCAGCGGAACCGTGACCTGATCCTGTCCGATCACGCCATCGAACGTGTCGGGACGATACCTTCTATACAGTGCCAGTGCCATCGCAAATTCCTTCCGCCGTAGTGTTCTAGAGTATCGATGAATTACGACACGTTCGCCAATCGGGAAGCGCCGAAGCCGACCATTCTCCGCAAGTCCATCGCGTGTCTGTCTGATCTACAACCGGCGCAGCCGGTACTCTGGAAATCAGACATGAACCGTGTGATCGGCGTACCGTCGGTCACGAACGCTGACTATTGCGCGCCTAAACCCGTGCGTCACCACCATGCCGCACAAGGCGTTGCCACGCGATTGGGAGGAGAGAGCCATGACCGGGAAACCGGAAGCGCCCACCATCACCATTGGAGACGCGCGTCGCTTGCAGATCGTGCAGGCGGCACGTGAGATCTGCTTGGAAAAAGGGTTTTCGAAGATCACGATCAGCGATATCGCCGAACGGGTCGGCATGACCAGATCGCTTTTCTACCACTATTTCCAAGACAAAGACCAGGTTGCGGATGCCGTGCTCGACGATGTCATCAGCGAAGTCATCGCCCGTCTGGAAGAGTGGAACGAGCATCGCGAGGCCGGCAACATCTCGAAGGCGCTTGACGATGTGGTGCGGCTGACCCGTTCGCTCATCGCCGATGAAGGCCCGTTCAGCCAACGTCTCATCGAGGATGGCAACGCTGCACTGTATCTGAGGTTCATCGACCGGGCCGCGGACCGCATTTCCGAATACCTGTGCGGTTCCACGGTACGTGAATTCGAGGAAAAGCACGGCATGCCGATCCGCAACGAGCATGAGACCTTCTACACGCTAATCGTCGGCTTGATCTCGCTGATCAGACTGCATCCTGACATTGACGATGACATTGTCAGGCAGGTGGCGGCACAGACGCTGCATTTGGACGAATATCTGTGACGGTGCTCCCACACGCGTTATTTCCGCCGGCAAGCAACATATAACGGCCGTTCAACGTCCGGAGGGGCATCGAGTGGCACCGGCTGGCTGACGGAAAACGACGTCAGGCGAGGAATCTACCGGTAAGAGGGTCACGACCGTCACGTTTGATGGTTTCCAACACCCGTTCCTCGCTGTCGGCCGCCTGCGCTTCCGCCACGGCCGGCGGCACCAGCACACGCAGCGCACTGTCCTTGGCTAAGACCTTCACCGGCAAATGGCCCACGTATTCGCCATCGGCCATCAACACCGGAGGCTCATCCCCTTCGGTGGCGCGGGTGATTTCAATGTCGCGCACCCGCTTCCATCCGAAAGCATGGCTGCCCAGCAGTCGGCCGTGGTAGGCGCGTGCCACCGCGTCCACGCACTCCCGGAAATTCGGCACATGGTCAAGCCACACCAGATCAAGCAGTCCGTCCGCGAACCGTGAATACGGGGACACCTCGATGCCGCCGCCGATATGGCGGGAATTGGCCACGGTGAGCAGTGGCGAGATGATATCCCGCTCCTCCACCGAACCGTCGGCCAGCGTGGCCTTGATGTGGTATCCGTAGCTTTTCATGTGTGTCAGCTCCACGATGACCGCGGCGAAATACCGCAGCGAGCCATTCGGCAGATGCGAATGATTGGCGCGGTCGTTGATGCTTGCATCCAAACCGCACGACAGCATGCCCGCATAATAGCGGTCGATCGGCGAGCGCGACTGTGAAACATCGGTTCCGTCGGTCGAATCGATGGCATGACCGTCAGGCAACGAAGTCACCAAGCCCATGTCCACGTCGATATGCGTGCCGCGCACAATCGCACCGACAATGCCTTCAACGGCGGTTTCGACGCGATTGACCGGCAAATCCAGTCCGCGTGCGAAATCATTGCCGGAGCCGATGGCCACGATGCCGAGTGGTTTGCCGGAGCAGCCGACTGCGTTGGCGCCTAACGCGACCATGCCGTCGCCTCCGACCGCGACCAGATAATCGTATTCGTCGCCGCGGCGGCGGGCGTTGGCCAGGGAATCGTCGAAGCTTGTGCCGGTCACATCGATTACGTCGAAGCCGTGCTTGCGTCCGGCTCCGCGCAGCAGATCAATGACATGACCGCCCACTTGGGCGCCTTGCCTTTGTTCGATGTCGGATTGCAGACCACGGCAACGGTCGTATTCGCATGTGACGTCTTGCTCATACTTGTACGATAACCATGTTTCACGTCAAGCGCCAGATTGCCCATTACCTTCAGCTGAACATTCCGTGTCGTCATGCAACGACTGTCCGGCAATCTCCTAATCACAGGCAATAGGCCCCGCACGTGACTGCCGGACGACCCACGGTGCGAACGGTACCTGCGTGGCCGCCCGCACGGCGACCACCGCATCCTCGCCTTCAATGGCACAGGATTCGAGCCGGGTTCCATTGCCCGACGTTGTACGCGATGCGGCCGCGCACAGGTCGGCGGCACCGTCACGCAGCGACTGCGCGGCGGCCACCGACGCCAGGTCGGCCGTATTCTGCGCGCGATGCACGCACAGCAGCAGATTGCCTGCCATGGCGACCGCACCGAGCATGGCCGCGACGATTGCGATCAGCGCGACTCCCGATATGGTTCCGGAACCTTCGTCCGCGCCTTTCAACACATGCAACACTCGTCGCACATACTGTTTCACGTCATGTTTCACGGAAGTCGTTCCTTTCTTGCCGCGCATTGGAAGCCTTTCAAAAACCGTTACGGACAGCACGCTGTCATGAACATCGCAATCAGAAATACCGAGTTGCCTTGCCCACGACGCTGGCGGGCAGCACGCCGGTCGGATCCGCCGCAACCGGGCAACGCCACCCAAGCTAAACGGGTTCGGTGGAAAAAAAGGGGGGGGCCCCCCCCAAAA
>ENA-OQBJ01000924-OQBJ01000924.1-human-gut-metagenome-genome-assembly--contig:-NODE-924-length-13438-cov-3.934190_pt1 | contig 13438 bp, 15 predicted proteins | sample MGYA00242743_ERZ504545 | MGnify/ENA primary metagenome ERZ504545 (study PRJEB26092, sample SAMD00036252) | human gut metagenome | host: Homo sapiens | study: EMG produced TPA metagenomics assembly of...
ATAGTAAGCCTCCTGGTCTAAGCAGGGAATAACGGGTGTTTAGAAAATGCATATCTTCTGTCTTGATTATACAGTTTCTGTATCCAAAAGTTACCCCCTTCATGTCCAAAATAAGCTTACCACTTCAGACGGGCGTTTCCTGTGTCTGAGGGGACAGGACATGTCTTGCGGGGGGGGGGACATATGTGCTATAATTTTGATTAGTGACATATTAATAAATCTTTAAAGTAGTGGGAGGATATGGACATGAAAATGTTTGCTCGGGGGAATCTGACAACTGCTGTTTTACTGGCGCTTACCGTCGGGATGAGCCAGCCTGTATTTGCGTCGGAGCCAATCCATGTAACAGATGGCACTGAAGAAGTGGATTTGAGCGATGTTTCTGTCAGCGATACCTTGTCATCTGTATGGGCAGACGCTACAGACAAGGCAGACGCTACAGGCAAGATTATAGCGACGGGGGATAGCAATCAGAGTATTAACCTTACGGATACGTGGAATGGAGGAACCGTATACAATGTTTTGGCATCTAATGGCGGTTCCATTCAATTAGGCGATACGGATACAAAATCAGTTACGATAAGTTCTACTGGTCAAAATGCCTATGGTATCATGTCATTTAAGGGGTCGTCATTGAAGGGGTCAAACGTAACAATAAATGGCGATACCTTGACAATCAATGCACATGGTACGGATTATGCGATAGGTATGCAGGCTCAGAGTAATTCAGGAACTCCGGCGACCATTGATATCAATACGAAAAATACCATCATCAATGCGTCTACCGATGTGGATGCCAGCACGCTGAAAGATGGCGCCGAGAATCCCGCTATCGGCCTGATCAGCTATTCCGGCTCGCGGGTAACGATCCACAACAACCTTACGGTCAATGCACCGACGGTTATCAGCACGCGCGGCGGTTCTACGGTCACCATCAATCCAGAAGGGACGGGAACGGTCAAGCTCAACGGCGATATATCGTTCAACTATGATGAAAATACTTCAAAAACGAGCATTGACTCCCATGTCGATATCAATCTGACAAATGCGGAGTCTTACTTGAACGGCAATATCATCAAGACGGGTAATCCTCCGGAAAATAAGATTACCGTGAAGGACATGAAGCTAGCCGCAAGCAACGGTGCTGTATGGAACACGACCAAAGACAGCTTTATCAACCAGCTGACGCTGACGAACGGCGGACGGGTCAATCTGTCCGGCGATGCACATACAGTTGATGTCCTGGACAGCTTGACGAGTAATGGCGGTGTGGTGACGACGGACAGTCTCGACAGCAAATTGCAGCTCGCTTCCAAGGCACAAAATGCCGTAAAGTCTCTGACCGTGAAAGGCAGTGGCAAACTGGCCGATGCGATTGCGGCAGATGCTTCGGTGGCGCAGAAGCTGGCTGATGTCGTTACCAGTGAAGATACGAAGAAGTCTCTGGCCACGCAGGTGACGACCGACGAAGGTCTCATCGCGGGTGCTACAATGGCGCCGTCAATCCTGACGGCACGGTGACGGGTCATCAGGCCATCAATACGGGCAACAGCGCCATCAGCAATATGGCGGCAATCTCTTTGATGACCTGGCGCCAGGAGAACAATGATATGAACAAGCGCCTCGGTGAGCTGCGTGACAGCAAGGGCAAAGAGGGGACCTGGTTCCGCATGGCGCGCGGCGAGATGAAGTATGGCGAGCAGAACGTCAAGAATCAGTATAATTATTATCAGCTCGGCTGGGATACCAAAGTATCGCCGACTTGGACGGTCGGCGGTGCTGTGACTTATACGGATGGCCAGAGTTCGTTCTCGGGCGGCAATGGCACGAATAAGCATACGGGTCTTGCCATCTATGGCAGCCAGCTGCAGAAAGATGGCAGCTTTATCGATTTGATCGGCCGTTTTGCTCACATGAAGAATGAATTCAGCACGGTGACGGGTGCCGGCCACGGCAGCTATGACACGAACGGCTTCAGCCTCAGCGCAGAATACGGCAAGCGTTACATGCAGAGCGGCAACTTCTGGCTTGAGCCTCAGGCTGAATTGACGTACGGTCATGTCACGTCGGCGGATGTCACGAGCAATCGCGGTGTTCACCTCCATCAGGACAGCCTGGACAGCCTCGTGGGACGCATTGGCTTCTCTGCCGGTCAGGATATCAAGGCCGGGAATGTCTATGCCCGGGCCTCGTATCTCCATGAATTCCAGGGCGATGCCGATGCCAATATGACTTACGGTTCGGTCAACACGCCGTTCACGCGCGACCTTGGCGGCAGCTGGTGGGAGTTCGGTCTGGGCACGAACCTGAACTTCGGCAAGGACAGCCATTTCTATCTTGATGTTGAGAAGACGACCAACGGCGATGTCACGACGCGTGGCAGTGGAATGTCGGTTTCCGTGTAGCATATTGATTGCATGCCTGGCTTAAACCGTTCTATCCTGTGATTGACAGGATAGAGCGGTTTTTCTTTTTCATTATGTCTTGTTTAACGCCTGTTTAAAGGCAGCCTTTATACTTTGCCTTAGGTAAGGGATTATTGCTTGATGAGAGGTGAAGCAGGCGTGAAGAAAAAGGATATCGTAGGGCTGCTGATTTTTGGCCTGGTGCTTTATATGCTGGGCAACTGGCGCTGCCGATGACGGATCCAGTGGAGTCCAATTATGTGGAAACGGCCAAGGAGATGATGCAGGCCGGCGACTATCTGTCGCCGCGGATCTTTGGCAATTACTGGTACGATAAGCCCATCTTGTTTTACCTGCAGCTTATCGCAGCGTTCCAGATCTTTGGCATGACGGATTTTGCCGCGCGCTTTTTCCCCGCGGTTTTTGCCGTGATCGGCTCATCATGACATATGCATTTGCAACGAAATTGTACAGTCGCCGCGTCGGACTGATGTCGGCAGTGCTGCTCGGCACCTCGTTGGAATACTGGTACCTCGGGCATGCCGTCATCACGGACATGACGCTCTGGGTGACCGTCAGCGCGACGCTCATGAGCTTCTATGCCGGCTATGAGAGCGGCAAGGCAAGATATTATTATCTGGCGTTTGCGGCAGCGGCGTTGCCGTGCTGGACAAGGGCCCGATTGGCCTGGCATTGCCGGGGCTCGTCATCCTGCTATTCCTGTCCTGCAGCGCTGCCTGGCCATACTCCTTGACATCCATATGCTCGGCGGTTTCGCGCTGTTCCTCGGCGTGGTCAGTCTCTGGTATCTGCCGATGTATCTTTTGCATGGCAGCGACTTCCTCGATACCTTCCTTGGCGTGCATAATGTCCTGCGCGCGACGGTATCGGAGCATCCGCGCAACAACGTCTGGTATTATTATCTGCTGGTGTTCCTGGCGGGCTTCCTGCGTGGTCACTCGTTGCCGTGCCGGCGTTCTTCAAGCGCCTGTTCAAGCGGGAGCTTCATCTGCCTATGGGCGAGCGTGAGCGGTTCCTCGTGATTTGGGCTTTGGCGGTCTTTATCGTGTTTGAATGCATGGCATCGAAATACATGACGTATACCTTCCCGTATATGATGCCGCTGGCCATCCTCATGGGCAAATATTTCCTTGCGCATGAGACGATGTCCTGGCGATTGGCCAAGGGCATGGGGATTCTTTATCTCATTGCGATGTTTACCATCCTGCCCGTTGTTACGCAGGACAAATCGGGACGGGAGGTGGCCAGGATCCTGCAGCAGCAGAGTCCGGCGGATACGGCTATCCTGGCATATGGCATCCGCTATCCTGTCTCGATCGCGTATTACAGCGATTTGCGACCGAAGCGGCTGGTGCCGACCACAGCCGATATCGAGAAGGAACGTCCGCACAAGATGAGCTGGACAGCGACGAATATCATGCCCTTTGCCGCTATTGAGGATATGGATTTGCAGCGCGATACGATCCTGGTGACGGATCGGGAACATATCGAGGATCTGGCACCAAGGTGCCGGGCTTCTGGCAGGAAGTCGGCAGCAGCAGCAATTATGTGATTTATCGCCTGCAACCAACTGTACCGTATGATGGCCATTCTGAACAGCCAGGCAGGGAAACGGGAACCTGGCGTGGAATCTTAGAGCAGTATCTGTCAGGAAATCGTAAAATGCCGCAGGCTTCCTGACAGGATGTGTCAGGAAAGGATGGATTGGATGAAACTGCGTGATTTATCGGTACGCCATCGGCTGCTCATCAATAATATCATCATGGTCCTTGTGCCGGTGCTGCTGCTGGCTGGCATTGGCAGCATCATCTTCCACGGGCTGCGTGCCACCGGGAGTTTCCGGGAACGCGAAATGGAAATCCTCTGCCGGAAGCCGGCGATACGATCCCTGTCATGCTGGGGCTCAGCCATCTTTTCGCTAATGTAGATGGCGGCGAGCGTGAGAATCTGGCACGTCACATGGAGTCGATGGAAGAAGTAGGTATCGGGATTGTCGTCATCCGCGATGGTGAATTGGCTTATGAGACTGAGCCGGGAACGGCACAGGGTTTGATTGCCGCTTCGTATCAGGTGGCGCCGGGGGATGGCAATGTCATGCGCTGGGATGATACTGGTCTGGTATATCGCTATGTTTCGACCGATAAGAAATCCATCGCTGTTGCGATGGGGCCTGTGCCGTTCTTGATTGGCCGAGGCTATTTCCCGCCGCATACGGGATGGATCTGGCAGTTTTTGGGCTGGGGGCTTTTCCTGCTGATAGCAGGCATCATTGTTTTCGTCGGCTTTTTGCTGGCACGGCGGATATCGCATGATATCGTCCAACCGCTTGAAGAGCTGCAACGGTCAGCTCGCCGTATCGGTCAGGGGGATTATGATACGCCGATAGAGAGTCGCGGTATTGATGAACTGGGGGAAACGGCGGCGGTCTTTGAGGAAATGCGCCGCCAGCTGCAGGCCGGGCGCAAGCTTCGTGACCAGTATGAGAAAAACCGTCAGGAACTCTTTGCGGGCATTGCCCACGATCTGGCGACGCCTCTTACGAAGATCCAGGGATATACGGGCGGCATCCTCGATGGTATCGCCAACACGCCGGCCAAGCAGCGTCATTATCTCGAACTCGTCTATCACACGAGCCAGAGTATGGAGAACATGGTGCATGAACTCTTCCTGCTCTCGAAACTGGAACTCGGCAAGGCCGTATTCCAATGGGAAAACGCAGCTCTGGCGCCGCTTTTAGAGCAGTATGTTTCTCTGCAGGCAGAGACTTTGCGCGATCAGGGGTTTTCTTTGACTTTCGTGAATGAACTCGGAAAAACTCCCGCTGTGGTCAAGCTGGACCGCATCCAGTTCCACCGCATACTCGACAATCTGCTCAGTAATGCGATAAAATACAAGAATGATGGTGCTGGCAGTCTGATTATCCATCTGCAGGCGAAGGACGGCGGCTATCTCCTCGAAGCAGAGGACCGGGGCCGTGGCGTCGCGCAGCAAGAACTGGGCAGGATCTTTGAATCGTTTTATCGCACGGATAAAGCCAGGGCCGGGGTAGCCAGGGGCAGCGGGCTCGGCCTCGCGGTCACGGCGCGTATTGTCGAAGCGATGGGCGGACGTATCTGGGCTCGTCCGGCCATGCCCCAGGACTCTGTATCTGCATATGGCTGCCACAGGCAGAGACGGGAGCTTTGCAGCAGGAGAAAGGCGTGAGAGCATGAAAAAAATCTTGGTTGTAGAAGATGACCGTGAGATTGCGGAATTGGAGCGGGATTATCTGGAAGCCTCTGAGTTTGAGGTGACCATCGAGGAAGATGGGCTCAGAGGACAGGATGCAGCTCTGCATGGCGGTTTTGATCTCGTTATCCTGGACCTCATGCTCCCCCATATCGATGGCTTCAATCTTTGCCGCCGGCTCCGGATGAAGCTCGATATTCCCGTCATCATCGTATCGGCACGTCAGACGGATATCGATAAGATCCGCGGGTTCGGCCTGGGGGCTGACGATTATATGACAAAGCCTTTCAGCCCAGGGGAGCTTGTGGCAAGGGTCAAGGCACACCTCACGCGCTATGAGCAGCTCAAAGGAACAAGCAGGGCGGGCATGAAGCCGCTCACTTATCGGGAACTGGTACTGGAACCCGGGTCCCGCCGTGTGTTCTGCCAGCAGCAGGAGGTTCATCTGACCAATCGGGAATTTGAACTCCTGCAGTTCTTCATGGAGAATCCCGGGATTGTTTTTTCGCGGGAACGGCTGTTTGAACGCATCTGGGGCGTGGATGCCATCGGCGACAGTGCGACGGTTGCTGTTCATATCAACCGGATCCGGGAGAAGATAGAGCAGGATCCTGCACATCCCTGTTATATTGAAACAGTGCGTGGTGCCGGCTATCGTTTCCATAAAGATTAAAAGAACAGGATTTGTAGAAAAGAGGGTTTTATCGTGAATATCTTGGTGACAGGTGGAGCGGGCTTCATTGGCTCTCATCTCGTGAGGACGCTGCAGGCGGCAGGAGAACAGGTAACGGTGCTGGATAACTTCAGTACGGGCCTTTTCGCCAATCTGCCGGCAGGAACGCAGGTCGTCGAGATGGATGTCAACAGCCGGAAGCTGGAGTCAATTTTCGCCACCGGTCATTTTGATGCGGTGGTTCATCTGGCTGGCCAGACCACAGTCCATATCTCGATGGATAACCCTTCGCTCGATGGCGAAGAGAATATCATCGGTTCCATCCATATCCTGGAGCAGGCCCGGCGCCATGGCGTAAAGCGCGTGATCTTTGCTTCCACAGCGGCCAGCTACGGTGATGTGGCGGAAGACCGGCTGCCATCGTGGAATCGGAACCACTGGCTCCTCTATCTTTTTACGGATTGTCCAAAGTGGCGGTAGAACATTATCTGCGCCTCTATCAGCAGGCGTTCGGGCTCGGCTATGTCGTCCTGCGCTTTGCCAATGTTTATGGGGAGAGGCAGGGCGATGGCGGCGAGGGTGGAGTCATCAGCATCTTTGCCAAGCGTCTGGCAGAAGGCAAGAGCCTTACGATTTACGGAGACGGGCAGCAAACGCGGGACTTCATCTATGCCGGTGATATTGCGGCTGGCATCTATGCTGCGCTCAGGACACCGCATGTCAACCATACGTATAACCTTTCGACGCAAAGTGAGACGAGTCTCAACGAATTGGTGCATATCTTGGGCAAGGTGGCAGGTGTGACGCTCCAGCCCGATTATCAGGAAGCACGTCCCGGCGATATCTATAAGTCGTTGCTGGCCAATGGACGCGCGCGCCGTTCGCTTGACTGGGAGCCGCGTGTCGGCCTGCAGGAAGGCTGCGCCGCACATATGAATATTTCTGCTGCCAGCATGCTGCAAAAGCATGACAGCAGCCGATGGGCTGATAAAAAAGGTGCCGTCGTTTTCGGGATCAATCGAAACGATGGCACCTTTTTCAGGATTGGTTCAATGAAGTTTATGGCTGCTGCGCAGGGAAAATGCGATTTCGTTGATGTGGGTAACGGGTGGCTCTTCGAGCGGAGCATCGACAATCTCAATCTGTCCCAGCATGTTCTTGACCTGTTCACGGATGCTGGCGAGATACGTTTCACGCAGCATTTTCTGTTCCGAGCGTTCCGCGTCGTTCAGGCCCGTGGACCGCTGCTTGCGGGAAAGCTCGTTGATGCGGGCGATGAGTTCTTTCGTGATCATTGCGAAAATCCTTTCTTGCACTTCTTACGTTTCTTTCATTATAGAAGAATTACGCTGAAATGCAAGCGTTTCTTGAACAGCCGGAGCAGGTTTGACGAAAAATTTTTTTACATCAGGGACCGGGGGCATGGTGCGTTGACAGAGAGGGCTCCGCTTTGCTATACTGATTTAGCAATCAATATATAGTGTTTAAAAATAATTATTTTAGAGAATAGATACCATATCTAGTTTAGGAGAGAATCATGAATCGTATTGTCGCAACGCCTGCTTTCCGGCAGCTGCTGGAGGAGCTTCACATCCCGGACATCGCCGTATGCCTGGCCAAGATTGAACAGGATTTTCCGGAAGCCTGTGCGGACGCTTCGGTATTCCTGGAAAAATATCAGTCCTTCCGGAAGGTGAGCATGGCGGCAGAGGATGAATTGCGTGCTTTGACGCGGGCTGCTGTAGAGATGGTGCGGCCGGAGGCCCCGGCCTGGGATCGCATCGCCGCACGGCTGCTGGCGCATCATTTTGCCTGGGAGCTTTCGCAGCAAGAAGCGCAGCGAGGTCTTCGGGGATTTTATGACAAACTCCGGTATCTTGAGACAGAGCATCTTTATGGCAGTTATATCCTGGAACATTATACACAGGAAGAATTGCAGGCAGCGGCGGGTTTCCTGGATGAGGCGCGCAACGAACTCTATTCGTATGCCGGTCTCGATCTCTTGCTTTCGCGTTACGTCATCCGTGATCATCAGGGTACAGCATTGGAGTCGCCGCAGGAGATGTATCTGGGCATCGCTCTGCATCTGGCCATGCAGGAAGACCATGCCGTGCGTCTCACCTGGGTGCGGGAGTTCTATGATATGCTGAGCTTGCAGCAGGTCACGATGGCCACGCCGACCTTGGCCAACGCGCGCAAACCGTATCATCAGCTGTCAAGCTGTTTTGTCGATACGGTGCCGGATTCTCTGGAGGGGATTTACCGCAGTCTGGATTCGTTTGCCAAGGTCAGCAAATGGGGCGGCGGCATGGGACTCTATTTCGGCAAGGTCCGTGCGACCGGCTCGGCAATCCGCGGCTTTGAAGGCGCTGCGGGCGGCGTCATCCGCTGGATCAAGCTGGTCAACGATACGGCTGTGGCCGTGGATCAGCTCGGCGTCCGCCAGGGAGCCTGCGCCGTGTATCTTGATGCCTGGCACAAGGATCTGCCGGAGTTCCTGCAGTTGCGCACGAACAATGGTGATGACCGCATGAAAGCACATGATATTTTCCCGGCAGTATGCTATCCGGACCTTTTCTGGCGCCTGGCCAGGGAAAATCTCGATGCATCCTGGTATCTCATGGATCCGCATGAAATCGAGACGGTCATGGGGTACGCACTTGAGGATTCCTGGGGCGAGGAGTGGGAGCGGCGCTACCAGGCTTGTGTGCAAGAACCGCGTATTGACAAGCGCATCATTCCGGTCAAAGAAATCGTCCGCCTGATCCTGCGATCGGCTGTAGAAACAGGGACTCCGTTTGTCTTTAACCGTGATACAGTGAATCGGCTGAACCCGAATCATCATGCGGGCATTGTTTACTGCTCGAATCTCTGTACGGAAATCGCGCAGAACATGTCGCCGGTGGAGACTGTCCGCACGGATATCCGGACGGAAGAAGGAGATACGGTTGTCCAGGTCACGACGCGTCCCGGTGATTTCGTGGTTTGCAATCTTGCGAGCCTGAACCTCGGCCGCATCGAGGTCACGGATGAACAAGCAGTGAAGAAGGTGGTGCGCACGGCGGTGCGGGCTCTCGATAATGTCATCGATCTCAATGAGGCACCGCTGCCGTATGCGGCTCTGACCAATGCCAGATATCGCAGCATCGGTCTCGGTGTATCCGGCTACCATCATATGCTGGCCCGCCACAAGATCCGCTGGGAAAGCCAGGAACATCTTGACTTTGTCGATGCGGTATTTGAACGCATCAATTTTGCCGCCATTGAAGCCAGCAGCGACCTGGCAAAAGAAAAGGGTAGTTATTCGCTGTTTCCCGGCAGTGACTGGCAGACAGGTGCCTATTTTGATAAGCGGGGCTACACTTCTTCGCACTGGCAGGAACTGCGGCAGCGCGTCATGTCGCAGGGGATGCGCAATGCATATCTGCTGGCTGTGGCGCCGACGAGTTCGACGTCCATCCTGGTCGGCACGACGGCTGGCATCGACCCCATCATGCACCGTTTCTTCCTGGAAGAAAAAAAGGGGACCATCCTGCCGCGCATTGCACCGGATCTAGGAAAGGGGACGTACTGGTATTACAAGAGTGCGCATACCATTGACCAGACCTGGTCAGTCCGGGCGGCAGGCGTGCGTCAGCGCCACATCGATCAGGCTCAGAGTGTCAATCTCTACATCACGAATGATTACACTTTCCGGCAGATCCTCGGGCTTTACATCAAGGCGTTCGAAGAAGGGGTCAAGACCATCTATTATGTGCGCAGCAAAGCGCTGGAAGTAGAGAGCTGCGAAAGCTGCTCATCGTAAGGATATTTTGGAGACTGCCGCCAGGGCAGCATGATTTTACATCGTTAAGAGAGGGACAGCAGTATGGATGAATTGCAGAAACGCCCGTTGTTCAATCCGGGCGGTGATATCGATGTGACGCATCGCCGGCTCATTGGCGGCAATACGACGAATATGAATGACTTCAATGAACTCAAATATGCGTGGGCTTCCGATTGGTATCGGCAGGCCATGAATAATTTCTGGATCCCGGAGGAAATCAATCTTGGCCAGGATGTCAAGGATTACCGGCAGCTGCGGCCGCAGAGCGGCGTGCCTACGACAAGATCTTGTCGTTCCTCGTTTTCTTGGACTCCGTGCAAAGCGCCAATCTGCCGAATGTCTCGGCTTATATCACGGCCAATGAAGTCAACCTCTGCCTTTCCATCCAGTCATTCCAGGAATGCGTCCATTCGCAAAGCTATAGTTACATGCTCGATTCCATTGCCAGTCCGGATGAACGGCGTTCCATCATTTTCCAGTGGAAGGATGATGAGCATCTGCTGACCCGCAATACCTTTATCGGCAATCTCTACAACGAATTCCAGCAGGAGCGTTCGCGCAGGAATTTCCTGCGTGTGCTGGTCGCGAACTATATCCTCGAGGGCATTTATTTCTATTCCGGCTTCATGTTCTTCTACAATCTCGGGCGCATGGGGCGCATGCCGGGATCTGTCCAGGAGATCCGCTATATCAACCGTGACGAGAATACGCATCTGTGGCTGTTCCGCAATATCTTGCTGGCCCTGCGTGAGGAGGAGCCGGAGCTGTTTTCCGCTGAGAATGAGGAGATGATGCGTGCGATGATCCGGGAAGGCGTGCGCCAGGAAATCGCCTGGGGCATGTATGCGATTGGCGATGAGGTTGAAGGGCTCAGCTGCCGGATGGTCGAGGACTATGTCCGCTACCTCGGCAATCTGCGCGCTAAGAGCATCGGGCTCGGCACGCTTTACGAAGGATATGAGCAGGAACCTTCCTCCATGCGCTGGGTCAGCCAGTATGCTGACCCCAATTTCGTCAAGACGGACTTCATCGAGGGTCGCAGCACGCGTACGCCAAGAGTACGGCACTTGTTGATGACCTTTGACGGATCTATATCCTGTACGAATATATATACAAAAGACGCCATATGGCGTGCTTTTTGCTATATGAAGGGGATAGGGGCGAAGTTAGACAAGGATTTCTGAGAAATGTTCGACGATACGGTCAGCTTGACTGAGATCCTGCTGGCCGGAATGAGGATTGTGGAAAGCGATGCAGGTCATGCCAGCAGCCTTGGCAGCAGCGATGCCGGCTGTGGCATCTTCCACGACTGTGCAGTCACATGGTGGTATGCCCAGCCCTTCGGCTGCTTTCAGGTAGATATCAGGGTATGGCTTGCTGTGCGGCAGTTCTGCACCGCTGACGATGGTATCGAAGTAGGACCGGATGCCAAAGCGGCTCAGTACCATCTCGATGATATTGCGTCCAGATGAGGAGGCCAATCCAATGCGGAACTTCTTGCTGCGCAGGCGCCGTAAAAGCTCGGTTACTCCGGTGATGGGCTGAATGGAAGGATCGTGTATCAGCCGGTCGATATAGCGCTGGTGCTTGAAGGAGGCGAGTTCTTGCCAGGTGAGTCCTGCTTGGGGATGCGCAAGCAACGCCTCAGTAAAGAGATCCTTGCTCGTACGGCCGGCAAAGGACGGCAGCTTCTCCGGGGGGAATGGTATGCCGAAATGACGGAATGTCTCGAGCTTTACTTCGATGTGCAGTGGTTCGCTGTCAATGAGGACCCCGTCCATATCGAATATGAATGCTTTCATGCTTGTTCCTCCTTGTTTTCTTCAGGATCTTCGAAGCCAATCATGATAGTGGCAATGAACGTGGCGATGGAGGCAATCACGAGGGTGATGAGTGCTTGCAGGATAAAGTTTTCGTCTTCACCAATCCACATAGCCATGCTCAGGAGTCCTGGCGTGACATAGATGAAGGCCTTGAGCTTTACAAAACCGGCAAAGAGTGCGGCGATGCCGCTGCCAATCATGCAGCCGTACATTGGGCGCTTGAGCTTGAGGTTGACACCGTACATGGCAGGTTCTGTGATGCCGCCGAGATAAGCGGTCATGCTGGAGGAGAAGGCAAGGGATTTCAGAGCCTTGTTCTTCGTCTTCCAAGCAACAGCCAGGGCGCTGCCGCCTGAGACATGTTGGAGCAGAGTGCAACCACGCGGATAACGGGGTCAAACCCCTGCTGAGCCACGAGCATGATACTGATCGGGCTCAGGGCCTTATGCAGTCCGACGGAAACGAGCCAGGGGTAGAGAGCCGCCAAGATGGCCAGTGCAACAGCGCCGAGGGCTCCGTAGATGAACATGCTGCCATCGGCGATGGCCTGCGAGAGCAAATTGCCGAGCGGACCGATGCAGACGAGAGCCAATGGCACGCTGATGAGGGCGATGAGCATGGGCTCAAGGAAAACTTTGACCATACCCGGCACAATCTTCTTGACGCCTTTTTCGATATAAGACATGATCCAGACGGATAACAGGACCGGGATCAAGGTAGAAGAATATTTGGCCAGCAGGACTGGTACACCGAGGAAGTCAACGGGGTCCCCTTTGGCAACGAGCCCTGTCCAGGTCGGGTGAACCATGGCCAGGCCGATAAAGCCGCCCATGAAAGCATTGCAGCCGAACATCTTGGCTGCGGAGAACCCGATGAAGGCTGGCATGAAGTAAAATCCTGTATCGAAAATCATATTGAGCAGGATGTAGGAAGAGGAGGCTTTAGTGAGCAGCCCGCTCATGACGAGGACGAGCAGCAGAACCTTGCCCATGCCGCAGCCGGCCAGCAAGGGGACGACCGGGGCGATGGAACCGGTGATCGCGCCGAGGATGGCATTGACGATGCCTTTTTTCTTGGCAGGAACTGCCTGCTTTGGAGCCTGGTCCTTTTGCAACTGCGGATATTTCTGTATCAGGGCATCGTAAACGAGATCCACATCATTGCCGATAACCAGCTGATATTGGCCGCCTTTCTTCACTAAGGACAGAACACCGGGAATGCTTTGTGCTTTAGCATCATCGGCTTTTTTTTCGTCGCGCAGCGAGAAACGCAGTCGGGTGGAGCAGTGAACGACGGAACAGATATTGTCGGCACCGCCGACGGCATCTACGATTTGATCGATCATTTTTGCATTCATGAATTTTCCTCCTTCTTGAGTGCCATGATGCAGGGATTTGCTTTTAGGAATAAATCAAATTGATGATATGGAGCAGAAGATAGCCCTGCTCACCATCTGTGATGG
>ENA-OQBJ01000925-OQBJ01000925.1-human-gut-metagenome-genome-assembly--contig:-NODE-925-length-13410-cov-2.144320_pt1 | contig 13410 bp, 15 predicted proteins | sample MGYA00242743_ERZ504545 | MGnify/ENA primary metagenome ERZ504545 (study PRJEB26092, sample SAMD00036252) | human gut metagenome | host: Homo sapiens | study: EMG produced TPA metagenomics assembly of...
TTTTTCTTTTTTGTAAACCTTTTTTATGAACCAGCATAAACTATTTATGATATTTTTCTTTGCGTTTCGCAAGAAATACTTTTGCGATTTCCAAATCTTCCGGTGTTGTGATCTTGATATTTTCGTAAGAGCCTTCATATAATTTAACCGGTACTTTCATCATCTGTTCCACTACCATAGCGTCGTCAGTGATATTATCCGGCACCTCTTCCATCAGCTTTGCATAAGCATTTTCTATGAGATCTGCCTTAAAAATCTGTGGAGTCTGTACCGCCCAGATTAATTTTCTTGGCGGTGTATTCACTGCAAACTGATCTTCATCCACCAGTTTGACCGTATCTTTGCTCGGCATTCCGGCTACACAGGCACCGAATTTTCTACATTTTCATATCCACGCGTAAGAATCTGCTCGTCCACGAACATTCTGGCGCCATCATGAATGAATACGTATTCCGGCTGTTCTTTGAGAGCATGAAGTCCGCGTAGTCCTGCCCATACGGAATCATAACGTTCTTTTCCACCTGGATGATCGAGCGTACTTTTGTAAGCTGATACTTTTCTACGATCTCGTCACGGACCCAGTTTTCCTGCCCTTCACCTACTACAAGTACAATATCATCGATGATCGCGGATTTTTGAAATGCATCCAAAGTATAAAAAATGATTGGTTTTCCGGATAATTCAATATACTGTTTTTGTATAGCGCTTCCCATACGTTTCCCCTGACCGGCAGATAATACGATTGCCGTACATTTCTTCTTATCCATATATTTCCCTCATTTTCCTCGTTTATATTGACGTTCTTATTCTTAATTTCCGTATCTGCTTTTACGTATTGTCTTAAGGTTCTTCTACCGTTCGCCCAGTTTCAGATTCGGCACTGCATTGAGATCCCATCCGCTTCTTGTGCCGTTGATATACTCATAGTAAGCTGCCACGCCGATCATTGCTGCATTGTCGGTACAGAAAATCGGAGACGGATAATAGAATTCTACCCCTCTCTTTTCGCACGCCTCTTTCATAGCTGCGCGAAGTGCGCTGTTGGATGCAACGCCACCGGCAATCGCCAGCTTGTCCACATGAAATTCTTCCACTGCATGCATCGCATTTGCCACAAGAACATCTGTCACGGCTTTCTGGAACGATGCCGCAATATCTGCCTGGTTGTATTCAATTCCTTTCATCTGGCAGCCGTTGATATAGTTCAGAACTGCGGATTTCAGACCACTGAAGCTAAAGTCATATGGTGCATCTTCAACGTGTGCGCGTGGAAATGCAATGGCTTCTGGGTTTCCTTCTTTGGATACTTTATCAATCTTTGGTCCGCCCGGATACCCAAGTCCGATCGCGCGTGCGACTTTATCAAATGCTTCTCCTGCCGCATCGTCTCTTGTGCGTCCGATAATGTCAAATTTGCCATAATCTTTGACTCGCACAAGATGTGTATGTCCTCCTGAAACGACCAGTGAGAAAAATGGCGGTTCCAGATCTTTGTGCTCAATGAAATTTGCTGCAATGTGTCCTTCAATATGATGCACTCCGACTAATGGTTTCTTTGCTGCATATGCGATGGCTTTTGCCTCTGCTACACCGACCAGAAGTGCGCCTACAAGCCCCGGTCCGTAAGTAACTCCGATGGCAGTAATATCGTCTAATGTAACATTTGCCTCATCAAGAGCCGCCTGTACGACCTGATTTATCTTCTCTATATGCTTTCTTGATGCAATCTCCGGCACAACACCTCCGTAGAGAGTATGCAGTGCAATCTGGGAAGAGATCACATTGGAAAGAACTTCTCTTCCGTTCTTTACGACTGCTGCTGCCGTCTCATCACAGGAGCTTTCAATTGCAAGAATCAATACATCTTCCTTCATATTCTATCCCTTCAATCTTCTGAATTCATTTTCATTAATCTGAAAATGTCAGTTCTACCGTTCGTTTATCTTTTGCTGCTATGGAATTCGGGAAGATTTTCTTCACCTCGTCCATATATTCTTCCGGGTGCGTCAGCGACGGACTATAATGCGTCAGCCACATTTCTGCGGCTTCTGCTTCTTTTGCAAGCTGCGCTGCCTCGTAAAATGTCATATGCTTGTATTCTTTTGCTTTTTTCAGCTTATCCTTCTCACCGTACATTCCTTCGCAGATAAATAGATCGGAACCTTTCGCGTTGTTGCGGATAGAGTCCGTCGGTCTCGTGTCTGTGCAGTATGTCAGTTTAATTCCTTTTCGCGCAGGTCCAAGAACCATGTCCGGTGTGTATAAATTGTCTCCGTCCTGGACATTTTCACCTTTTTGCAGACTGCCCCAGAACTTCTGCGGAATTGCCGCTTCATTTGCACGATCCACGTCGAACTTCCCGACGCGGTCGATTTCCATCGTGTAGCCATAGCAAGTGACGTTATGATTTACGCGAAATGCTTTCAGGCGATAGCCATTCATCTCAAATGTCTGCTCCGGCTGTGTGATTTCGATGTATTTTATCTGAAATGGCAGTTCCGGCGCAATGACGCGAAGTGAGTTGACTACCCGCTCCAGTCCTTTCGGTCCGATCAGAGTCAACGGTTCCGTGCGGTCTGCATTTCCCATAGTCAGGAGCAGGCCCGGGAGTCCACTGATATGGTCGCCGTGGTAATGTGTGAAGCAAATCACATCGATGGGTTTGAAGCTCCAGCCTTTTTCTTTTATTGCAATCTGCGTGCCTTCTCCGCAGTCAATCAGAAGACTGCTGCCGTTATATCTCACCAGAAGCGAGGTGAGCCAGCGGTACGGGAGGGGCATCATGCCGCCCGTTCCCAACAAACATACATCTAACATATTTTACCTCTTATCCGGATCCGCCAGGCAAATGTCCTGCAGGTCCGCTTGTTTTTGATTTTCTTCAGCGTCCGGATATTCGTGCAGACTCTGAATCAGATTTTTATTTTAAATTCGCTTATAATTTCATCGTAGCACTGCTCGCAGAGGTCAAATTCGTCCAGCCGGTTGTCTTTTTCCGAGAAATAGCCCCAGCGCTTGGATACTTCCAGTACGTCCTCACGAGGAACCCCTTGGATGACTGGAATACTTCTGCCACAGCGATTGCAGATGATCTTGTCGATTTCTTTTGTTTCTTTTACAGTTGTATGATACTGGCGCATACAATTCCTCCTTGAAGTCTGGTGTGCCTGTGTGGAAAATGTGTAGTATCTGACACCCGGGCACCGGATTGATTTATTACGCCTATATTATATCTGGTCAGATGCGCATTTCCCAGTGGGAAGTGTTGGAGCATCTGCCAGTTCATTTCCAACTTCATTTTTCATGCAGCCGCGCCTGGCTTTTGGACAGGTTTCAGGCTCGGTCGCTGCCTGGCTTTTGGACAGGCTTCAGGCTCGGTCGCTGCCTGAAGTTTCGACTTCACAACTCATAAGTATAGCATCTTCAGGCGGGTTTGCATAGAAATTCTTTCGCACACCGTCTTCGACAAATCCTGCGGCCTTGTAAAAATGCATTGCTGTTTCATTGGAAATACGAACATCCAACAGCCATCTTGTAATATTCTGCTCGTAACTAAATGCACGCATTTTTTCAAGAAGTCTTACAGCCAACCCCTGCTGGCGATGTTGCGGAGATGTCGCAATTCTGGCGATTTCTCCCTCATCTAACACATAATAAAAAATCACATAGCCAAGGAGTTGTGGCTTGCCTGCATGCTCCGGCGCCGTTGAAGCGCAGGAAGCCGCAGTCTCACTTGCATGCTCTGGCGCCGTTGAAGCGCAGGAAGCCGCAGTCTCGCTTGCATGCTCTGGCACCGTTGAAGCGCAGGAGCATGGCGGCGCTTGTCTGCTTATAATAGCCCAAATCCGTGCCTGAGGATTTTCAAGCGTATCCCTGATACTTTTTTCACTCCATGGATCCGGAAAGATATCGGATTCCAGCGCTGCAATCTCAGAAATATATTGCTGTTGGTCCTTTTTTATTTCTATTATTTCCATATCTTCTATCTTTTGGTTTTTCTGTCTTTTGACTTTTCTGTCTTTTGATTTTTCTATATTGCTTCTAGGCTCCATCTTATTATAGCTTCTTAAATATCCTGGATCAGCTCGTCTATTGCTTCTTCACTTGTTGCCCAACTTGTGCAGAAGCGCACTGCCGCATAGTCTTCATCTATCTGTTCCCAAAAACTAAACTGATATTTCTGTGCTAATTTTTCGCGGTCTTTCTTTGACAAGATCGGATACTGCTGGTTCGTGTAAGAATCAAAATACATTTTATATCCTTTTTCAAGAAATGCATTTTTTAACTTCATAGCTAATTTGTCTGCGTGAGCTGCAATTTTGAAATATAAATCGTCTGTAAACAATGTATCAAACTGAATTCCCAGAAGGCGTCCTTTGGCCAGCATTGCTCCACTCTGCTTCATGCAGTAACGAAAATCTTTCTTAAGAGCGGATTTTGTGATTACGACTGCCTCGCCGAAAAGTGCTCCTACCTTCGTTCCCCCAATATAAAATACGTCTGTATTTGCTGCAATATCTGCCAGTGTCATGTCTGATTTTTCAGACATTAATCCATATCCCATTCTTGCTCCGTCCATGAATAATGGCAGGCCAAGTTCTTTACAGGTTGCGTAAAGTTCCTGTAATTCAGACTTACTGTAAATTGTTCCATTTTCCGTCGGATGGGAAATGTAGACCATGCCCGGCTGTACGATGTGCTCATGATCTGCGTCATTCCAGTGTGCATCGTAATATGCGCGCACCTGTGATGCTGTAATTTTTCCGTCTTTGCTTGGAAGTGCCAGGACTTTGTGTCCAGTTGCTTCGACCGCGCCTGTTTCATGCACGTTGATATGACCGGTCACTGCTGAAATTACGCCCTGATACGGACGTAGGATTGAACGGATCACTACATAGTTCGTCTGGGTCCCTCCTACCAGAAAATGTACATCTGCCTCTGGTGCATCACAGGCTTTTTTGATTTTTTCCCTTGCCTGCTTACAATATTCATCTTCACTATATCCAACCGTCTGCTCCAGATTCGTCTCCACCAGACGTTCCAGAATCTGTGGGCATGCGCCCTCTTCATAATCACACTGAAACTGAATCATTTCTTCAATACCTCTCATGTTGCTTTTTCTATATTATAGTTGCACGGGTTTTCAACATATCTGCTTATGCTTACGCCCCGCGGGGTTTTGATACATTTTTACTGTATAGATTTCGCTTCGCGCTCCTTGCGTTCGCGTTCTGCCTGTGACAGGCGCAGATAATCCGGCTCGTGTTCCATGGCAGTCTCTGTCTTTCCGGCAGCATAGTAACGAAGTCCTAATGTTCCTACTGATGCTGCTCTTTGACGGTTCATGTTGGCCGGTGCAAACTGAATGTCTCTGCCTGCTTTTATTTCTTCTGCCAGAATCTCATCTGTCAATCTCGCACGAAATACCGGCACACCATCTCCCAGGAAAATGATGCGTTTGTCATATTTTTTCAAATGGTCGCCTAATTCTTCGATGCTGATTGCCATCTGATCTTCCAGGACAACCAATTCATTTCCACAAAACTCGTAAATTCCGGTGTAGACCTGTCCGCGGCGCGCATCCATGATTGGGCACACGATGGCGTCTGTTCCGCACAGATTGTACGCCAGTCCTTCCAGTGTCGGGATGTGGATCAACGGCTTGTTCATGCAAGTCCCAGACCTTTCGCTGTGGCGGAGCCGATGCGAAGCCCGGTAAATGAACCCGGTCCGCCGGCAACTGCGATGGCGTCGATCGTTTTCAGGTCAAGCTCGATCATGTCGGATACTGTGTCCAGCATCGGGAGCAGCGTCTGTGAGTGCGTCTTCTTATAGTTCACAGTATATTCCGCGATCACCTGTTCCTCTTCTTCTATCTTTTCAACAACAGCTACGCTGGCTACAAGGCCGGAGCTGTCCAGTGCTAAAATTCGCATATACTTATCCTCCGATAATCAAATCCTTTTTCCAAATTCTTTTCTATCTTAATCTCGGTGAAGTGTTCCGGCAATATTTCCTCGATCAGATTCGCCCACTCGATCAGGCTGACCCCTTCGCCGTAGACATAATCCTCATAACCGATCTCGTCCATCTCTTCCACATCACCAATCCGGTAAACATCAAAATGATAGAACGGCAGGCGCCTTCATCATACACCTGCACAATTGTAAATGTCGGGCTGCTGACCGGCTCTGTAATGCCAAGTCCGGCGGCCAGTCCTTTTGTAAATACGGTCTTTCCTACGCCCAGATCACCGACAAGCGTGAACACTTGCCCCGGCTTCGCATGCTGCCCCAGTTCATATCCCAGGTCATAAGTATCTTGTTCTTTATTTGACTCTATGATTTTTTCCATCATCATGTCCTCCTTTTGCAAAGCAAATTTTATACGAGGGCTACCAATGTTACCATCTACAATATTTCAGCAAACAGTAACGCTCTACCAAGATTTAAGTATAGCATATCTTTCATTTCCTTGCCATAGGTGTTATGTAAGTGATATATTATAGACAATACAGATTCAAATTATATTTTCACAGGAGGATATCACTATGAAATTTACATTTTTTCACAATAACATCAACGTCCTGGATCTGGACAAATCTGTAGAGTTTTACAAAAAAGCTCTCGGACTTGAAGTTACAAAAGAATTCCATGCACCGGACGGAAGCTTCAAACTCGTCTATCTCGGAGACGGCACAACACCACATTCACTGGAGCTGACATGGCTTCGCGACATGGACCGCCCGTATGATCTCGGAGATAACGAATCTCATCTGGCATTCCATGTCGATGACATGGACGCTGCCCTGGCACTCCACAAAGAAATGGATTGCGTGTGTTTCGAAAACCCGGACATGGGAATTTATTTCATCAATGATCCTGACGGCTACTGGGTAGAAATCTGTCCACAGTAGACAATTAAGACAATTCAAAAAGGGACAGGTTAAATTTTAATTGGGGACGGGGTTTTTTTGAAAAAACCGTCCCCAATTAAAATTATGCATCATACACATACAATTCGTGTAATGCTCTTGTTGCGCAGATGTATTGATATCCTTGGTACATTTTGTTGTTACGGTTGCCGCCTACAACAAATACCTGGTCGAATTCTAAGCCTTTTGCCAGATAGTAGGTGGTTACTGTCAGGCCTTTTTTGAATTGTGCGCTGTCGCGGTTGATGTAATGTAATTCTGCGCCTAGTTTGTGCATGATTTCGTAAATATGTTCTGCTTCTTTTTCTGTCATGGTGAGGATTGCTGCTGTTTCGTATTCTTCTTCTCTTAATTTCAATTTTCCGCTGATTTCTTTACATGTTTTTTCCAGTGTTTTTATGGCATGTCTTTCGACTGCTTTTCCGTGTCTTGCTACATACTGGATGTCTTTGGATCCGCCGACGGATTTGGCGTATTCTGCGATTTCGCTTGTGTTGCGGTAACTTTTGTTCATGACGATACGTTTGACTTTTTTCCCAAATATTTTTGGTAAAAATGTGAGAACGTCTTGTTGTTTTCCGGCGATGGTCTGTGCTTTGTCGCCCAGTATTGTCATGTTGCATGAAAACATTTTCGCGAGAAGTACGTACTGTAAATAGGAGTAATCCTGCATCTCATCAATGACGAGATGGCGGATGTTCTTGCGCTGGCCGGCTGCCGTCAGGCTGTATTTTAGATAGAGAATCGGGTAAACGTCTTCGTATTCCAGTACGCGGCGCTCTGGCGGCATGTCCGGAAGTGCCGGGAATCCGTAGTCTTCCAGGAACCAGTTGTATATTTGACAAATGTCTCTGGTTACGTACATATTCATGAATTTTCTGCAAATGATTTCTTGTTCTTCGTCGTTCAGGCTGCGTCCGCGTAAGGTTTCGACTTCGTCGATAAAATAATCCATGACCGCGCCCATTCTATCTAAAAGTGGTGTACCAGTATATTTTTCATAAAAAAAAATTTCATGATTTCGCTGGCACTTTTGCGAATGCCCTTGAATTCTACATCTTCAAAATCTACCAACCGGTCTTCCAGCTCGATTAGGAAGCCTTCGATTGCCTGAACGTATTCCACGGACTGCTTCCATTCGTATCGTTTTTGATCCGCATCGTCCACTCCTGCGATTTCACGCTCGATTTGATGATATTTGTCTTCACAGTCGGCGGCTATCATTTTGCTATTCCAACCAGTCCCGGCTGAACTACTTTTTGAATTTCTACTTGGATTTTTTCCTTGATTTCTGCCTTGATCTCTATTTTTATTTCTATATATCACATTTTCCTGCTTCACAGCATTTCCATATATCGCATTTTCCTGATTGCCAGCATTTCCATATATCACATTTCCCTGCGTTGCAGTATTTCTCCTGAGTTCATGATATGCAAACAGATCAAAACTCATTTCCTGTATATTTTCCTCGCCAAGTTCAGGAAGAATATGGGAAATGTAGTCGACAAACACGCCGCCTGGCGAGAGAATCAGGATATTTGATGAATTCAGATGCTCTCTGTCATGATACAAAAGATAGGCGATCCGATGTAGCGCAACGGACGTCTTGCCACTGCCTGCCACTCCTTGAATAGCCAGAATCTTGTCCTTCGTGTTGCGGATAATTGCATTTTGTTCCTTCTGGATTGTACGCACAATATTTTTCAGTTTCGTGTCGCTGTTGGCGCCAAGTTCCTGCTTTAAAATGTCATCGTCAATCTTCACATCACTCTCAAATTCATAGATCATCTTGCCGCCACGGATTTTGTACTGCCATTTAGACAGAATCTCTCCATCCATGCGCCCGCCCGGCGCTTCGTAGGACGCCTCGCCTTTGTCGTAGTCATAGAACAGACTGCTGACCGGGGCTCTCCAGTCGTAAATGAGTGGCAATGCGCCACGCTCTCTTGCGAAATTACCGATTCCGATATAAAAATCTTCTGGCTCGTCTTCTCCGTCATAGACAAATTCTACACTTCCAAAAAATGGTGCATCCAGCATACGTTTCAGACGCCGGCGCATTTTCCAGTTCTCCTGATTGGCATTCACCTGCATTTTCAGCGCCTGCTGGTTGTCGTAATCCTCATATCCATACTGGTCCATTTCTGTGTAATTATCCCAGTAATATTCATTCATACTGTTAATGTCCTGGCGTACCGCCTGTATATTTTCATCAATCTCTCCCATGACGTTTTTTCCTATCAGACCAATGTACCTCCGGCAGAAATTCACTTCCTTTACTCACAATCAATCCTCCAATTTTAATCATTGTAACTGAATTATCATAGCATTATCAGCAAAATATATCCACTTTTTCTCGCTTGGAAATCATGGTAAAATCATGGTATATTTTCCCGATGATTGTTTTTTCTGACACAATTTTTAAAAATCATTTCTAAAAATCGAGGGCTGTAAAAAAAGAATGGACCCCCAAAAAAGAAAGGACGCATGAAAAAACTCTCGTTTTTTCACACGTCCCTCAATTGAATCAATGTTAGAAGAACATCTCCCATCCGTTATTTAATTTCTGCTGTTTCTACGATGAACTTGACGCTTCCGCTTGCGCCTTCTCTGATCCCGCCATAGTTGGTGTATGTCTTTTCTGCCTCTTTTACTGCCTTGAAATGATTCAGAACATTTGCAAGGTCATCTCCTGCAAGGTCTCCCAGTTTTTCAATTCCTTCTTCGTCGAATGTCTTCATTCCGGCTTCCAGAAGCTGGCGCCCTGGGCGAGTGTTCCTGCGCCCGTGTTAAGCTGTGTACCAACGGAGCTTAACTGGCTTGTTCCGGTGCTGAGTGTAGCCGCCCCCTGGGCAAGCTGGCTGATGGCTGACTGGAGTTTGCCGCCGATTTCGGCCATATCCGGCATGTCAGAAAGGCTGTTAGATAAAGCCGTAAACTGAGTCACTAAATCCGCAAGAGCCTTCTGGGCTGTAGTCGTATCCACCTGCATGGCCTTTACTTCTGCCAGCGCATTTACCGCCTGGTCTATCGCTGTCTTAGCGCCAGACGCATTCGTAAGGGAAATATTCATGCTGTCACATTCTTTTTCAGCTGAACTTGATGTACCACTGGCTGTATTTACTGCATTTTCCAATTCTTCTTGTTGTTCCGATGTCAGCGATTTATAACTTTCTGTTTCTTTTAAACGATCCATGACATCCTTCTTTGTAGATGCTTCCGTTTCGGAAATTGCTGTATTTACTGCATTTTTTGCTTTTTCTTTCGCCTGATTCGACGCTTCTGTCTCCAAATCTGTAACGTTGATTTTATCCAGTTCGCTCTTGGCAGTGGTTACATTCTCACGGATTGTATTTACATACTCCGCCAGTGTTGTGACGCTTCCAAGCTCCTGCTGTAATATTCCAAGATCTTTCTGAATCTGTGTAACTGCCTGCGCAGTCGTATCATCACTGCCTGCTGCGCTTAAGCTGCCCATGAGTGTAGTTACTTGTTCATCCAGTTCACTCAAACCTTCCGCCAGTGCCTGTGCTCCCGCATCCACCTGTGAAACGCCGCTTGTATACTGACTTAAATAATCCTGCAGTGTTCCGGCTCCGGTGCTCAATTGTCCCATGGATTCCACCAGTTCATCGGAAGCACCGGTCATTTCTTTTACGCCATCAATCATGTCATTGACATCGTCAAGGTCACCGTCCTTCATATCGCTAAGCCCACATGTGGAAATTGCAGTCGCTGTGAAATCCAGTTCAAAGTTTTCCACATCCGCAGTTATTTCCACATAGTCTTTCAGGTCAATATCTTTTGTTGCCTCGTAATCTTTTAACTCCAAACTGTCTGCAAGTCCTGGAAATGCGGTTCCGATCACAATGCTCTGATCCTGGTCTGCCATGACTTTTCCACCGGAAACTTTCACATTTTTAAACTTATCCCCAGGAAGCATGAGCATGGACGCTGCAAGAAATGGAACTTTTACTTCCAAGTCTTTACCATCGATATTCACCGTCCGGCTCTCATTATTCGTATAGTCAAACCGAATTTTCACCTTGCCGCTTTTTCCTGCCAGATCTTCCGGTTTGATTTCCTTGCCGTCCAGATAATAGGTTACTTTTGTAGTCACCGGAAGCTGCTGATTCGAAGTACCTTCATAGGAAATGTCTTCCCCTTTGTCCTCCCATGTGATAGTTCCATCCGCATTTTGCGTATATTCTTCGTCACCTTCCGTGTTTTTGATGTCTTTCAAATTGGAAAAATCCATGATCTCTCCGTCACCATTCCGGCGCAGCCAGTCTTTGACCGTAATCTTCTTAGCTGAACCGTCTGCATTTGCATCGACATAAACTGTTTCTGTCTTATCTTTCCATTCACCTGCATCCTCGTCACTGGATGTCTCTGCTGTCACGTCATTGGATGTCTTTACTGCCGCGTCATTGGATGTCTTTACTGCCGCGTGTACGACACTTACATTGCCTGCCACTGCCGGAAGTGCTGACGGCGCTATCATAGACAAAGTCAGCGCACCTGCTAATAATATCATTACAACTGGTCGTTTCATATTCTCCTCCTTCTGATTCTCATCTTTCTAACATTCCTTATTCACTTTTCCAGCATACTGTTTCAAGATTTCTACGAATCTCTATTCTACATTTTTCAATGCTCACCCATTGGATCACTATTCTACATTTTTCAATGCTTCATCCATTGGATCACTATTCCACATTTTTCAACGCTTCATCCATTGGAACTTTTCGGATCCTTCGATATTCAATTGCTGCCACAACGCATATGCCGCCACGCCGATCACAAACATTTCCACGAAAATCTTCGGATCTATGTAAAATGTGATCCAGCCGGTAATGCTTGTCAACATCATTTCCCGGAACAGAATCTGCATGATTTCCAGCTCCAATGGCAGGCTGATCAAGATGAACAGCACGACCACAATAGACGTGGACATAATGTACAGCCGGCTGATTTCGCCGTTTGTATATCCCAGGATTTTTGCCATGGAAATAGACTGCGCATTTTTCTCGATGATAATCTTGGACAGGAGATAAATCAATACGAGGAAAATGATCACGGAAAATCCGTCCATCAGATTCATCATACTTCCCATGGACACGTCGAGCTGTCTGGAAATCTTGGTCAGATCCTCAACATCAATGGTGGAACCGATATATTTTTCATCAATATCCGTAATTTCAGAATCAGAGAAATATCCGCTGAAGCTGTCTTTGTCCATATCAAATGTTTTGTTGAGTTCCTGTATTGGCATAAATATGGAGAGTGAACCTACGTAATCATATACACCTGCAACTTTAAACTTGTATTTTTTATTTTCATATTTTTCCTTTAAAGTAATTGTGTCACCTTTTTTCAGACTAAATTTTTCTGCATAGCCGGAGGAGAGATATACCTCAGGGATATTCTCCACATTTTTCACATCTGTATCAGATGCGGAATCTGATGTTTTCCACTTAATGTTGATATATTTGCTATTGTTTTCCACACCGTAGAGGATAATTTCCTCACTCTTATATTTTCCAGGAAGGGTGTTCAGTGAATAGGCGCTGAATTTTTCTGCATCCGGATTTTCTGTCTCTACTGCCTGACTGAACATCATCATGGACACCATCTGCTCAAGCTTACTGTCTCCACCTGCATGCTCGCCGGCATCTGCAGCATGTATTGATATTTGCTGAGCATGCCATTTTTCCATTTCCACTTGATAATGGTCCAGCACAGATGGAAGCATCAGTCCGAACATCAACAACATATTTGCAAAAATAATTCCCACAAACAATACTGCGTAGTTACTCATATTCTGAAGGATCACACGTATCCGGAATCTGTGGAAAAAGCCAAGATGCTCACTCAACGGCAATGCATGTTTCTGTTTACGTCTGCTTAAGTCCCTTCTCAGGAACTTCAGTGGTGATAGTTTTAATTTGTACCACAGCAGCACAGAATTCACCACAAGCATAATGAGGATCGGCACTACCGTTGTCAGAAGAAATGCTTCCGCGTTCCAGATGGTCACGTAGGTCGGCAGGCTGTAGCTTCCATAGTAAAGTCCCGCGCAATAATCTTTTCCTACCGTATAGCCGATAATATTTCCAATAATTGCTCCGATAAATGTGACAAATACCGGGGCTGCCATGTAATGCCGGATCAGTTCACCTCTTGTATAGCCGGATGCCCGCAAGGTGCCGATTACATTTGCCTCTTTTCGGATCGTGTTGCTGGTAGTGATTGCAAAGACAAATGCCATGATCACGATGATGATATAAAGAAGCACGATTATCATCGAACGGTCACCGCCCATATCATCCCCAGTGAAAATGATTGCCTGGTTCGTGTATCTTGGGACAAATTCTTCCAGTGTCACTTCTTTTGCCACATCTTCCATCAGATCTTCCGAAATGTCTTTTTCTGCCTTTTCATTTTTGGGCTCAGTATTGTATTTCCATGCGTAG
>ENA-OQBJ01000926-OQBJ01000926.1-human-gut-metagenome-genome-assembly--contig:-NODE-926-length-13403-cov-2.387843_pt1 | contig 13403 bp, 15 predicted proteins | sample MGYA00242743_ERZ504545 | MGnify/ENA primary metagenome ERZ504545 (study PRJEB26092, sample SAMD00036252) | human gut metagenome | host: Homo sapiens | study: EMG produced TPA metagenomics assembly of...
CTTCTGGAAAATGGTCATTAATATTCTGGCAGGCTCCGTCTCTCCTTTTTCGGTAATATACACCATCTCGTCCCGATAGGATATATTAGGATAGGAGCTGCATATTCCGGAGTGACCTCATACAGAAAGTACTGATTGTTCGAGCCGTTACTTGTATCAGGCATCTGCTCTCCCGACAGGGAACGGATAATCAACGACTCGGCATAATCGCTCAAGGAGTCATCCACTTCGTCGTTTACCTCCTCCATAATGGCCAGGTAAAACAATACCGCCCAACACGTCAGTATGACCACTAAGATGGTGGACATACGCCACATGACCAGATAAAACAGTTTCATTCTTCTACCAGTTTATAACCTATACCATACACAGCTTTCAACTCAACCGTAGCACCGGCTTCTTTCAGGTGTTTACGCAGATTCTTGATTTGTGCATAGATAAAGTCAAAATTATCTACCTGGTCAATATGGTCTCCCCATACAGATTCAGCCAGTGTGGTTTTGTTTACCAATCTTCCGGGACGCAGCATAAAATACAGCAGAATATCGTATTCTTTCCGGTTCAGGTCCAGTTCCTTCCCTCCTACTGCAACCTTAAAATGGTCTGGGATGACTTCTACATTGCCATAGCTTACCTTCTTTTCTCCTTCCCGCTGGTTACGACGGAACAGACTCTTCAATCGCGCATGAAGCTCGACCAAATGATAAGGCTTAGGGAGATAATCATCCGCTCCTAAATCCAAGCCTTTGACTTTGTCTTCCAAAGAATCCTTGGCCGACAGAATAATGACATTGGTCCGTTTTCCCAACGCATGCAGTTCTTCCAGCAAATCAAGTCCGGAGCCGTCCGGCAACATTATATCCAGCAATATGCAATCGTAGTCGTAATCCTCTATTTTACGAAGTGCCGTTTTATAATCGGGTGCCTGCGACACGACATAGCGTTCTTTCTCCAACGAACGGGTGGTAATTTCCCGCAAGTCTGCATCATCTTCAACGATTAATATTTTCATGGCATATAGTTTTTGAAAACAAAAAAAGCCATTCCGAATATCAATATTATCCGGAATGGCCTGTTTATATGATTATCTGAACAGACAGAGGTCTTTATTCATTAAACCAGCGTACATAACAGAAGTCCTGACGGTGAGGCAGTGCATCGTTCTTCGGGAACATACGGTAAGCTACCTTAAAACTACCCGCATTTGACAAACCTGCAATCATTTCGAAAGTAAACAAGTTGCCTTCACGTTTCACCATCTTCATCGGGTTAACCGCATAAATGTATTCACGGCCTTCTGTATTGGTATAAGTAACCACCTGTTCGATACCGATGCATCGTCCAGACCCTTTTCATCTACCACGCAAGTAAGCTTATAGTCTTTACCGCTTTCTACGTTACCGTTGCACAAATCCTGACACTTGTTGAATGAAACAACCTGAATTTCATCCATTTAGCGGCTACTTCTTCCTTCCATGCAGCCAGTTTCTTCACTTGTTCGTAGTTGTTTGCTTCAAGCGCGTGGAAACGTTCAGCTTCCTTACCATAGAACTTAGCGAAGTAATCATCCAACTGACGTTTCATGGTATAATGAGGAGCAACCTGAGCGATAGAGTTCTTAATAGTCTTTATCCAACCTTCAGAATATCCTTTCTTGTTTCTTGCATAATACAACGGCAGGATTTCTGTTTCCAGGATACTGTAGATAGTAGCAGCATCCAGCTGATCCTGATGTTCCTGGTTCTGGTAAGTACGTTTTTCAGTCAATGCCCATCCGGCACCTTCACGGTAACCTTCCAGCCACCATCCGTCCAATACAGAGAAGTTAACCACACCGTTCATCAAGGCTTTTTCACCTGATGTACCAGATGCTTCCAACGGACGAGTCGGAGTATTCATCCAGATATCTACACCAGATACCAGGCGACGAGCCAGCTTCATATCGTAGTTTTCCAAGAAAATAATCTTTCCTAAGAATTCCGGACGGTTAGAGATTTCAATAATTTTCTTGATCAATCCCTGACCAGCACCATCGTGCGGGTGAGCTTTACCAGCAAACAAGAACTGAACCGGATAGTCAGGATTGTTTACAATCTTAGCCAAACGATCCAAGTCAGTGAACAACAAGTGTGCACGCTTGTAAGTAGCAAAACGACGAGCAAAACCAATCAGCAAGGCATTCGGGTTAATCTTATCCATCAAAGATACCACACGTGACGGGTCTCTCTGGTTCTTCAACCATGTATCACGGAACTGATCGCGGATGTAGTTAATCAGTTTGTTCTTCAAAGCCACACGAGTCTTCCAGATTTCTTCATCAGGCACATTGTAGATGCGTTCCCAAATTTTCGGATTTGACTGGTCGTGCATGAAGTTCTTATCAAAGTATTTATTATACAAAGCTTTCCATTCAGAAGCACACCAAGTGGGGAAATGTACACCGTTAGTTACATAACCTACATGATTTTCTTCAGGGAAATAGCCTTTCCAGATTCCAGAGAACATTTCCTGAGAAACCTTTCCGTGCAACCAGCTTACACCGTTCACTTCCTGACAAGTGTTGCAAGCAAATGTAGACATACAGAAACGTTCATTCGGATCACCCGGATTGATACGTCCCAAGTCCATCAAATCCTGCCAGCTGATTCCCATACGCTGCAGATAACCGCCCATGTACTTACCGAATAGTCCTTCATCGAAATAGTCATGTCCAGCCGGAACCGGAGTATGTACAGTATACAGAGAAGAAGCACGAACTACTTCCAATGCTTCGTCAAATGACATTCCGCTTTCTACGTAGTCACACAGACGCTGTACATTACACAATGCCGCATGTCCTTCGTTGCAATGATATACATCTTTCTTGATGCCCAGTTTCTTCAGCAACAGCACACCACCGATACCCAGCAAGATTTCCTGTTTCAAGCGGTTTTCCCAGTCACCACCATACAACTGATGAGTAATAGAACGGTCGAATTCGCTGTTCATTTCATTGTCTGTATCCAACAGATACAAAGGCACACGACCTACATTAACTCTCCATACGTATGCATGTACATAATAGTTCAAATAAGGTACATCCAATACCATCGGCTGGTCATTTTCATCCTTCACGCGTTCCAAAGGAAGGCTTCCGAAGTTCTGAGCTTCATAGTTAGCAATCTGCTGACCGTCCATTGAAAGACTCTGTGTGAAGTAGCCGTAACGGTACAAGAAACCGATACCGCACATATCCACATTACTGTCTGAAGCTTCTTTCAGGTATCACCGGCCAAAATACCCAGACCACCAGAATAAATCTTCAGTACATGAGTCAAACCGTATTCCATACAGAAATAAGCTACAGACGGACGGTTCTTGTCTGGTTCTACAGACATATATTCAGTAAATCTATCATAGATTGCATTAATCTTACCCAACATTTCTTTATCTACAGACAGAGCTTCCAGCTTTTCGTAGTTAAGACGTTCCAGCAAAGCAACAGGGTTCTGTCCGACAGCACGCCACAATTCCGGGTCAAGTTCTCTAAACATTTCAGTAGCATCATCATTCCATGCCCACCAAATGTTACGAGCCATCACTTCCAGCATCTTCAAAGATTCCGGTATGCGAGATTTCACATTAATTTCTCTCCAAACAGGAGTATTAGCATAGTTTGTTTTGATTTTCATATCACTAATGTTTTATAAGTTCATTTTTGTTTATAAGATTTGCAACGTTCTTTTGCATTACGCAAAGCCACGTCGTATGCTTCATAATAATAGCGTATAAAATGTTTCCACAAAGCCTTTTCAGCAATGTCGGCCGCATTTTTTCGAATTATCTGTACTTCAGATTCCGGCAACTTAGCAAATTCGGTAATCGTATCACGAATTACATCTGCCACTTCCGAATAATTGTAGTCGGTACGATGAATAACTTTTACACCGTCTTCCAATGTGCCGGGACGACCTTTCAATGAATTTACCCACAAACCGAATCCTGCCAGATCCGTCGTTATAGTAGGCACCTTGAATGCCACACTTTCCAATGGAGTATAGCCCCATGGCTCATAATATGACGGATATATGCTCAAATCCGCCCCTATAATCAAATCGTAATAGGTTTCATTCAATATTCCGTCGTTGCCATCCAGATAGCAAGGTACAAATATAACCTTTACTTTTGACTCCGGAGAGTTAGACATGTTCAAATACTTCAACATATCCAACACCTGATCATGACTCATATTATGCAACCAGTGCGTAATAAAAGGACATTCCAGCGGTGTATTGTAATCTTCATTGCTTTCCAAACGTTGTTTCAAGTCTTCACGGGCATCGCCTACCCATCCTGCACATTGACAAAAGCCACGACTTCACGGTTCAGGCTCTTTTTTACGTGTCAAACGATTCAGAGCTTCCAGATACACGTTTATACCCTTATTCTTGAATTCATAACGACCGCTTGTTCCTACAATCAGCGTATCATCGCCCAAATGAGTACCAGCAACTTATTAGCCAAATTCAGCAACAAAGCACGGGCATATTTTCTTTTCTTCTCAAACTCTTCTCCTTTGGGAACGAAATCATCTTCAAAGCCATTCATCAGACCACGTCCGCCTCTTTGTCCAACAATTCCTTACATTCATTGTTGGTAATATCGCTGACTGTAGTAAAGCAATCTACATGATGGGCTGTCTGCTTTTCAATAGAGTGCTTTGACTCTACATTCAGTTCACGGGACATCTGGTCACCATTATAAGCAAACAAGTAATCATAGAGAGGTTTATTATTTCCTGCAATGGAACGCCCGATAGTAGTAGCGTGTGTAGTAAAGATTGTAGCAATTTCCGGAACGTGTTTTTGCAAGTATAGTGCGCCAAGGCCAGTCATCCATTCATGAGCTTGATATATGACCTTATCGCTCATTGTCAGGTTATAACGATAAAAACTTTCAACTACTTTTCCCGCAGCATACGAGAACATAGAAGCTTCATCATAATCTCCATAAGCATGCAAGAGTCTACTTGAAAATCGATCCATGCCTGAGTATATATCTCATTTTTATCCTTATAGAAAGGAGTGAAATCGACTAAAATAGCAATCGCTTACCTGGAATATTCCAACGCCCTACGCGTACTTTCAAATCATCTTTCTTGACTGCATGCTCTCTCCATGCCTGAAGAAGCTTTGAATCTTCCACAAACAACGGATTTTCCTTACCCGACCAGAAATCTGGTCCTATAAAAAAAATTCGATCAGGGAAAGTATTCTGCAAGGTTTTTGCTCTTGTAGACAATACAGTGTATATGCCACCCACTTTATTACATACTTCCCAACTGGATTCGAAAATATAATCAGGTGTTAGTAACTGTTTCATCATCGTCTCATTAATATCTTCTAAATCAGCCGCGAATATACAAAAAAATATTTAATCGGAAGAAAAAAAAAGGAAAGTTTTGTATTGCTATACTAATTTATGCATGCCAATAGTAACGAAAAGATACAGAGATGTTTCTTTTTCAATACGATACGAAATCATATTCCACCATAGAATCATACATAAAAAAGTCCCCGCTGTACACGAACAAAGAGTGTGCAGCGGGGCAAAGTAAATACATTAAAGAATTCCGAAGATTATGCCAAAGCTGATCCCATCAAGAAGGTAGCAGCCAAAGCTACGATTGCATACAATTCAGGGAATACAGCCAAAATCAATGTATTACCGAAGACGTTGTGTCCCTGTCCGATTGCTGCAATACCATTGGCACAAACTTGTCCCTGACGGATAGCTGAGAACAAAGCTACCAAGCCCAAGCCAATACCTGAACCCAATACGGCACAAGCCTGAATACCGGTAATTTCTGGAGTCAGTACACCAAAAATACTCTGGAACATAAAGTAACCGGCAAATCCATACAATCCCTGAGTACCAGGAAGAGCTGTCAATACCAGGAAGTTACCAAATGCACTGTCGTTCTTCTTCAATGCACCGATAGATGCGTTACCTGCAATAGTTACACCATACGCACTACCAATACCAGACAAACCTACCATAATTGCGATGCCAATATAGGCAATCAAAAGATTCATTTCCATAATTATTTGTTTTTTAGTTTTTAATACTTTGTTTATTAATTCTTGAAAGGATTATATTCCTTTCCTCCTCCTTCGTATCCGGCATTCTTGAAGAATTCCACGAAGGTCAGACGCATCGGATGTACCATGGCTCCCAACACGTTCATAAAGATATTAATGGCATGGCCGATGACAAAGATCAATACCATCACAATCGGACCGGCAATCACGTTGTCCGGGCTCATACCTACCGCCAGACTGTTAAACACACTAGCCAGGATACCACCTGAAAGCCCTAAGGCAAACAAGCGGACATACGACAGAATATCACCTAACAGACCGGTAGCCATATTATAGCTATCCCACAATCCCAAACCGATATTCACAAAAATATTCTTGTCAGGACTGTTATACAGATAAGCCATCAAGCCTCCTATAGCCAATAATATCAGATGTACTGTTCCTCCCATTGCCATCAGTCCGGGAGCTGCAAAAGCTACTGCCGTACTAACCAGAATCAGAATCCAGCCAATAGTCGCAATCGCATACTTCACACCAAACTGAATAGTCTGGTTTACCGCCTTCAGTATCATACCAAAAATAATCTGCACACCTCCCAAAATCAGAGAAAGGTTGAACATTTGCTGGTTGTCCAGCGAAATAGTCTCCTTTAATGTCTGGAAGAAAGGAACCTGAATGTCATACAGATTAAATCCAAAGCATGTACCCGTGAGTAAACCACAAACCATTGTCGAAGCTCCTAAAATCTGCACCAATGTCAGGATGGGCTTCATTGAGGCACTCAGTTTCTTGGCAAACAGACGATACAGGGTTACCGCCAATAACATGAACAAGCCATAACCGGAATCGCCTAGACAGAGACCGAAAAACAACATAAAGAACGGAGCAAAGAACGGTGTCAAGTCCAGTTCATTGTATTTCGGCAGCATATACAGACGCATAATGGGTTCAAACAGTCTGAAGAAGCCTTTGTTTTCCAGCAAGATAGGCACATCATCCTCCGGTGTCGGAGCTGCCGTTTCATAATAGACCTCCTGTGTACGAAGGTATTCGGTCATTTCCGGCAAACGTTCCGAAGGAATCCATCCTTCCAGCAACATCAGTTTATTGTCGGCCAAAGCATCCGTGCTGAGTACGACTTTCGAGAACTCAATCTGAGAATGTACCTGATGCTGGGCAGCCTTCAAATCAGGAATCACCGTTACAGCCAAGTCTTTCAATTTTTCCTGAAGAGCTGTCTGCTGTGCTTTCAAATCGGTCACCTTTGCTTGTAAGGCTGAAAGTGAACTATCCGGCAACTTAGCCATTTCTATTTCCAGTTCCGGCAACACCATTCCTTTTGTCACTGTGACAAAATACATCTTCGAGCCAATCCGGTTGATGACTGTTGCGTGATACAAGTCTACCCATTCCGGCTTAAACTGCTTTTCGGAGCAAATATAAAAGCCCATCTGATAGCCAGCTTTACGCAAACGAGATATATTTTGTGGATCAAAATCACCCATGGTTCCAACGTAGCCAACTCTTTCTCGGCAGCCTGTACACGATGCGTAAGTTGCTGTGACTGTTGCAGCAACTCATCAGTCTGCTTTAAAGCTAGTTCTCCTTTGGCCGCATCTCCTTCACGCACTTCGGCAGAAGCCGTTTCCATACTCTGCAGCAATTTGATAGCCGCAGCATAACGTGCAGACAAACGGATACTTTCCTGCAAAGCTGCATTCTCAGCACCTCCCTGTGCTTTTGTGGCTACATGTACCACTCCCAGGTCACGGATATTTTTCAAAAAGCAATCATACTCTTTATGGTATACCAAAAAGTAACTTTTGTCATTTTTGCAATCATTCTTCCGCCTCCTTTCTTTTCTCCTGGATAGACTTCAAAATCTTTTGAGAGGATTTTGATAAGTTTTCCTCGTCTTCCATAAAACGTTTGATTTTCCGCAAAGCGTCCTGATAGCCCGGAATCTGCACTTTTTCAAAAAGGTTTACTTTCTGAGTCGTTTTCTTACGTGCATGTTCCAGCAAATCCAGCTTGGCAAGAGCAAACTCTCTTTCAATGGCAGTCTGGGCAAGTTTTTTCAATAGATGAATACCGTCGGCATACCACTTCGGGCTACAGAACAAACTAAATGGCCGGATATCAAACTCCACCTCATCCAGCAACGGAACCCGGACACCCGCAATCTTCCGCACACCCAGATGCACATCTTTCACCCTTACCAATGAAGCGTCAAACTCATTCCAAAGGGCATGCATGTGCTCGTATGACGAGATTTGCGTTTCCAGTCGCTCCTCCAATTCGGCAGCTTCTTCCTTACAGCGTTTCACTTCCATGCGCAGAGCACTCTCCTTATTTTTAATGATAGGGAGCGTACGCACACGGACCTTCAGCTGCTTTTCAAGCTGTTGCAAAGAGGTCTTGTTATACTGAAATTTTATTGCCATTTTAAAGTCTTATAATTTTATTTCTTCCAATACTGATCTACGAACTCTTTCTTGATGTTCACTTCTTCCGGCTTGAAGTATTTGCTGAACAAGCCCCAAGTTACATCCAGCATTTCTGTCGTATTCAAGTTCACATCAATAGCCAGCAGCTGGTTGGCATAATCCTTGGCAAAGGCCAGCGCACGTTCGTCGTAGTTGGTCAGGTCGAAACCGTTTTCCATCTTCGTCTTGGCATTCGCCGCATCGGCATACAGACGTACGGCCGCATTCATCACCTGCGGATGATCCTTACGTGTCTTCTTACCACTTACCAGCTGTTTCAAACGTGACAATGAACGGAACGGGTCGACAATTACCTTACCAATGTCACTATCACGACGCAAGAAGAGCTGACCTTCTGTGATATAACCGGTATTATCCGGAACTGCATGAGTAATATCACCACCGGAAAGAGTAGTCACCGCAATGATGGTAATAGAACCACCGCTCGGGAACTGTACAGCTTTTTCGTAAATTTTAGCCAAATCAGAATACAAAGAGCCCGGCATAGAATCCTTTGAAGGAATCTGGTCCATACGGTTAGACACAATAGCCAACGCATCGGCATACGAAGTCATATCGGTCAGCAGTACCAATACCTTCTGGTTATGTTCTACGGCAAAATATTCAGCCGCAGTCAATGCCATATCTGGAATCAACAGACGTTCTACCGGCGGATTCTCTGTCGTATTCACAAAGCTGATGATACGGTCCAGCGCACCTGCATTCGAGAATACATTCTTAAAGTAGAGGTAGTCATCGTTTGTCATACCCATACCTCCCAGAATAATCTTGTCTGTCTCTGCACGCAGAGCTACGTTCGCCATTACCTGGTTAAAAGGCTGGTCAGGGTCTGCAAAGAACGGAATCTTCTGTCCGGATACCAGTGTATTGTTCAAGTCGATACCGGCAATACCCGTAGCAATCAGCTCAGACGGCTGTTTACGACGGACCGGATTCACTGACGGACCACCAATTTCGACTTCGGTACCTTCTACTTCCGGTCCCCCGTCAATCGGTTCACCGAAAGCATTGAAGAAACGTCCGGCCAGCTGGTCACTCACTTTCAGCGTAGGAGACTTGCCCAAGAATACCACCTCTGCATTGGTCGGAATACCTTCCGTACCTTCAAACACCTGCAGAGTCACTTCATCTCCGGCAATCTTCACCACCTGCGCCAGCTTGCCGTTCACCATAGCCAGTTCGTCATAACCAACCCCTGTTGCTTTCAGCGAACAGGTAGCCTTGGTTATCTGGCTAATCTTTGTATATATTTTTTGAAAAGCTTTTGTCGCCATTTTCTACCCATTTATTGATTTCACTTATTTTACTTTTCTTTCGGCAACCAGCTCCTGCAACTGTTTCTGGAATTCCACATATTGCGGAGAACGGAACTGTGCATAGTTCATCTGCTTGCAGATATTGATCATCTTCTTGAAGAAGTCCATTACTTCCACGAAATTATCAAAGCTGAAATCGGTATGGCAAATATCAATCACCATATTTACGATTTCTTCCTGACGTTCCATCGGAGTTACCGCATCCACTTCATCAAAGGCATCCTGCTGCAAAATGACAAAGTCAATCAATTCTGACTTCCAGAAAATCACGTGATATTCTACAGGCACACCGTCATCACCCAAGATGTTAATCTGTTCGGCAATTTCCTTACCACGCAACAGACGAGTCTTCAGTTCAGTCACCTTACCCGTCCATTCTGCGTTGATATGTTCTGTGATATACGCTTCAAATTCAGGATACTCCAAATACTTAGAATAAGAATCAATCGGGTTTACAGCCGGATAACGTTTACGGTCGGCACGTTCCTGTTCCAATGCATAGAAACAACGGGCTACTTTCTTCGTATTTTCTGTTACCGGTTCCTTCAAGTTACCTCCGGCAGGTGATACGGTACCGATAAAGGTAATAGATCCCGTCGATCCATTGTTCAGGTGTACATATCCTGCACGGCCATAGAAGTTAGAAATAATCGCTGAAATATCCATCGGGAAAGCATCGGGTCCAGGAAGTTCCTCCATACGGTTAGACATTTCACGCAAAGCCTGTGCCCAACGTGAAGTAGAGTCGGCCATCAGCAAGACTTTCAATCCCATGGCACGGTAGAACTCGGCCATTGTCATGGCAGTATACACAGATGCCTCACGAGCCGCAACCGGCATGTTAGAAGTATTTGCCACAATGATGGTACGTTCCATCAACTTACGTCCTGTATGCGGGTCGACCAGTTCCGGGAACTCTGTAAAGATTTCTACCACCTCATTGGCACGTTCACCACAAGCGCGATAATTACGATATCAGCTTCTGCCTGTTTGGAGATGGCATGTTGAAGCACCGTCTTACCCGTACCAAACGGTCCCGGAATAAATCCTGTACCACCTTCTACAATCGGGTTCATTGTATCAATCACACGTACACCCGTTTCCAGCAGTTTGTAAGGACGCGGTTTCTCCTTATAATTGGTCATGGCTTTCTTTACCGGCCATTTCTGAATCATATTTACCGGAATGTCATTACCCTCTGCATCTGTAAGTACAGCTACGGTATCTTCTATTGTATATTCTCCTTCCTCTACTATGGACTTTACTTTATAAGTTCCCTGCAATTGGAAAGGTACCATAATTTTCAAAGGCTGATGATTTTCTTCCACTTCTCCCAACCAGGCAGACGGTCCCACTTCATCACCCGCTTTTACAATAGGCTTGAACAGCCATTTCTTTTCCTTGTCCAACGGATAAGTATACTGACCACGTTTCAGAAATACTCCCTCCATTTTATCGAGGTCATTCTGCAACCCGTCATAATTCTTCGAAAGCATGCCAGGTCCTAATGTCACTTCCAGCATATGGCCTGTAAATTCAGCTTCCGCACCTACTTTCAGTCCACGTGTGCTTTCAAAAACCTGCACATACACATTTTTTCCCACCACCTTAATTACTTCGGCCATCAGGCGGTCACCTCCGGTCGAGATGTAGCAGATTTCATTCTGCGCCACCGGACCGTCGACTGTCAATGTAACCATATTGGCGATTACGCTAAAACAGTTCCTTTTGTTGCCATTCTATTTTATTTTTACTATTTTCTAAACTCTTCCGGAATCTGTACCTCTTCCTTCAGATGCTGAATCATCTGGCGGAACAGTTCATTTCCTTTTTCTTTGTCCAGTGAAATCCATCGTTCAATCATTTCCAGTTGCAAGAGAAAAACAAACAAACGCTCTACCGTGAAATAATTAAAGAACGACTCGTCTTCCAGCCATTTCCAGGCCAGCAAGTCTGTCTTCTTTTCACGCTCCACCAGTTCCTCCATTTCCGCAATGCGCTGCAATTCTTCCATGTAAGCCAGTTGCTCTCCCAATCCGAAATCACGGGCATTCGAAGTTCTCAGCTGCTCGCACACTTCCGTGTCTCCCACAATCCGGGAAGCCACCTCCATCTTGTATTTGCGCAAAATAAAAGCAGAGAGGATATTGTTCACATTCAGACTAAACTCAAACCAACGGCTTATAAAACGATTTCCACATTTCATGGCATACGCATAATAGGCAGCCGCCAGCGCCTCCTCTGCCACGAAAATGCTCCTCACCTGAATTTTGTAGATACAAAGCGATGAAATCATACAGATAAGAAGGGAACTTTTTCTCGCAAGCATCTCCCTGGCGAACAGCTCTATCAGAAGCAGCAATTCTTCTGCCGAGAAGTTACCTCGTTCATCAATTCCTGAATCTTTGTCTTTTAAAAGTTTCAACAGATTTATATTATCAAATTTCAGGTAAAACAAATCAATCAGCTTTTTGTCTTTATCAGACAGAGAAGGATAAAGTTCAGATTTAAAGTTTTCAACGGTATAACTCAGTTTGCCATCATCCAATGACACAGACGGCAAACCAGCTACCAGATAATAATAGTTGCTCATGCCACTGGATTAAAACAACATTTTGACTAACTGAGGACGAAGGAATTCCTTGAAATAGTTTTCAAATTCTTCCTCTCCAAAATTTACTTTATAGGAACCATCCGCAGGTGAAATAGAGAATAACATCTTCATTCCGTTCACCTGATTAATAGTTACCCCTTTATCCAGCAAAGCTTTTGCCTTAGCTGTAAAATATTTTTTCAGACTGTCCGCATCTTTCACCGAGATTTCAATCGGTTCATTTGCCGACCATTTTTCAGCCAGTGCCAAAATAAATTTATAAAGGAACTCTTTGTCAGCTGTGAATCCTTTTACCGTTTCTTCAACTGTTTGATTAGTCAACAAGTTTGCTACTTCCGTCTTCAATGCATTTACAGCTTGTCCGGCAAAAAGTTTCAATTCTGATTTAGTATTCTCATTCAATTCGTCGGCTGTCTTCTTTGCTTCAGCCAATATAGACTCAGCTTGCTTTTTTGCATCTTCAATCAGTTTTTCCGCCTGAACCTGAGCCTCGCTCACAAGGCGTTGAGCTTCCTCATTTCCTTTTTCCACCCCTTCACGGTAGATTTTATCAGTTAGCTCTTGAATCTTGTTTTCCATGATGATTTTATATTTATTAAAGATTACTGCATTTATATGAGTTTTTTAAAACCGCCCAAATATAGCAACTTTTTCATTCAAAGCAATTATATTCATCATGAATATTGTCTGAAATATCGCTAAAAGCAGCTCAAGTTACATTATTGTATACTGAAGCAATCATTCCCGACAAGTATATACACAAAAAAGCCCCGAAGCGTTTCCGCTTCAGGGCTTCAGTTAAGACGGCGACTACCTATCTCCCACTTGCGCAGTACCATCGGCGTGACGAAGCTTAACTTCTCTGTTCGGAATGGGAAGAGGTGGA
>ENA-OQBJ01000927-OQBJ01000927.1-human-gut-metagenome-genome-assembly--contig:-NODE-927-length-13388-cov-2.103537_pt1 | contig 13388 bp, 15 predicted proteins | sample MGYA00242743_ERZ504545 | MGnify/ENA primary metagenome ERZ504545 (study PRJEB26092, sample SAMD00036252) | human gut metagenome | host: Homo sapiens | study: EMG produced TPA metagenomics assembly of...
CCGAACAGACGAAGAAATGGTCAGATACCCGCTACAAGCTGGAACAGCGTGCGCAGCAGTACAGCGAAGAGGCACAGGTATATCTGCAGGGCGACAACCGTATCACCATTGAAATCCCGGGTGCAACCGATGCAACCACCATTCTGGAAGAGATGGGTAAACCGGGAAGCCTGTATTTCATCAAACAGACCAACGATGACGGAACAGAAAACTACACCTACGACAGCTCGACCGGCGAGTACGTTCTGAACGGAAAAACTATCGAAGAGCTCGAGGAGGACGGCTCCGTCGTTCTGACCGGTAAAGATGTGGAGAGCGCAGAAGCCATGCATCAGCAGAACTCCACCACAAAAGCAACCGAGAGCGTCGTTCAGCTGAAAATGACCGACGAAGGAAAACAGAAATTTGCAGACGCAACCCAGGAAGCCTACAGCGCAGGAAAGAGCATCGGTATCTATTATGATGAAAATTCGTCAGTGTACCGAGTGTAAACGCTGTGATTTCCGATGGTACTGCAGTCATCTCCGGCGGAAACATGGACTGGGATGAAGCAACCAGCCTGGCATCCACCCTCCGTATCGGTTCCCTTTCCCTGAAACTTGAGGAGATCAACTCCAGCGTCGTTGGAGCACAGCTTGGATCTGCAGCTGTTTCCACCAGCGTAAAAGCGGGAGCGATCGGCATTGTACTGATTATCCTTTTCCTTGCAATCGTATATCGCCTGCCTGGTATTGCTGCCGGATGGGCACTGCTCATCTATGTTGAGCTGAATCTGATTGCTTTAAATGCATTTGACCTGACATTGACCCTGCCTGGTATCGCAGGTGTTATCCTGTCGATCGGTATGCGGTCGATGCGAACGTTATCATCTACGCCCGTATCGAGGAGGAGATCGGTGCCGGAAAGACGTTCATGCGGCAATCCGCGACGGATTCAAGAAGGCAGCTTCTGCCATCCTGGACGGAAACGTGACGACCCTGATTGCAGCAGCTGTTCTGTATGCGCTTGCGAGCGGAAGTGTCCGCGGATTCGCCATGACACTTGCTCTTGGTATTGTTCTTTCCATGTTCAGCGCCATGGTTGTTTCCAGACTGCTGGTCAACAGCCTGTACGGTATGGGACTGAAGGATGCGAAATACTACGGAACCAAGAAAGAGCGCAAGGGATTTCCATTTGTGGAAAAGAGAAAGATCTTCTTCACGATCTCCTGCATTCTGCTGCTTGCCGTTCCGGCCAGCATGATTTTCATGCATCAGACAAAGGGAAGCGCACTGAACTTCGGCCTTGACTTCAAGGGCGGTACTTCCATCAACGTTCCGTTCAACGAGAATTACTCCATCGAAGAGCTGGACAAAGAGGTAGAGCCGGTTGTGGAAGGCGTGACAAAAGATTCCAATATTCAGATGACAAAGGTTGTCGGAGGCAACAATGTCATCATCAAAACACGTTCTCTGACTCTGGAAGAGCGTGAGCAGGTTTACCAGGCAATGGCAGACAATTTCGGTGTCGATACTTCTGAAATCACTTTCGACAACATTTCTTCTACTGTAAGTAAAGAAATGAGCCAGAATGCGATGAAAGCAGTTATCATCGCTGTAGTCTGCATGCTGCTGTACATCTGGATCCGTTTCCGCGACATCCGTTTCGCATCGAGTGCCATCCTTGCACTGATGCACGATATCGCCATTGTATTCGGATTCTATGTGGTATCCCGTATTTCGGTCGGCAGCACCTTTATCGCGTGTATGCTGACGATCCTCGGCTATTCCATCAACAGTACGATCGTCATCTTCGACCGTATCCGTGAGAATCTGCCGGAGTTAAAGAGAGAGCCGATCGAGTCCCTGGTTGACCGCTGCATCACGGACACCCTGACCCGAAGCATTTACAGTTCCCTCACCACCTTTATCACCATCTTTGTTCTGTTCGTGATGGGAGTTTCTTCCATCCGCGACTTTGCAGCACCTCTGATGGTTGGTATCGTATGCGGAGCTTACACTTCTGTCTGCATCACAGGTGCCCTGTGGTATGTGATGAAGCACGTTGGAAAAAACAAATATGTGCCGTCCAAAGCAGTACAGAATAAGACAAAAATAAATAAAAGCAGCAAAAACCATAAAAAGAGAAACGCCGGACCGGAAAAGTCCGGCGTTTCCTGCTAACAGGAAAGAGGAGAACATATGAAGAAAGAACGCTGGGTAGTTTCGGCAAAACGCGCCGATTTCCAGGCAATTGCGGACCGGTTCGGCATCGATCCCGTCATCGCCCGCCTGATCCGGAACCGGGATGTGACCGGGGAGAAAGAGATCGAAGAGTATCTCTTCGGTGATCTGGAGCAGCTCCACGATCCGCTGCTGATGAAGGATATGGAGCGCGCGGCAGATCTGATCGCAGAAAAAATCCGGGAGAAAAAGCCGATCCGCATCATCGGGGACTACGACATCGACGGTGTTACGGCAACGTATATTCTGCTGACCGGATTAAAAGATCTCGGTGCCGATGCGGATGTGCGTATCCCGGACCGGATTGCAGACGGATACGGCTTAAATGAGCATCTTGTGCAGTTTGCCGCGGATGAGGGGCGGGACACGATCGTCACCTGTGACAACGGCATCGCGGCGGGCAGTCAGATCCGTCTGGCAAAAGAACTTGGCATGACGGTTGTTGTGACGGACCACCACGAGGTTCCGTTTGAGGAGGATGAAAACGGAGAACGCCGCTACATCCTGCCGCCAGCGGACGCGGTTGTCAATCCGAAACAGAAAGACTGTTCCTATCCGTTTCCGGGCCTCTGCGGTGCGGCCGTCGCATGGAAACTGATCCAGACGATGGAGGCAAAAGCAGGTATTCCAAAGGAGCACAGCTTCCGCTTTCTGGAATTTGTCGCCATTGCGACGATCGGTGATGTGATGGATCTGCAGGGAGAAAACCGGATTTTTGTAAAAGCCGGCCTTCGGGCGCTCCATAAAACGCAGAACCTCGGCCTGCAGGAGCTGATCCGTGTGCAGGGCATCGAGGCGGAAAACGTGACACCGTATCACATCGGCTTCGTTCTCGGCCCGTGCATCAACGCATCGGGACGGCTTGACACGGCGGAGCATTCGTTAAAACTGCTCTGCGCAAAGACACGTGAGGAGCCGCAAAGCTTGCCGGGGACTTGAAAGACCTGAATGAAAGCCGCAAAGAGCTGACGCGCAGGGTGAGGCGAAAGCAATCGAGCTCGTGGAAACCTCCCCGCTGCAGAACGACAAAGTCTCGTCGTCTATCTGCCGGACTGCCACGAGAGCCTTGCCGGAATCATCGCAGGTCGCCTGCGGGAGCACTTCCACAAACCATCCTTCGTACTCACCAGAAGTGAGGAGGGCGTCAAGGGCTCCGGCCGCTCGATCGAAGCGTATTCGATGTATGAGGAGCTCTGCAAATGCAAAGAACTGATGACGAAATTCGGCGGCCACCCGATGGCTGCGGGCCTTTCCCTCGCAGGAGAGGAGATGATCGAACCGTTCCGCCGGGCACTGAACGATAATTCCACGCTGACGGAAGAGGATTTCGTCGAAAAAGTTGTGATCGATGTGCCGATGCCGATCACCTACATCACCAAAAATCTGATCCGCCAGTTAAGTCTCTTGGAGCCGTTCGGAAAAGGCAACACGAAACCGCTGTTCGCACAGAAAGGACTGACTGTATTAAATTACCGCATTTTGGAAAGAATAGAAACGTGGTGAAGTACAGCTTGCCGATGCGGGCGGATACCAGATGGATGGTGTCTATTTCGGCGAGGGAGAAGCGTTCGCCGCATACGTGGATGCACATCCGACCCTCTCGGTAGCGTACTATCCGTCGATCGATACGTGGAACGGACGCGACAAATTACAGATCAATATCCAGAGTTATTTTTAAAGATGCAGAAAAGCCGCAAATACCTGATTTTTCTGCCCTGTTTTCTATCGGAAACAAAATTGACGCAGAAGAATATTGATGCTATACTGTAAGGTGAATTGTCAAACCTTGACGAAACGGAGGAATATTTTATGAAAAAAGTAGAGGATTACGTAAGAAGTATTCCGGATTTCCCGGAACCGGGTATTATTTTCAGAGATGTAACGAGTATCCTGCAGGACGCAGACGGACTGCAGCTTGCCATAGATGAGATGCAGCATTTTGTAGAAGAAGTAGACTGTGATGTAATCTGCGGAACCGAGTCCCGCGGCTTCATTTTCGGTATGCCGATTGCTTACAATCTGCACAAACCGTTCGTGCCGATCCGTAAAAAAGGAAAACTTCCTCTGGAGACCATCGAGGAGAGCTATGACCTGGAGTACGGCAGCGCAACGATCGAGATGCACAAAGACTCCATCAAACCGGGCCAGAAGGTAGTCATCATCGACGATCTGATTGCAACCGGCGGTACCGTGGAGGCTTGTGCAAAAATGATCGAGCGCCTCGGCGGCGAAGTAACCAGAATCGTGTTCCTGATGGAGCTTGCCGGCTTAAAAGGACGCGAAAAACTGGCAAAATATGATGTAAAATCTGTCATCCGTTACGATGGCAAATAACGTATCCAACGAAACGCAGGGGTTAATCATGAGAGCGGAGGATACATATGGAAGAAGAGAAAAGAATCAGTGAAGAAGAATTAAAGAAGGATGTGGCGGCGGCAGAAGCCAGAATCCGCAAGACGGACGATTTTACAAGTCCGGAGGAATTATACGGGGAATTGATCGCTTCTGTGAAAAAATATCATCCATCGGACGATATTTCCCTGATCGAAAAAGCATACCGCGTGGCAGCGGATGCACATAAGGACCAGAAAAGAAAGAGCGGGGAACCGTACATCATCCATCGCTCTGTGTGGCAATTATCCTGCAGATCTGGAGCTCGACAAGGAGTCGATCGCGGCAGGCCTTCTGCACGACGTTGTCGAAGATACCGTCATGACCGAAGAAGAGCTGACCGAGGAGTTCGACCCGGAGGTGTCCCTGATTGTAAGCGGTGTCACGAAGCTGGCACAGCTGAAATATTCTGCGGATAAGGTCGAGGAGCAGGCAGAAAACCTGAGAAAGATGTTCCTTGCGATGGCAAAGGATATCCGCGTTATTCTGGTAAAACTGGCGGACCGTCTGCACAACATGCGGACTGCACAGTACTGGTCGCCGGAGACGCAGAAGAAAAAAGCGCGTGAAACGATGGATATTTATGCCCCGATTGCACAGCGCCTCGGTATTTCCAAGATCAAGGTCGAACTCGATGACCTTTCTCTGAAATATCTGGAGCCGGATGCGTACTATGAACTGGTGCAGAAGGTCAGCATGAAGCGGGAGCAGCGGCAGGAGTTTGTCGATGCGATCGTAAAAGAGGTGACCCGTCATATTCACCAGCCGGCATTGAGGCAGATGTCAACGGACGAATCAAGCACTTTTTCAGCATCTACAAAAAGATGGTCAACCAGCATAAGACGCTGGATCAGATCTATGACCTCTTTGCGGTCCGCATCATCGTGGAATCCGTCAAAGACTGCTATGCAGCGCTCGGTGTCATCCATGAAATGTACACGCCGATCCCGGGCCGTTTCAAAGATTACATTGCGATGCCGAAGCCAAACCGTTACCAGTCCCTGCATACAACCCTGATCGGACCGAACGGACAGCCGTTTGAGATTCAGATCCGTACTTATGAGATGCACCGGATTGCAGAATACGGTATCGCTGCACACTGGAAATACAAAGAGGCCTCCGACGGCAAGAAACCGGGACCGGAGCAGGAAGAGGAAAAACTGACCTGGCTGCGCCAGATTCTGGAGTGGCAGCAGGACATGGCGGACAACCATGAGTTCATGAACCTCTTAAAGAGCGATCTCGACCTGTTTGCCGACAATGTTTACTGTTTCAGCCCGGCGGGCGATGTCAAAACGCTTCCAGTCGGCTCCTGTGCCATCGACTTTGCTTACTCCGTCCACAGTGCGGTCGGCAACAAGATGGTCGGAGCGAGGGTCAACGGAAAACTCGTGCCGATCGAGACGGAACTTCACAACGGAGACCGCGTCGAGATCATCACCTCGCAGAACTCCAAGGGACCGAGCCGCGACTGGCTGAAAATTGCGAAGAGTTCCCAGGCAAAGAGCCGCATCAACCAGTGGTTCCGCCAGCAGAACAAGACGGACAACATCGTCAAAGGCAAGGAAATGCTCAACAACTATGCAAAGCTGAAGGGCAAAAACCTTGGAATCTATACAAAACCGAATGTACGAAGAGGCTGTCATGAGAAAGTACGGCTTCCGCGACTGGGATTCCGTTCTTGCGGCCATCGGCCACGGCGGCTTAAAAGAGGGCCAGGTCCTCAACAAGCTGATTGAGACGTACGAAAAGCAGCATAAAAAAGAGATCACCGACGAGCAGGTGCTCGAGGCGGCATCCGGAGAGAAAGTTCTGCCGGTTGGAAAGAGCAAGGGCGGCATCGTCGTGCGCGGTATCCACGATGTGGCAGTTCGCTTCTCCAAATGCTGCAATCCGATCCCGGGCGATGAGATCGTGGGCTTTGTCACAAGAGGACGCGGCGTGACCATTCACCGCACCGACTGTGTCAATGTCCTGAATCTGCCGGAATCTGAGCGGGCGCGCCTCATTGATGCTGAATGGCAGGCAGAGGACAACGGCGGCTCTCTCTATACCGTGGAGATCAGCGTTTACGCAAACAACCGTACCGGTCTTCTGGTGGATATCTCCAAGATCTTTACCGAGCGGAAGATCGACCTTGCGGCGATGAACGTGAGAACGAGCAAGCAGGGAACGGCTTCCATCGATGTGACGTTCGACGTGCACAACAACGAAGAGCTGAACAGCATCATCGAGAAGGTGCGCCAGGTGGAGAGCGTGATCGATATTCAGAGATCGAGAGGATAAAAAGGAGAAAAGCGTATGATAAAGGTAAATTACCGGGCACTTGGAATGCTCTCGACAAACTGCTACGTTGTGGAAAATCCGGACAGCCAGAAGGTGCTGATCGTGGACCCGGGCGATTCGCCGCTGGAGATTGAACGCCAGATCGACGAGATCGACGGCGACCCGGAGGCCATTCTGCTGACCCATGGCCATTTCGACCATATGCTGGCAGCGGATGCACTGCGGAAAAAGTACCATATCCCGGTCTATGTCCATGAAAAAGAGCAGCACCTGCTGGGGGATCCAAAGGAAAATCTTTCCGGGCTCTGGAGCAAACCGTACACGATGCAGGCGGACAAAACCGTAAAAGAGGGCGATGTGCTGCATCTCGCAGACTTTGAAATCCACGTTCTTGCGACACCGGGGCACACGGCAGGCGGTGTCTGCTACTATATTCCGGCAGAGAAAGCACTTTTTTCCGGTGATACGCTGTTCTGCGAGTCCTACGGAAGATACGACTTCCCGACATCCTCCGGCAGAGAGCTGATCGCGTCGGTCAAGCGCCTGTTAAAAGAGCTTCCCGGGGATGTGACCGTGTATCCGGGCCACAACGATGAAACTACGATTGAACATGAAAAGAGGTACAATCCCCTTGCTTAAATATCAGCCTTTGTTTTAACAAAAAGATTTTGAATACGATGTGTATTCCCTGATCAAGGCATTCTATCCGGCTGTGAGATTACCTCATGGTACGAAGAGGATGGGGCGCTGGACGGGGAATTTGCATATTATGATACGATCACATACGAGGCGGATCAGATCTGTTTTTCGATTGCAGACGAGAAACATGAGACGCTCGCTTCGCAGTGTGAGGCGGTGGAATATGAAAAAGACCGCCATGAAACGAAAAATGTCCTGAAACGGATGGTATACCGCACGCTTTCCGAAGTGAGCGGCAAAGAACTTCCATGGGGCGATCTCACCGGCATCCGTCCGACGAAAATTCCGATGAAGATGCTTGAAGAGGGTAAAAAAAATGTAGAGATTGCGAAATACATGCGCGAAACTTACTACACCAGCCCGGAAAAGACGGCACTTGCGATCACGATTGCAACCGGGAAAAGGACATTTTAAAGACGATCGACTACGAACACGGTTACAGCCTGTACATCGGCATCCCGTTCTGTCCGAGCATCTGCCTGTACTGTTCCTTCGGCTCCCATGTGTTAAGCCGCTGGGAGCATATGTAGATCCGTATCTCGATGCACTGATCAAAGAACTGATCTTTATCAGTGAGAACATGAAGGATTACACCTTGATACGATCTACATCGGAGGCGGTACGCCGACCACGCTGAATGCGGCACAGATGGAGCGCCTGCTTGCGAAAGTGACAGAGCTCTTCCCGATGGAGCAGGTGCAGGAGTTCACCGTGGAGGCAGGACGGCCGGATACGATCAATGAGGAGGTCTTAAAGGCCATCCGCAAATTCCCGGTCACCCGTATTTCGATCAATCCACAGACCATGAACCAGGAAACGCTGGATCTGATCGGACGCCACCATACCGTGGAGGAGATCGAGGAGAAGTTCCGCATGGCGCGTTCCCTTGGATTTGACAACATCAACATGGATCTGATCGTCGGTCTGCCGGGCGAGGACAAGGAAAAAGTGGCGCATACGTTGGAAAAAGTGGAAGCGCTGAATCCGGATTCCCTGACCGTCCATTCCCTTGCGTTAAAGCGTGCAACGAGACTCAACCTGTTCAAAGACAAATATCAGGAAATCTCGTTTGAAAACTCTGCCGAGATCATGAAAATGACGATGGACAGCGCACACCGCATGGAGATGGGACCGTATTACATGTACCGCCAGAAAAATATGGCGGGTAACTTTGAGAATGTCGGCTACTCCCGCGAAGGAAAAGCAGGTATCTACAACATCCTCATTATGGAGGAAAAACAGTCCATTCTGGCCGCGGGAGCCGGAGCGTCCACGAAATTCGTGTTTGAACACGGAGAGCGCATTGAGCGGGTGGAGAACGTGAAGGATCTGAAAAACTACGTGGAGCGTATCGATGAAATGATCGAGAGAAAACGTATCGGAACGGAGAAGTATCTGCCAAAATGAAAGAAAATTCCAGTCAGCAGCTTCACATGCTGCGCTATACCCTGACCGAGCAGCCCATCCATGGCATGGAAGTGAGCAATTTAGCTTACGATCTTGCGCGGGAACTTGGGTATGAGAAAGAAATCTGCTATGAGCTTGCAAAAGCGGGCGTTCTCCACGATATCGGAAAGATTGTACTGGAGAATTACGTAGAAGAACAGGATACACTCGTCGTCGAGGAGATGCGCTTTGTGCGGACCCATTCCACACTGGGCTATGAACTCCTGCAGGGACGCGGCTACTCCGATTTTGTGCTGGAGAGTATTCTGTATCACCATGAAAATTATGACGGAACCGGGTATCCGGCCAATCTGGCGGGAGAAAAGATTCCGTTTGGGGCGCGTATCTTACGCATCTGTGATGTGTACTGCGCGCTGACCTCCGACCGCCCGTACCGGAGTGCGTTTACGCGGAAACAGGCGATGGAGCTTATGACAGAAGAAGTCAAAAATTTCGATCTGAAAATGTTCCTGGCATTTCAGAGAGTGATCCACAGCGGCAGCCGGAAAGCGATCGAGCTTTCTGATGTCGATGAATTGATCCGGGAAATCATAAAGGAGAAAACAGAAAATGGCATTAAAAAAGAAACCGGTTACCGGAATGAAAGATATTTTACCGAAAGAAATGGCAATCCGTGACTATGTGATCCGTCTGATCAAGGAAACTTACGGAACCTTCGGCTTTACCTCCATGGAGACCCCATGCGTGGAGCACATCGAAAACCTGAACAGCAAACAGGGCGGCGAGAATGAGAAACTGATTTTCAAGATCTTAAAAAGAGGAGAGAAGCTGAAACTCGAGACCGCTGAGAAAGAAAACGATCTCGTAGACAGCGGCCTGCGTTATGACCTGACCGTTCCGCTCTGCCGTTACTATTCCAACAACGCAAACGAGCTTCCGTCCCCGTTCAAAGCACTTCAGATGGGAAATGTATGGCGTGCAGACCGTCCGCAGAGAGGAAGATACCGCCAGTTCATGCAGTGCGATATCGATATCCTCGGCGAGCCGACCAACCTCGCAGAGATTGAGCTGATCCTTGCTACCACCACACTGCTTGGAAAACTGGACTTCAAGAACTTTACGATCCGTATCAATGACCGCCGCATCTTAAAAGCAATGGCAGCCTACAGCGGATTCCCGGAGGAGTCCTATGACACCGTATTTATTATCCTCGATAAGATGGATAAAATCGGTTTTGAGGGCGTTGCCAAAGAGCTCGAGGAAGCCGGCTTTGCAAAAGAGTCCGTAGAGAAATACCTGAAAATGTTCGAGGAGATCACCCCGGATACCGCAGGCGTAGAGTACTGCCGTGAGAAACTCGAGGGATTCCTTGACAAAGAGTACGCAGACGGCCTGAAGACCATCATCGACAGTGTCAATGCCGTGAAGACCGCAGAATTCAAGATCGCTTTCGATCCGACTCTGGTGCGCGGAATGTCCTACTATACCGGACCGATCTTCGAGATCGCTATGGATGAGTACGGCGGATCTGTCGGAGGCGGCGGACGCTACGATGAAATGATCGGAAAATTCACCGGAAACCAGACCTGCGCATGCGGATTCTCCATCGGATTTGAGCGTATCGTTATGCTTCTGCTTGAGAGAGATTACCAGATCCCGGGCGCGCAGAAGAAAAAAGCGTACTGATCGAGAAAAACATGCCGGCAGAGGGAATGCAGAAGATCATTCAGCAGGCGACAAAAGAGAGAAGTGAAGGCACGGCCATCAACATCGCCGTGATGAAAAAGAACAAGAAATTCCAGAAAGAGCAGCTTGCCAGCGAGGGCTACACTGAGATCGAAGAATTTTTTGTTGACAAAATGTAAGGAATATCCAATAATAGTAATCGCATGAAAAAACGATGTGCTGCGGATGCAGATTCTTTGTGTCCGCAGTTCCAAATAGGAGGAACAAGAAAATGGCTGAATCCATGAAAGGCTGAAGAGAACCTGCCGCTGTGCGGAAGTCACAAAAGCAGATATCGGAAAAAAAGTAACCCTGATGGGCTGGGTACAGAAGAGCCGTAATAAAGGCGGAATTATTTTCGTCGATCTGCGTGACAGAAGCGGTATTATGCAGATTATCTTTGAGAACGGCCCGATCAGTGAGGAAGGTTTTGAGAAAGCAGCAAAACTGCGCAGCGAGTTCGTCATCGCCGTAGAAGGTGAAGTTATGGCCCGCTCCGGTGCTGTCAATGAAAATCTGGCAACAGGAGAGCTCGAAGTAAAGGCTGAGTCCTTACGCATTCTTTCCGAGGCAGAAACCCCGCCGTTCCCGATCGAGGAGGATTCCAAGACGAGAGAAGAGCTCCGTCTGAAATACCGTTACCTGGATCTGCGCCGCCCGGACATCCAGAGAAACCTGATTATGAGAAGCAAGGTGGCAATGCTCACCCGTGAGTTCATGTCAAAAGAAGGTTTCCTTGAGATCGAAACCCCGATGCTGACGAAATCCACACCGGAAGGCGCCAGAGACTATCTGGTACCGAGCCGTGTTCATCCGGGCAGCTTCTATGCACTGCCGCAGTCTCCGCAGCTGTTCAAACAGCTTCTGATGTGCTCCGGCTATGACCGCTATATCCAGATTGTAAAATGTTTCCGTGACGAGGACCTGCGTGCTGACCGTCAGCCGGAGTTCACCCAGATCGATATGGAGCTTGCTTTCGTTGATGTAGATGATGTTATCGATGTCAATGAGAGACTGCTGGCACACCTGTTCAAAGAGGTGCTCGGCGTTGAGGTACAGCTCCCGATCCAGAGAATGACCTGGAAAGAGGCTATGAACCGTTTCGGTTCCGACAAACCGGACCTGCGTTTCGGTATGGAGCTGGTTGATGTTTCCGAGACCGTAAAAGATACCGAGTTCGTTGTATTTAAGGGCGCACTTGAAAACGGCGGTTCTGTCCGCGGTATTAACGCAAAGGGACAGGGCGCAATGCCGAGAAAGAAAATCGACAAGCTCGTTGAGTTTGCGAAAGGTTACGGTGCAAAGGTCTTGCATACATTGCAATCCATGAGGATGGAAGCTGGAAATCTTCCTTCTCCAAATTTATGACAGAGGAGCAGATGGAAGCCCTCATCAAAGCCATGGACGGACAGGCTGGAGACCTTCTTCTCTTCGCAGCAGACCGCAACAAGATTGTTTGGAACGTTCTTGGCGCACTTCGTCTGGAACTGGCAGAGCAGATGGGACTTCTCGACAAGAACGAATACCGTTTCGTATGGATTACCGAGTTCCCGCTTCTGGAGTGGTCCGATGAGGAGAACCGTTTCACCGCAATGCATCACCCGTTCACCATGCCGATGGACGAGGATCTGCCGCTTCTGGATACCGATCCGGGCGCAGTTCGTGCAAAAGCTTACGATATCGTCCTGAACGGCACTGAGATCGGAGGAGGAAGCGTTCGTATTCACCAGAACGATGTGCAGGAGAAGATGTTTGAGATGCTTGGTTTCACAAAGGAACAGGCACATGAGCGATTTGGTTTCCTTCTGGATGCTTTCAAATACGGAGTTCCGCCTCACGCCGGACTGGCTTACGGACTGGACCGTCTCGTTATGCTGATGGCAAAAGAGGACAGCATCCGCGACGTCATCGCATTCCCGAAGGTAAAAGATGCTTCCTGTCTGATGACCGAGGCTCCGTCACCGGTTGACGCAGCACAGCTGGAAGAGCTTGGTCTTGAGGTTGAGCCGCAGGCTGAGGAAGAGACAACAGAAGAGTAAAGAAAATTTTGTAATTTACAGGACAGACAATTTTGCAGAAGTGCAGCGTTGTCTGTCCTTTTTTAGGTTTCACTCGATCGGTGTAAAGAAAAACTTAAGAAATTCTTCCACGTCTTCCCCGTTGTTTTGCTGGAAAAAAGTGCTACAATATGGTTTGTAAGAAAGATACGGAAACATCCACAGCAAGTGGAACACATAGAGAAAAAGACAAGGAGGGATCACGATGTTAGTTACATTAGTCATGCTGGCAACCTGTTTTGGTCTGCTCTGCGGAATTGGAATTTTATTTGGGATCGTCGGACTGCTGCTGAAATTTGGAGGAAAAGTCCTTGGCGCATGCGCCACTATTCTTCTCCCGATCGGCGTGATCTGGCTTGGATTTAAAATCGTGTTCGCCGTCGTTCCGCTTCTGTTCAAACTGGTCTGTGCAGCGCTGATCTGTTATCTCGTATACCGCATTCTGCGGGAGATGAAACCTGTAGCATAAAAAATAAAATCTAACAGATTCGAAAGAAAACCTGCTTTCCGTCATAAACACGGAGGCAGGTTTTTAATGACAAAAACAAAAATCTATTTTCAGAAAAAGCCAGTATTTGCTAAAAAAAGAGTAAGGAAAAAG
>ENA-OQBJ01000929-OQBJ01000929.1-human-gut-metagenome-genome-assembly--contig:-NODE-929-length-13331-cov-1.765374_pt1 | contig 13331 bp, 18 predicted proteins | sample MGYA00242743_ERZ504545 | MGnify/ENA primary metagenome ERZ504545 (study PRJEB26092, sample SAMD00036252) | human gut metagenome | host: Homo sapiens | study: EMG produced TPA metagenomics assembly of...
CCCGAACACTTCGCCGATATCGACCAGGCTCATGCTGGTCATCTCACGGGCAAGATACATGGCGACCTGACGGGCCAGCGCGATGTTTTTCGTTCGCGCACGCCCGACGATGTCGTCGAATGTCAGATGGAAATACTTCGCCGTCTGCCCGATGATGTCGGTCGGCTTAATTTCCACGTCGGTGGTGAAGAAGTCCTGCAGCGTCTGCTCGGCAAGCGCGCGGGTCACCGGCTGACTGCTCAGCGATGCCACCGCGCTCACGCGAATCAGGGCGCCTTCCAGCTCGCGGATGTTCTCGGTGAAGCGCTCCGCAATCAGATTCAGCACGTCATTCGGTGTCGAAGTGCCGTTCATCGAAGCCATCATGCGCAAAATAGCGATGCGGGTCTCAAGATCAGCGGCTTGACATCGACGGTGAGTCCGGAGTCGAAACGCGAGATGAGTCGTGCCTCGAAGCCCTTGAGGTTCTTGGGCGCGACATCGGACGCGATGACGATACGCTTGTTGGCCTGATGCAGCGCGTTGAACGTGTGGAAGAACTGTTCGAGGGTCGCTTCCTTGCCGCCGAGGAACTGGATGTCGTCGATGAGCAACACGTCGACCTCGCGGTATCGGCGGTTGAATTCGGCGATACGGTTCTGGCTCTGGGCCGGGGTCTGCAGTGCCTCGATGAATTCGTTGGTGAATTCCTCGCTGTTGACGTATCGGACCTTGAGCGTGGGATCCTTGACCAATGCATAGTTGCCGATGGCGTTGAGCAGGTGGGTCTTGCCCAGTCCCGATCCGCCGTAGATACACAACGGGTTGAATTCCTGCCCGGTTCCCTCGGCGACCGCAAGCGCGACAGTGCGTGCGAAACGGTTGGAATCACCGGGAACGAACGTGTCGAACGTCGAGTTTTTGTTCAGATGGGTTTCCGGATCGCGCATCACCTTCTGCTGCCGTACCGGAAAACTCGCTCGCCGGGTATTCGAGGAGCCGTGGCGCCTGGTTGCTGATTCGCCTCCGTCATTCCGCGGAATCGAATCGATGGAGGAGATTGACTGCATGCTGTTGGGCATGTAGGATTCCTGAGCCAGATCGGCGACGGTCGGCGACGGATTCGCAGGGAATGGTTCGCTCGGTTTCGCCGCAGTATCGGGATGCCGGTATTCCGGCGGCTGCGGTTCCGGTTGGGACACCTGAGGAGCCACGATTTTGAACGCCGGGAACATGTCGTTTCCGGATATGATTTTCAAAGCGTTGAGCAGCGGCGCATTGAGTTCATTCTGCAACGCTTGCTGCGTGGCCATGTTGCTTACGCACAATACGATGGTCGTGCCATATACCGCTTCCGGTACGACTCCTTCAAGCCAGCTCTTGTCGCGCGGCGACAGCGTGGGATTCTGCTTGAGCAGACGCAGCGTGTCCGACCATATCCGCGTGGCTTGCCCGGCTGGACCGAGAAGGTCATCCGACATTGTGACCTCCTTCAGGTATGTGTGCCGGTGCGCACCGCAGCGGATGCGCTACGGTAGCTATAATAAGTACAACAACAACAGGATATATGTACTCCACTTTAGCCAAGTTATCCACAGCTTAGCGTGTTGTGTCGCCTCAATTGTGAATAACATTCATGTAATTTGTGGATAACTTTTCTACATGTTTTGGCGTGTTTCCAATGTTTTCCGCTGCTCTGCAAGGGGCACGACACACTGATAAATCGTGAAGAAATTGTTTTCATTTTGATTTTTGGGCATGGCTCAGAGTACCGTTATAGAGCTTGACTCATGAGAGCCGTGCATCAGCATGGCAAAAACCGGGAGCATAACTATGAAGAGGACATTCCAGCCCAACAACCGCCGTCGCTCGATGAAGCATGGTTTCCGCGTGCGCATGCGCACCCGTTCCGGCCGCGCGATGATCAACCGCCGCCGTAACAAGGGACGTAAGTCTCTGTCCGCCTGATTGCGGTAGGTGACGAAGGCGAGTGAAGCGGCTGAAAAGCATCGTGACTTCATCGCAGTGCTGAAGCGTCGCTTCAAGGTGACGGATTCGGATATCGTCGTGCACTTTGTGGTGCATGACGATACCCGTGATGTTCAGGCATCTGCGGATATCATGAGACGTATGGGACTTGCCGTCAGCAAGGCTGTTGGTAACGCTGTAACGCGTAATCGTGTGAAGCGTCGATTTCGTGTGCTCGCAAGACGATATGAAGATATGCTTCCGATGCAGTGCGATATCGTCGTGAGAGCCAAACCCAGCGCATCGCGTGTCGATTTCGCTGATCTTGACCGACAGTTTTCCCGTTGCTTCGCCAAAGTCACGACTACGCATGAACGCAGGGTGAGTCACTGATGTCAGCCATCGGATCGGCGCTTATCGGCATGATCAAGTGGTACCAGAGGGCCATTTCGGCGAAAACGCCGCCATGCTGCAAGTACTATCCGAGTTGCTCACATTACGCGATCACTGCGGTTCGGCGCTTCGGCGCGGTAAGAGGAATCGTGCTGTTTATTTGGCGTTTTCTTCGCTGCAACCCTTGGAGTCGTGGCGGCATCGATGATGTTCCGCAACATTTTTCACTGTGCTACAGATTTCGCTGGTCGAAGGCATATGAGAAGCCTCGACTCACACCAATGGCCGATGATTAAGGAGATGGCCTGATGAACACTTCCGGAGAATTTCTTCTTGACAGAGGCATTTGGGGCTGGCTGTATAAGCTGCTGACCCCACTTGAGTGGCTCATGACCCAGGTCATGGTCCTGTTCCATAAGTTCCTCACCCTGCTGGGCATGGCACCGATCGGCATCTCTTGGGTGCTGGCGATCGTGTTCCCTGTGCTCGTGGTGCACGCCTGATTTTTGCCGATTTATCTCAAGCAGATGAAGTGATGCGCAAGATGCAGGCCTTGCAGCCCAAGATGCAGCATATTCAGAACAAGTACAAGGGCAAAAAGGATCAGGCCAGCAAAGAGGCCATGAGCCGTGAGATGATGAAGCTCTACCAGGACAATGACGCCAACCCCATGGGGTCGTGCTGGACCGCCGTCATTCAGGGTCCTGTGTTCATGTGCATGTTCTACATGCTTTCCGCCATTCCGTATATCGCGACCGGCAAGAGGGGAGCGCTTGGCGCATTCGATCAGGCGACTGCCAAGCAGTTCGCGCAAACCCGCGTCTTCGGTGTCAGCGTCACCGATACCTTCGGTACGGCCAACAATTCCGGAAAGGTCGTCATCGGCTTCTTCATCCTGTTGATGTGCGCATGCATGTGGTACATGCAGTTCAACAACATGCGCAAGAACCTCCCCAAGGCTTCGATGCAGGATCCACGTACAAGATGCAGCAGGCCATGACCTGGGGCTTCCCGATCATGTACATCTTCTCCGGCATCATGTTCCCGTTCGCCGTGCTGGTGTACTGGCTGACCAACAATGCATGCAACCTTGCCCGTTCCTTGTTCCAGGTGTACAAGTTCCCGACCCCGGGTTCCCGTGCAGCTGAGGAAAAGGAGATTCGCGATCATCGTCAGGAGAATGCTCGTCGCGCCAAGGCCGGACAGCTTTCGATTGAGGAAGAGGAACTGGAGAAGCGCGCCAGGAAGCCGCTGTTCGTCTGGAGCGGGGATACCAGCGCAAGCAGCCCCAGCGGAAGAATCGCAAGAAAAAGTGACACGATTGGAAACCTCTATTTGACCGTGAGGTTTCCTTTTTTTACACTATGGAAGTAATACTCGCTTAAAGGAGTGGTGATATGGCGCAGGAGGAGACCACGACGATCGATCAGCTCAATGAAGAAGCTGACATCGCCGCCGACTACTTGGAAGGCTTATTGGACATCGCCCGATTACGAAGGCGATATCGAGATGGGTGTTCGCAACGGTCGTCCGATGGTGCAGATCATCGCTGATGACGATACGGATATCAAGCATCTCATTGGTTGCAATGGTGAAGTGGTCGATGCTTTGCAGCAGCTTACCCGGCTTGCTGTTCAGCAGAAGACCGGCGAACGCTCGCATCTGATTGTTGATGTTGACGGGTTCCTGAAGCGCAAGCGTCAGCGTCTTCGTGACATTGCACTTGATGCCATTGATGAAGTGCATGACACCGGTGAGCCCGTTGATTTGAAACCGATGAATTCGTTTGAGCGCAAGGTCATTCATGATGTGGTTCGCGAGGAGGGCTGAAGTCTCGTTCTCATGGTGAAGAGCCGCGTCGCTATGTCACCATCTACATGAAGAGCAGCGCCGATGAATCCGACGTCGATGAAGGTAGCGAAGAGTGAGTGATATTGTTTCACGTGAACATCTGGTGATGAGCTAGATGATTCCGCAATAGTTCGTGAGGCATTGGGCGAAGCATACGACAAGCTCGAAGTGTTTCACGTGAAACTATCCCGCGAGGGTGAGCTGCGTGGATTGATAGGCCCACGCGACATATCCATCATCTGGGAACGTCATATCCTCAACTCCGCCGCATGCGTCCCGTTCATTCGGGAAGTCGCCGATCGAAGCAAGGCAAAGACCATTGCCGATGTTGGCAGTGGCGGCGGTTTCCCCGGAATCGTTGCGGCAGCATGCATGCCGGATTGTGCGTTTACACTCATTGAGCCCATGGAACGTCGTGTCGAATGGTTGCAAGAGTGCGTGGATGACATGGACCTGCAGAATGTTACGATTATTCGCGCACGTTCCGACGAAGTCATCGATCGTATCAAGCACCACGAAGGTGAATTGAAACCATTCTCTGTAGTGACCTGTCGAGCAGTGGCGCCAATGACCAAGCTTGCCGGTTGGACGTTGCCTCTGCTTCGCCCTCAAGGTCGACTGGTCGCATTGAAAGGCCGTTCGGCGCAGGCTGAGATTGAAAAGGCGAAGCATCAAATTTCCCATGCCCGGGGAGTGCGTGCTCGTGTCGTTGAAGCTCCAGTAGCTCCCGGTCTCGAATCCACGCACGTCGTTCTCGTAGACAAGCGCTAATTATCGTGTGGCTCCCATGAGTGGGAGTCACACGATAATCCCATGCCCCCGCTGACGGGAATCGTAATTCTGCTTCCGCTGTCGGAGGTTGGATTGCGGGGCGAGACGGACGATATCCATTGCCTTTGATCGCATAAACAATGCTGTTATATCTTCATCGACATCGCTGACTGTCCGAAGATTGTTTCACGTGAAACAATGGATGTCAAACACGAAAGCGATGGTTTCGCAAGAATGGAGTTATCCACAATTTCAAACAGTGCACAAAGTTATCCACATTATTTGCGACATGTAATCCACATTAGGAAAATGGCGGAAATAAACGGTTTATCTAGTGTTGATCGAAGTGTTCACACACTAATGCACTATACTTATCCACAGTTATCCACATTGCTGTGCACAACTTGAGATGTCCATACGACTAGGAAAAATTAGATGTTGTTCGTTTTTAGGAGGGACTATGACATCCAATGATTCACAGGAATCCTCTGCGATTCCTGCCATGGAATCTGCTTCTGAAACGGTCAGAAGGATTTTCGAGAATGATGGTTCCTCTTTGGGTGCCGAGATTGCAGATGAGGCGTCACGCTATGAACGCCTGAATGCCGCATTGTTCCCCCTTCCATCGAGAACCCGATGCCTGGCCGTCGCCAACCAGAAAGGCGGCGTCGGCAAGACGACAACAACGGTGAATATTGCCGCAGCTCTCGCCTCTCACGGAGCTCACGTGCTGGTCATCGATATGGATCCCCAGGGGAACGCCTCTACGGCATGCGGTGTTCCTCACGGCACCAGCGATCCTTCGGTATATGACGTTCTTGAAGGACGAATGACAATCGGAGAGGTACTGAAAACCTGTCCTGATATCCCAGGGCTCGATGTGTTCCCGCTTCCATTGAACTTTCGGGTGCGGAACTGGAAGTGGCGGATCTGCCGAATCGCAACAATCTGCTGAAGGAAGCCGTCGAATCATTCCTGCAGGATCCGAACAATCATTATGACTATGTTCTGGTCGATTGCCCGCCGAGTCTTGGCCTGTTGGTCATCAACTCCATGTGCGCAGTGTCTGAGATGTTGATTCCGATCCAAGCTGAATACTATGCCTTGGAGGGGCTTGGTCAACTTATCAATACCATAGGATTGGTGCAGGAGCACTATAACCCTAATTTGACTGTGTCGACTATGCTGGTCACTATGTTTGATAAACGAACATTGCTCAGCAGGGAAGTGTTCTCAGAGGTGAAGAGTCACTATCCGAGTATCGTTCTGGATACGACGATTCCCCGTACGGTAAAAATATCCGAGGCTCCAAGTTTCGGAAAGACAGTCATCAGCTATGACCCGCGTGGAATGGGAGCGAGTGCCTATGGCGAAGCGGCCTTGGAAATCGCCCGTCGATCGCCTTCGGTGCTGGCCGCAATTGACGCGAAGAGGGGAGAGTAACCCATGACCTCAAAATCACGTTTGGGTAAAGGATTGGGTGCGCTGTTCCCCGCACTTCCCGGTGAGTCGAAAACAGCTCATGCGGAACAGCAGCAATTGGGTGTTGATCTCGAATCCGAGGAGACGACAGCAACAAGAAAGCCCCTCAAGAGAAAGCTGCGGCTGTACCAGAGAAGGTCGAATCCCATAAGAGCGGTACTGAACAACACAGTGAGTCTACCGCTCCGGTTCGTCTTGGCGAAATCAAGCGTAAGACCATTCCGGCCATGAAGGATTCCATTCCTGCCGTACACAAGTCCACAACGGTGGAGAAGCCCAAGAGCGGCAAGCGCGTTGCCATGCCCGGTATCAGTGATATGGCACACCCCAGTGACATGTTTTTCGGAGCAACAGCACAGGGGACGAGCGATTCCAAGAAAACGCAGCCGGCTCAGCGTTCCGAGAGCACAAAGGCATCCGGCAAGGAAAAGGATAATAAGGAAACTCCAGAATTGAAGCCTGTCGAGGGTGGCTATCTGCTGGATATTCCTGTCAGCTCCATCGTTCCGAATGCGCAGCAGCCGCGCAGCGTCTTTGATGAGGAAGAGCTGAATGAGTTGGCCGCGTCCATCAAGGAAGTCGGCGTATTGCAGCCGATCGTGGTTCGCAAGCGTCAGGCTGGGGAGTCCAGCAAGAGTGATGTTTCACGTGAAACATCGCAGAAATACGAGCTCATTATGGGCGAGCGTCGCTGGCGTGCATCACAACTTGCACAACTGAAGACGATTCCGGCGATTGTCAAAACCACATCAGATGACGAGATGCTGCGTGATGCACTGCTGGAGAACCTTCATCGCGTCGCACTGAATCCTCTGGAAGAGGCGGCGGCATATCAGCAGATGATTGATGACTTCGGCCTGACTCAGGCTGAACTATCCAAGTCGATCTCGAAATCGCGACCGCAAATCGCGAACACATTGCGTCTGCTGAATCTTCCTGCGTCCGTGCAGAAGAAAGTTGCCGCAGGCGTACTGTCCGCAGGGCATGCGCGAGCTCTTCTTGGTTTGAATGACGAAAGTGAAATCGACAAGCTGGCCACTCGAATCATAGGGGAGGGGCTTTCGGTTCGCAGCACCGAGGAAATCGTGGCGATGAAGAACGCAGAAAGCAACGTGCCCAAGAAGGTAAGGCCGACGAAGAACAACCCTTGGGCCGGTTCTCCGATTGTCAACAACCTTGAAAATCATTTTGACACCAAAGTGTCCATCAAGGTACGCAAAAGCACGGTCGAATCGAAATCGTGTTTTCCTCCCCTGAGGATATGGAACGCATCCTCAGCATGCTGATTCCCACGGCAGTCGAGGGCGCGGCGGCAAAATGGGGTGTGAGGTTGCGAGCCACACAACGGTGTGAGCCGCCATCATCGCACAACGGGAAACAACGGTCATGCCGTTCATGAGCCGTATGATCTGTCTGCCGGAGAGGTATTCATTGCCTCTCCGGCAGAACGCGTATAAAGCATCTGTCGTGGCATTTGCAGTCAGAGGACTAATGCAATGAACCGCCCGTATGACTGTCCTATTGCATGCACCTGAAAATTCATTGCCGAAAACTCTGTTGAGCGATATGAGTTGAAATCGGTCCAGTACAATGAGCTAGATTTGAGCGGATTGTCGTTCTGATGCGATTCTCCGGCGCTGGTAAGTGTCCGCAGCGCTATTTCGGTCAGTTTGTCGTTTCGTTTGTGATTACTGACAGTGCAAGCAATATTTGTGTAGCTCAACCCGCCGGTGAAGCAATATCATCGTCTGTGATGAGGTTTGATTTCGCCGACAGGTCGAGCTGTGCTGTTGGATCAGTGCAGTGAGGCCAGGTAGGATTGTGCGTCCAGCGCGGCGCGGCATCCCATGCCTGCGGCACTGATGCCTGACGGTACACACGGTCAACGCAGTCACCGGCGGCGAACACTCCAGGCACGGAAGTATGCGTTCCGGCACCGGAGACCAGAATGTACCCGTCGTCATCCATATCCACGGAACCCTTCGCAAAACGCGTGGCCGGTTCATGGCCGATCGCCACGAAGATGCCCTCGGCGGGCAACGTGCCCGTCTCGCCTGTCACGGTGTCGCGAATGTCCACAAAGCCGGCGGAATCATCTGCGGTTTCAGCCTTTGCCGACAGGGAAATGCCGGTCGAAGAGGGAGCATTCAATGCCGATCCGGAGACATTCAGCATCGGAGTCGTCTTCAACGAGAGAAGATTTCCGGTGTTCTGCGCTGCGGGTGCCGCAGCGGTTACCGCATCAGCGCCTGTCTGCGCGCCGGCGGCATTTTTCTGCCCGCGAATGCTGTCGCCACCGTATTCATTTTCACGGTGATCTTGGGATTGTTCAGCACGCGCTCGACCATGATCTTGGAGGCGCGGAACTGGTCGCGGCGGTGCAACACGGTCACCGAAGAGCCGAAACGAGTCAGGAACAGTGCCTCTTCGAGCGCGCTGTCTCCTCCGCCCACCACGACGATGGGCTTGTCCTTGAAGAAGAAACCATCGCAGGTGGCGCAATACGATACGCCGTGACCGGAATACTCGGCCTCGCCGGGAATGCCGAGCTTGCGGTACTGCGAACCGGTGGTGATGATGACGCATCGGCGTGATATTGGCTTCCATTGCTGCACGTGACGGTCTTGGGGGAGGAGCTGAAATCGACGCTCGTGACATCGAGATATTCGATGGATGCGCCGAAAGACTCCGCCTGATCGCGCATACGATCCATCAGTTCCGGTCCGAGAATGCCGTCAGGGAAACCGGGGTAATTCTCCACGGTGGTGGTGTTGACCAGCTGGCCGCCCGGCGTGAGCTCACCCGCAAGAATGGTTGGGCGATACCCGGCGCGTGCGAGGTAGATTGCGGCCGTATATCCGGCAGGGCCGGAACCGATGATGATGGTTGAAAGTTCAGTCATGTCCCTTACGATAGCGAGTTGACCTGACCTCGTCCATCGGTGGGCGAACAACGACATGGATTCGCCTCGGATGCCGATTGGTCGCTTTCAGATTGCCGAAACAGGCATGCCGCGTTCATGGAAACCGGAGGAGCTAATACGAGCACGATACGGGCCCACAGCATAAGTCCGCAGCGTGAGTCACCTCGTACGATGAAACACCCCTCCTACCCGTGAGTAGAAGGGGTGTCTATGAGAACTTCTGCGTCGCCTACAGAACGCGGATGTACACGATGTCGGATTGTGCCGCAGAGTTCTTTGACGTGGAGTTCTGTGTGGTCGAGTTGCCGAACGGGACGTTATCGATGTCGGTCTTGTCCGGCCAATCCTGATTGTCGGATCCGCCACCGTGGTTGTCTCCGTTCAGGATGAACCATGCGGCGACCAATCCCACCACCAGCAGAACCAGCGCGACGACGATGGCGATGACCTTGATCTTGAGCTGCCCCCAGAGTGGCTGGTCAGGCAGGTCCTCCTCGATATTGCGTCCGACATTCGCTGCGTTGACATCGTGCACCTGCTGGGGCGCGAAGCTCGGCGGCATGATCTGGGCCATAGGCGGCAGCTGATCTACCGAAGTACCATCAGTGCCTAGCAGCGGAACGGTGACCGTGGGGTCAAAGGCGTCGGATTGGGCACGCTGCGCCGGTGTCTGCACACCCGGCACATTCGCCCCGGAGCCGCCGCAGGACGGCCGCCAGACATGTTCCGCAGGGCATCGCGGCTGATTGGTGCCGTCATCCGCGTACGCGACTTCGATGATCCGGGGATGGCTGCTCCATTGGCTCCGGCGCCGATGCCGACACTGCGAATGACGGGGGCATTACGGCGTCGCCCGACGCCGCGGCTTGGCGGATCTGGCGGCAAGAGCGGCCAATGATTCCGACATATGCGCGCGCGGCTGCGGCATGGCGTTCGTGGCAATGGGCTGAGCCGCACGGGTCGTGGGATGCTTCCAGCCACGGTTTGCTCGCCTTCAGACACCTGCGCCTCACCGGACTGCGGCAACGGCGGGATGCTGCCGGCGCGGGTGCGCTCATTGTCGTTCTCTTCCGGCAGCGGAACATTCGGCATATTGGCACGATGCTCTGTATCTCGCCGGTTGCACCGGTCGTCCGGGGTTTGCCGGTACCGCCCGCAACAGCAGACGCACCAGCAGCGTTTGCCGGTACGTTCACGCCGTTGCCGGACTGTGCCTGTGCCTTCGTCGCGCCAGTAGCGGACCTACGCGGCTTGGCGGCGGGCGGGAACGATGCCGGCAGCGGTGCATACACCGGCATCGGCTGCTCAATCGCGGTCTCTTCCGCAGTGGATGTCGTCACCGGCGACTCCGGCTCCCCGTCCTTGCGCAAGAGCCCATAAGCTGACCGACCTTCGATTGCAGGGAGGCCAGGGTCTTCGACGGCTCGGCGGTATCCGGTTCGAACAATTCCGCTTCGGGGATGACCGGCTGATCGGCCGAGGGCGGATCTCCGGGCAGCTGAGCCAGGAACGCCTGCTGCGCGAGACGCTGCTCGTTGACGAACCTGGCCTCGGCGCCGGCTGCCAGTCCCGCCTCGGAAATCGACAATTCTGGCAGCTTCGTCGAGGTAACCAGCCCATCCGGCAGTTCCACGATCTTGTCATCGCTCGTGTCACGCAACGCCACCATGCTGATCGAGGCGCTGCCACTGACCGACGGCAATATGATGTCACGATCCGACAGGTTGCTGAATGGCTCCCACGCGCCCAGCAGCGCGCTCAGCTCGGCCAGCGTTGCCATCGGCACGATGATTTCCCCATCTTCGGTGTGCAGAGCCAGTCCACGCTTGCAGATCACGCGGAATTCCGTGGGAACGTCGGCGGGCAGCATATTCAGGTCGAACGTCGTGTTCGCGCCTGAAGGCGTCTTGGTCAGCAGCGCGTACAGCAGTGCGGCCAGCTGTCGCGTCGCCATCTGCTCATACGACATCACATCGCCGTCGATGCCGCTGCAGATATCGGCCAATGCGGCGGCGACGGGAGTGTCGGCGAACTGCACGCCATTGACGCTCACGCGAATGGTATCGGTGCTCAGCGCGGTATGGGTCAGCCCCGTGTCCAACAGCTCCTGAACCGCCTGGGTGCATTGTCCCACGATCGATCGAATCGCGTCGTAGCTGAGGAACGAGGAAGACGAACGCTGCATGTATTCCGCCAGCGCCAGACCGGAGTCCGGCTCGGTGATCACCACCGCGGCATCGCGACGTGCTGCAGCTGCAGCACCGGCGTGCAGTACCGGCTGTTGGCCAGCGCGAGCGTGGAAGCCGCCTCGTTGATCTGCGGCAGAACGGATGTGTCGGTGATGATGAACAGCTGGCAGGACTGCGCCAGCATGCGGTCATTGGCTATCCATGCGCTCAATCCGTCACTTTCGCGCAGTGAAGAAACGAGAGTGTAGCGACCGATGACGGTATCTCCCAATTGAGGCTTCATAGTAGTTGTTTCTCCGTGCTCTGCTGTCATGCGCTGAGATAGTGGTGATGCTGACATTCTAGCCGTGGGGATGGTCGGCTGTGCAGCCGCGACGGACGCGGCTTGACGAGTGGAATGATGCGGCGTTGGCAGTATGGTGGGAATTCGCGGCTGGGCGTTGTTGCCGGCCGCGATACCTGCTGCTGCACTTGCTGCGGCACCGGCTGCGTTTGCTGCGATGTTCGGCAGTACGACGGACTTGATGGACGGGCGTTGGCCCTTACGGTTGACCGTCGGTGCGAAGCTGGGCGGAAGGTTGTCGGACGGAATCCCCCTGGGTTGGTCCTGAACCGGCTGGTCCTGAACCGGCTGGTCCTGAACCGGCCGTTCGAGATCGGTCACAGTTTCAGCGGCCCGTTCCGCGGAACCGTCATTCTCCAAGGTTCCATCGTCACCCAGCGAATGATTATCGTAATGATTATCATTCTCCGCAATTGCCGTGGTACCCTCTTCGACCTCCGCGTTTTGTGCCTGAGCTTCCTCGGTCTGCGACTCAGCCGGTGTCGATACCGATGTCGCAGTGGAAGTCCTACGCAACAGCCGTGCTTCATGGTGACGATCAGGCTGGAGAACTCCTCCACGCGCATCAGCCATAGCAGCCCGGCATACACGGCCGTCACCACAATCGTCAGAATCGCGCATATGACGATGGATTGCCACCAGCTCATATGTCCGTTGACGCTGGAAACCTTCGCGCCGACCAAACGCGTGACCAGCGGGTTGAGGAATAGTCCGCACGCGCATGCCGCCGCACCGGCAATCAGGGCCTTGACATGCATGATGATGATGCGCTTGCCGTCGATCCGCCCACCGAATCGTCTGCGCAACAGCCAGAACACCCATGGGAACGTGATGATATATGACAGGCTCAGCGACAGAGCCACCATGAGCGTCCAATATTTCGGCGGCGCGAAACGCAGCGAGGTCAGCAGAAGCAGCAACTGCACGGCGTTGTCGGCCGCCGCGAACAGGAACGGGCTGCGGCCGTCCTCATACGCGTAGAAGGCGCGCTGCACCAGCAGGAACGCACTGGTGGGCACCAATCCCACCAGCAGGCCGATCAGAGGCCCAGATATCAGAATCGCCCCATGCACATTCGTGGACGGAATCAGCGCCTTCACCAGCGGCACCGGCATGGCAATCATGACCGCGGTGAAGAAGAACATCGCAAGACCAGTGGATCGCAGGGATGAGCTGAGGTCGGCGCGGGCATCCCCGATACGATGCTCGCTGATCGCGCGGGACATGCGCGGGAACACCGCGGTCGTGATGGACACGGCGATGATCGAATAGGGAAGAACGTATATCGTGTACGCGTACTGATAGCTCGCGTTGCCCGCGATGCCGTACAAATCGCCGCCGGCGGTCGGGGCGCCGGTATTAACACGCGAATTGACGATGCCCATCAGCTGGTTGAGCAGCACCATGGCGATGCTCCACACCGCCACCTGGC
>ENA-OQBJ01000930-OQBJ01000930.1-human-gut-metagenome-genome-assembly--contig:-NODE-930-length-13316-cov-1.274547_pt1 | contig 13316 bp, 12 predicted proteins | sample MGYA00242743_ERZ504545 | MGnify/ENA primary metagenome ERZ504545 (study PRJEB26092, sample SAMD00036252) | human gut metagenome | host: Homo sapiens | study: EMG produced TPA metagenomics assembly of...
TGTTTCTCAAAATCCTTTTCGAAACTTTCTATTTCATGATAATAATCCATAGAAACAGAAAAAAGTTTCAAAAAAGATTTGAGAAACAATTAAATACAAATAATTGAAAAACACTTTATTTCATCGTGTAAATTTTTTAGTTTACCTCTAACATAAGTAATAATCTTAGATTTTGCTAAAGCTCTGATTGTAATAAATATAACGGCTATAAAGTTGAAAGATAGTTCCATTCAAAATCTTATATTTATTAGTCTTAGACATTTTAAGAACATTGATTTGGGCGATGTATCTTTCTCTTTTTGTAAACGTTATATCATACTTTTTAAAATCAGACAAAGGATATTTGTTTCTTGAATTTTTTTGTTGATTGGGGATTCGGGTATATAAGTAAACGGCGAAAAGGTTGGGATAATGTTTTTAATGGGAAATGATAGGTAAAATCAGGATAGAGATTATGTTAATATAAATTGAGATAGTAATGTCATTGGGTTATAGCTCAATATCTTATAAACTAATGAAAACAAGGAAGTATATCTAATTAATGAAGTGTTTAGGAGTAGTGTACAGAAATTTTGTTTATTGATAACTTTATTTGGATGATAAGAATGCTATGAGAAAAGGAATGTTATTGTTCGGATTTTTTGGAATATTTTGCTGTTGTTCTAATGTACAGGGAAGATCTTTTGATGTCCAATCTCCTGATGGAAAACTTAAGGTTGTAATTGATTTGAAAGAGAAAATATATTATTCTGTGATTTCTCAAAATGATACAATTCTTAAAGATTGTACATTGTCTATGACTTTATCAGATGATGTTTTAGGGGCAAAACCAAGTCTTCAAAATATAAAGAGGGGAAAGATTGACAAAGAAGTACTGCGTCCTATCCCATTAAAAAATGCATTAGTCCGGAATTATTGTAATACTCTTCGTATGAATATGAAGGGCAATTATTCTGTTGAGTTTAGAGCTTATGATAATGGAATTGCTTATCGTTTTATAACTGATAGAAAAAATGAGCTTGAGGTATTAGACGAAGAATTTGCTATCCATTTCCCGACTAATTATTGGGCTCATTTGTCTAAAACTTCAGGATTTAAGACTTCATATGAAAATCCATATTCTCATTTGAATACAATGGATTATAAGTCGTCGGATGAAATGAGTTATTTCCCGGTCTTATTAGAGAGTCCGCAGGGATACAATATATTGATTTCGGAGGCTGATTTAGATGATTATCCTTGTATGTTTGTGAAGGGGACAGATAAGAATGGATTGACTGCTGTTTTTCCGAAATGCCCTTTGGAGTTTGGAGATGACGGAGATCGTAGCGTAAAGATTCTTAAAGAAGCTAATTACATTGCTAAGACAGAAGGAAAGCGAACTTTTCCGTGGCGTTTCTTTATGATTTCTTCCGATGATAAAGATATTTTGAGTAATGAAATGGTTTATAACTTGTCTTCTCCTTGTGAATTGGAAGATTATAGTTGGGTAAAACCAGGACAAGTAAGTTGGGAATGGTGGAATGGAGCTACTCCTTATGGTCCTGATGTAAATTTTGTATCCGGTTTTAATATGGATACCTATAAATACTTTATTGATTTCGCAGCTAAGTATCACATCCCTTATATATTGATGGATGAAGGATGGGCTTTGAGTACACGTGATCCTTATACTCCTAATCCTCAAGTTAATGTACATGAAATAATCCGTTATGGAAAAGAAAAAGGAGTTGGAGTCTTGTTGTGGCTTACTTGGCTTACTGTTGATAACCATTTTGATGTGTTTAAAACTTTTTTACTGATGGGGAGTAGCAGTATTAAGATTGATTTTATGGATCGTAGCGATCAGTGGATGGTCAATTATTATGAACGGGTGGCAAAAGAAGCCGCAAAATATCATTTGTTGATTGATTTCCATGGTTCATTCAAACCAGCAGGATTGGAGTATCGTTATCCTAATATTTTGTCTTATGAAGGTGTTCGCGGAATGGAACAAATGGGAGGATGTTATCCTGATAATAGTTTGTACTTACCTTTCATGCGAAATGCTGTAGGTCCAATGGATTATACACCTGGAGCCATGATCAGTATGCAACCTGAAGTCTATAGAGCAGACCGCCCGAATGCAGCTAGTATCGGAACTCGTGCTTATCAACTTGCTCTTTATGTCGTATTCGAAAGTGGGGTTCAAATGCTGGCTGATAATCCAACTCTGTACTATCGCAATCCTGATTGTACAGATTTTATAACAAAAGTACCTGTTACATGGGATGAAACGAAAATATTAGATGCTAAGATTGGTGAATATGTAGTACTAGCCAGACGAAAGGGTGATAAATGGTTTATTGGTGCAATCTGTAACGGAAAGGAAGATTCACGTAGATTTACTTTATCTTTTGACTTTTTGGATAAAGATAGAACTTACCGTATGACTTCATTTGAGGATGGTATTAATGCTGATAGACAAGCAATGGATTATCGCAAAAAAGAACAGCAGGTTAATTCTTCTGATAAATTGAGTATCAAATTGGTACGTAATGGGGGATGGGCAGCTGTTTTAGAGTAAATTTTATTATAATAAAGTGCTATGAAAACAAAACTGTTGGTAAAATATTTAGGTATAGGAATTGTTTCCTTTAGTTTAACGTGTACGAATATAAATGTACAGGATCGAGATTTTGGTGGCTTAAATCGTTATGCTCAAGAGAATGAAGATATATCTATTTCTCACAAAACTGTAAAAGTTGTTTTTATGGGGAATTCCATAACAGAGGGTTGGGTGAATACTCATCCTGATTTCTTTACAGATAATGGATATGTGGGACGTGGTATTAGTGGGCAGACTTCATATCAGTTTCTGTTGCGTTTTCGTGAAGATGTTATAAAGCTATCTCCGTCATTGGTCGTTATTAATGCGGGTACTAATGATGTTGCAGAGAACACATGTGCTTATAATGAAGAGTATACTTTTGGAAATATAATATCTATGGTAGAACTGGCTGAGGCGCATAAAATAAAGGTTATACTAACTTCGCGTTGCGGCTGCTGCTTTTGGCTGGAATCCAGCGATTAAAGATGCGCAAAAAGAAAATAGCTTCTCTTAATGCACGAATCAAAAAATATGCCTATCAACATAAGATACCTTATGTAGATTATTACGGAAAAATGGTTTATGGAGAAAATGGAGCTCTTAATCCTAAATATACAAAAGATGGTGTTCACCCTACTGCCGAAGGATATATAGTTATGGAAACATTAATAAAAGAAGCCATTGATAAAGTTTTATAATTAATGGTGATTTTGAAAACTGTCATGTTGATAAAGTATGGCAGAAGGAGTTTTCAGTGGGGTTGATAATATAATTGAATGTATTCACTTACATTGCATTGGCATTAGGTGGTTAATAGAATATTTAGATGTACAATCTTCAATAGGTATGAAAAAATAGAAAATAAAATGAAAAATGAAACTTTTAATATCAATCATATCTCTCATTCTTTTTACAAGCTGTGAGAGTCAGAATAAACTGACAGAGTATGTTAATCCTTTATTGGGAAGTGCTACATTATGGGAAAAGGAAGATTTGGGCTATGTACGTAAGAAAGCAACGAGAACTTGGGGAGCAGAAACATTTCCTGGAGCAACGCTACCTAATGCAATGGTGCAGTTGAGTCCTGTAACTCAATATCGGAGTGGTGCTGGTTATCAGTATGAAGATAGTGTTATTTATGGATTTCTCATACTAATAAAGGACATTGGAACTTATTGCACGTTCCAATGATGCCTGTTGTTGGAGAAATTAGTCCAAGTAATTACTGTTCACATTTTAGCCATCAGAAAGAGACTGCACGTCCCGGGTATTATCAGGTTTATTTGGATAGATACAATGTAAATGTTGAACTTACAAGTACGTTGCGTTGTGCTTATCATAAGTATACTTTTCGTAAAGAAGATGCAAAGTCTGTATTAGTGGATATTCGTCGTTCAAATAACACTGTTACAGAATGGCATATCGAAAAAATCAGGGGATAAGGTTTTTACAGGATATCAGGCTGGAGAAGGTAAAATCTTTTTTTATGCGACGACCAATTATGTAATCGATGACGTCGTAATGAAGAAAGACGGGCATCATGAAGTCGCTTTGGTCAATTTTGTCAATAGCAAAGATAGCAAACCATTGGAAATGAAAATCGGATTTTCATTTGTTAGTGTTGAGAATGCAAAAATGAATTTTGAGCATGAAATGCTTCATAAAGACTTCGCGCAAGTTGCTTGTGAAGCAGATGAAGTTTGGGAAAAGCTTTTGTCTAAAATACAAGTGTCAGGGGGAACGGAACGTGAAAAAAGCTTATTTTATTCTTGCTTGTATCATGCTTTTAAATGGCCGGCTTTACGAAGTGATGTAAATTTTGAATATACTGATATTAAAGGGAATGTGGTAAATAATGGATTTCATTATTATACCAATCCATCATTTTGGGATGACTATCGTAATAAGTTGACTTTGTTGGGAATGTTATCACCTGAGGTGACAATTGATGTCATTAAGTCAATTATCGATAAAGGAGAAAAGAGTAACGGATATATGCCAGCATTTTTTCATGGAGATCATGCCTCTACTTTTATTGCGGGAAGCTGGTTACGTGGATTACGTGACTTTGATTTACAAAGGGCATATAACCTGATTTTGAAAAATGCTACGGTTCCAGGTAAAGGAGGACGACCTTATTTGGATGAATATATAAAACGTGGATGGATTGCAGAAAAAGATACGGTAAATGTTCCTACGCAAGATGAATATAAAGGTGCTGTAACAAAGACTGTAGAGTATGCTTATGATGATTATGCTGTAGCTTTGGTTGCTAAAGAATTAGGTGATAAGGAGAATTATGATGTGTTGATAAAACGTGCTAATAATTATAAAACTCTTTTCGATCCGGGTACAGGTTTCTGGCGTGGTAAAATTGAAGATGGAAGTTGGATTGCAGATTTTGATCCATATTATCCTTATTATCAGTACATGTACCGTGAAGCGAATGCCTGGAATGCGCTTTTCTTTGCTCCCCATGATCCTGAAGGAATGATTAGCTCTATCCTAATAATAAGGCCGTTGAGAATAAATTGGATTCTCTTTTTACAGAGCTTGGCATGGGTATGAAGTTGATAATATGACTGGATTTATTGGAAACTATTGTCAATGGAAATCAGCCAGGACATAGTATTCCTTACACTTATTATTTTATCGGGAAGCAGGAAAAATCACAAGCGGTACTTGATTCTCTGATGGGGCACTATTATGATATGGGTAAGGATAAATTGGCATATGCTGGTATGGATGATGCTGGTGAAATGTCGTCATGGTATGTATTTAATGCCATTGGGTTTATACATACTCTCCTGCAGATCCAGAATATATCGTTACAGTTCCATTATTTGATAAGGTTACGTTTTATTTAAAGGATAAACCTTTTACTATTGTGAAGCAAGGACATGGAAGAAAAATCCGTCAGATAACTTATGATAATGAGGTCGTTGATGGATATTTTGTATCTCACGGACAGTTGCAAAAGGGAAAGAAACTTGTCATTACAGTTGATTAAAATTTATAAGGAAGCTAGTTATGAAAAAAACTTTTAACGATTCTGTTTATGTTATGTTGTGTCTTTGGAGTATTTGCTCAGAAAGATATAACTTATTGGAATAAAATGGCTAATGGTACTTCAGAAGCACTTATCAAACATTTTTGGGGAGCTAGTTTTGAGGGCTACGAAAAACGCTATTATTTTAATTATGGTAGCGATCTTTCTGATATGTCAACAAATAACTATTGGCCACAGGCACATGCAATGGATGTTCTGGTGGATGCGTATATGCGTACTGGTAAATCGTATTATAAAGAACTTTTTCCTTTGTGGTGGGAAGGTATGCCCAAATATAATTTTGCCGGAAAAATGAATCCCAAAGATCCTTGGTGGAATGTTTTTGTTGATGATATGGAATGGATCGTATTAGCACAAATAAGAATGTTTGAAAGTACAGGGGAGAAAAAATATATAGAGAAAGCGAGACAAGTATATGATGATTGGATTTGGCCTACATGGGGACCGGAAGATGAAGCTCCCTGGTTTGGTGGAATTACTTGGAAGAACGGATGTCGCAAAATCAAAGAATGCTTGCTCTAATGGACCGGCTGCATTAATTTGCTGCTCGTCTTTACTCTTTTTACGATCAGGCTCAATTTAGCGATGGCAAGATTAAAAATGCTACTTAAATGAAGCTATCAAAATTTATATTTGGGAGAAAAACTACTTATTTGATCGTAAAACAGGAGCTGTTTATGATAATATTAATGGAAAGGGTGAAATTCAGAGAAACTGGATATTTACTTATAACATTGGAACCTTTTTAGGAGCTGCCCATGAGCTTTATAAAATAACAGGTGATAAGCAGTATTTAGATGACGCAGTAAAGGCTGCCAATTTTGTTGTAGAACAATTATCACAAAATGAAGGTTTGTTGCCTGATGCTGTAAGTGGCGATGGAGGATTGTTTCATGGAATCTTTTTCCGTTATTTTGTTAAGCTGATCAATGATCACTCTGTAGATTATTCAGATAGAAAGAAGTTTCATGAGTATATCACTCGCTGTGCCACTGTAATGGCTACTCAAGGAATTAATCCCAACACCATGTTATATGGAGGGCGTTGGAGAAAGGCTCCTGCAGATAATGAAAAAGTAGGGCTAACTCCTCATTTAACAGGATGTATGTTGATGGAAGCGATGTGTGTCCTACAACCTTTATGATTTTCTTTAAAGTGGAATGTTTAGGCAGTATAGTTCATATTGCCTAAATGTTTGTTATACGAATACCTATAATTAGATGAAATCATGATATTTAATTTATCATTTAAATGAGTATTCATAATGATGTAAGCAATAGTAATATGGTAAATTTAAAGATAGTTGGAGTTTTAGGAATGTTATGTTTTACGGGATGGTTATCTGCCCATAACGTGAAAATGGAAAAGGAAGTAATAGTCGGTGATGGTATTGCTAAATTTGTTCCAAAAGGTTTCAATCTGAGTCAAATGCCTTCTTTTGCCTTAAAAGCAGAGCCTCAGGAAAAAGGTATGTTACCTTCAAATTGGCAGCTTTATCCTATAATGGAAAAGAAAAAAGGACATGCTAGTGCCTATTTGGACGTACCTCAAGGTACTAGTCTTTATGGTGGCGGTGAGGTTACAGGGCCGTTGTTGCGAAACGGACAAAGTATCAAATTGTGGAATACAGATTCAGGTGCATATAGTGTTGATAATGGGAAACGCTTGTATCAGTCACATCCTTGGGTAATGGGAGTTCGTCCGGATGGAACTTCTTTTGGAATTTTATTTGATACACCTTATAAAGCGAAACTGACAACTACCGATGAACGTATTAATTTCGAAACAGAAGGTGAACTATTTCGTATATTTGTAATAGACAGAGAGTCTCCGCAGGCGGTTATAAAAGGCTTGGCCGAACTTATCGGTACTATGCCTATGGTTCCACGGTGGGCTTTAGGATATCAGCAGTGCCGATTCTCTTATACACCAGCCAGTCGTGTAATTGAGGTTGCAGATACTTTCCGTATTAAGCGTATTCCTTGTGATGTGATATGGATGGATATTGATTATATGGATGGATATTGATTATATGGATGGTTATCGTATTTTTACATTTAATCCTCAGACATTTCCAGATCCAGCGGCTTTGAATAGAGATCTTCATATACGTGGATTTCATTCAGCATGGATGATAGACCCGGGGGCTAAAGTTGATTCTACTTATTTTGTCTATAAGTCGGGAACAGCAAATGATGTATGGGTTAAAACAGCACAAGGAAAGGAATTCCATGGAGATGCTTGGCCAGGTGCATGCGCTTTTCCTGATTTTACTCAGCCTAAAACAGTGCGTTGGTGGGCTGATTTATATAAGGACTTTTTGGATAAGGGAGTTGATGGAGTTTGGAATGATGTGAATGAACCTCAGATAAGTAATACTCCTACAGGAACTATGCCTGAAGATAACAAACATTTAGGAGGTGACAAGATTCCGGCTGGACTCATTTGAAATATCATAATGTGTACGGTTATCTTATGGTTAAGGCATCTCGGGAGGGGATTATGAAAGCGCGTCCGCAAAATCGTCCTTTTATTTTAACGCGTTCAAATTTTTTGGGTGGACAACGATTTGCTGCTACTTGGACGGGAGATAATGCTTCCTGGGAAAGTCATATGACTATGTCTGTTCCCATGATTCTTACTTTAGGATTATCTGGTCAGCCATTTAGTGGGGCAGATGTTGGTGGTTTCTTGTTTAATCCTGATGCAGACTTGTTTGGTCGTTGGATGGCTTTAGGAGCTTTTTATCCTTTTTCTCGAGGGCATGCTTGTGCTGGTACTATTAATAAAGAGCCTTGGGCATTCGGACAAAAAGTAGAGGATGTATCACGTATGGCGTTAGAACGTCGTTATGTTTTGTTGCCTTATTATTATACGTTGCTTCATGAGGCCTCAGAAACTGGAATGCCTATTATGCGTCCTGTTTTTTTTGCAGATCCTAAGGATACTTTACTTCGTGCAGAAGAACAGGCATTTCTTATTGGAGAAAATTTACTGGTTGTCCCAGAATGGGCTCAGAATCCAGCTTTACCTAAAGGTATTTGGAGAAACCTGTCTTTGATTCCAGGTGATGATAAGGATTCATATCAGGCTAAATTAAAAATTCGTGGTGGCGCTATTATTCCGACAGGAAAAATTATACAGAATACGAATGAAAAATCGCTTGATCCATTGACTTTATTAGTTTGCTTGGATGAAAAAGGTGAAGCCCATGGTACTCTTTATTGGGATGAAGGGGATAATTGGTCGTTTAAAGATGGCAATTATAGCTTTCAGCATTTTACCGCTATTCGTACTGCTGATAATAAAGTGCAAGTTAAAATAACCCAAAGAAAGGTAAAGTATATCACAGAAAACAATGATATGGCTATTGTGAAGATTATTACAGATAAAGGCATATATCAAGCTAGTGGTAATTTAGTTGAAGGAATAGAAGTACAATTGTAATAACAAATAAAACAATTCTTATGAAAACTAGATTTTATTGCATACTTGTATTATTAGCATGTTCCATTACTCTTTATGCACAAGGTTATCAATGGGAAAAAGCTATTTCTTACCGTGAAGGGAAGCAAAATGCATATATGAAGCAAAAATGTTTGCTTGATGTATATTATCCGACTGATAAGAAGGATTTTCCCACCGTTGTTTGGTTTCATGGTGGAGGATTGACCGGCGGAGACCGTGAAATTCCACGTGAATTGCGTGAGCAGGAATTGCTGTTGTGGGTGTGAGTTATCGCTTATGTGCCGGGAATAAAGATCCTAAGGCAATTAATGCTGATGTAACAACTGATGATGCGGTAGATGATGCAGCTGCAGCCACTGCATGGGTAGTAAAGAATATAGCCCGTTATGGAGGAAATCCTTCGAAAATATATTTAGCAGGACATTCTGCGGGAGGTTATTTAGTCAGTATGATTGGACTGGATAAAAGTCGGTTGGCTAAATATGGAGTAGATGCTGATAGCTTTGCTGCTCTTATTCCTTTTAGCGGACAAGCTATTACTCATTTCCAGAATAGACGTGATAGGGGAATTTCTGATTATCAGCCTTTAATTGATGAGCATGCTCCGTTATACTATGTACGTAAAGATTGTCCCCCTATCTTGCTGATATGTGGTGACCGTGAACGGGAGATGCTGGGACGTTATGAAGAAAATGGCTTTATATGTGGCGTATGCTTAAGATTATAGGTCATCCAGCTGCATATCTTTATGAACTACAGGGGTTTGACCATGGAACGATGTCACACCCTGCTCATTCTATATTATTAGAGTATATTCGTAACAGAGAAAAGGAAGTAGATAAATAGATTGGTAGGTATGGAGTGTCTCAATAGTTACATTACTCCATACCTATTGTATTATGTATCTATAGAAGAATAAGGGAAAGATCAAAATAGTTTGATTCACTAATCTTTTTCACATGATAAATTGCAGATAAATGATTACTGAAAGATAAAAAACTGAAGTGGATGATCTGAATTAATTTTATTTGATATGAATGCAAATATTATATATCTCTTTCAATGCAATTTGTTATTTTCTATACCTTTGTACCTGAATATTGATTAAAAAATATACTATGATAAATGCTGTTATGAAATTTATAGGAGGATTGTTTTTTTTTTCTGGTATGTGTAATAAATTCATTATCAGCTTATAATTTAAGGCAGGTTACTAATTCAGATGGTCTTACCAGTAGTGCTGTACTTTCTTTACTGCAAGATAGTAATGGCTTTTTATGGATGGGGACTTGTGATGGAGTGAATATATATGATGGCACAAAAGCATATAGTTGGAATGGTTGGGGGCAATTGAACTTATCTGGGTACATCATAGAAGAAATATTAGAAACTCATGATGGAGTAATTTGGGTACAGACAAACTATGGTTTGAGTAAAGTTGATAAAGAAAAACGCCTTGTTGTTGATTATCCCCAGTTTAAGGTAGTTATATGATGGTCAAGAATGAACTAGGGAATCTGTTCTTCTTCTCAAGTAGTAATTTGTTATACGCTTTTAATGAAAAAAAACAAGAGTTTTATAGACTTCCTATAGGAACTTTGGATAGGGAAGATATTGTTAATCTTTATGTGAATGAACATTATCTAATTATTTTCCTAAAAAACGAGATTATATATTATCAAATGAAACATTCTCCGGAAGGAGAATATACCCTCTCTACACTAAACACTAGTGAAAAAACAGAGGTACGTTATGGCTTTGGAGATAAAAATCAGGTTTATTGGTTAGATAAAGATTATAATTTATTTGGATATAGTTTGGATAAGCCTGTAAAAAAGCTTATTTGTAACTGGAAAGAGGCATTGGATGGAAGAGGAACCATTGTAGATATACTTCGTGATGGAACATCTTTTTTTGTTGCGTTTCAAACAAATGGTTTATTGAAGATTTCTTTGCAGGCAAATGATAAGTATACGGTAGATGATTTAGGCATAAAGTCTGGAGTATTTCGGATCTTAAAAGATCGTTTTCAAGATATTGTGTGGATTGCGACAGACGGTCAAGGCGTATATATTTATTCTGAGGGGAAGTATTCAATTTCATCGGTAACCTATCAAGATCTAAATCAAAGTATAGGTAAGCCGGTTCGGTCTATTTTTTGGGATAATGAAGGTACATTATGGTTAGGTACTAAAGGGGAGGGAATTCTTAAAATTTATGATTTTTCTCCTCTGAAGCATAATATGAACTATAGGACAGAACTGATAAATTCTCAAGAAGGTGGATTAATAAATAATTCTGTATATGCATTTGCAAAAAGTTGCAGACCTATGTTTTGGATAGGACATGATGCTGGTCTCAGTTATTATTCATACCGAGATAGAAAAATCAGGAGCGTTTATTCGCCAGAAAAAATCAATTACGTGCATGCCATATATGAAGAGAATGATTCGATTCTTTGGATAGCTACCGTTGGGACAGGAGTTATTCGTGCACGTATTGAAGACAGATCTGGCGTTCCATATATTCATTCTTTAAAATGCTATACCATTGATAGTGGAAATTTTTCTTCAAATTATTTCTTTACTCTATTTGCTGATAGTAGTCATGATAATATTTGGTTTGGTAATCGAGGATATGGACTCTTTCATATAGAAGGCGATAGTTTAGCTGCCATGCCTTTAAAAAATGAATATTCAAGTAGAGTTGTGAATGATATCTTTTCGATAATTCGTGACGAAGATATTTTCTGGCTTGGTACAGGAGCAGGACTGATTAAAAAGTTACATGATGAAGAAATGTATTTTAATCAGCAGGATGGATTTATTAATAGTACAATTCATTCAATGCTTCTAGACGAAAATAAAAGATTATGGATTGCAACCAATGGAGGACTTATCAGCTTTAATGTGCTGAATAATAAATTTCAGAATTATGGAAAAGGTAGTGGGCTGGAAATACTAGAATTTAGTGACGGAGCTTCATTCTGTCAAGACAATACCTTATTTTTTGGAGGTATTAATGGTTTTATTACTATAACTAATAACGAAATGTATGTTTCTGATAAGGCAGCTGTAAAACCTCCATTACGCTTTACAAACATTGATATTTTAGGTGAACAGGGCATGTGTGTTGATGTACAGAGTTGGGGAGATAAACCTTCTCTGTCATTAGAGTCTGATCAGAACAATTTTGCGATATCTTTTCTTGCGTTAGATTATGTAAATCCAACTAACTATAGTTATCAGTATCGTTTGAATGAGAAAACGGAATGGATAGATAATGGAACGAATAACAGTATCTCTTTTACTCAGATGAATTATGGAGATTATCTTCTTGAAGTTCGTTATAAGAATCAGACAACAGGGGAGTTTAGTCCTGTTTATTCTGTGCATATAACTATTGCTTCCCCCTGGTATTTAAGTACGTTAGCTGTTGTTATTTATGTTCTATTGCTTTTGTTGGCTGTGTTGTTGTGTATTCGCTGGTTTTTATTAAAGCAACAGCGTAAAAAGCTATTAGTGCTGGAAAAAATGGAGCAACAACATAAAGAAGATTTATATGAGGAAAAGCTACGTTTCTTTATTAATATAACTCATGAGTTTTCTACTCCGCTTACACTTATATATGGCCCTTGTGAGCGCTTGTTGAAATATGACCATTCGGAGTATGTACATAAATATGTCTCATTGATAAAAGCAAATGCAGAGAGGTTAAATGCTTTGATTCAGGAGATTATTGATTTTAGAAGACTGGAAACGGGACACCAGGTTCAATGTATCCAACAGATAGATATTTCAGCTTTATGTAATGATATTATTCATTCGTTTTCGGAGTTGGCAGAGCAAAACATGATTCAATTTGAAAATGTAGTGTCAGAAAATATTTTTTGGAATACCGACAGTAAAAGTTTGACGAAAATTTTGAATAAATTTAATCTCGAATGCTTTTAAATATACCTCTGTAGGGGGACGTATTCGTGTAACGGTAGATGTAGTTGATAACCAAAGTTTGCGTATTAAGGTGTATAATACGGGAAAAGGTATTCGTCAGGAGGATATTCCTTTGATTTTTAACAGATATAAAGTGCTGGATGGTGTGGAAGCTTCTACTATAAAGGGAATGACTTCTCGAAATGGTTTAGGACTCGCTATTTGTCATAGCATGGTTGAGTTGCTAAAAGGAGAA
>ENA-OQBJ01000931-OQBJ01000931.1-human-gut-metagenome-genome-assembly--contig:-NODE-931-length-13297-cov-2.186029_pt1 | contig 13297 bp, 17 predicted proteins | sample MGYA00242743_ERZ504545 | MGnify/ENA primary metagenome ERZ504545 (study PRJEB26092, sample SAMD00036252) | human gut metagenome | host: Homo sapiens | study: EMG produced TPA metagenomics assembly of...
TCAAGTACCTAACCAATCTAGATTCGAAAACTTTCGTCGGAGAAAGATGGTCAGGAATATGTAAAAAGTAAAAGTAGTAGAATATGAAATGCTCAGTGTCATGGCTCTCGAAGGAGTTAAGTTATTGAGAAAAGAATTCGAAGACTTTAAGAAACAATTAAACAATAAGTAATATGGCAGAAATAGCAACTTGGAGTGCTATTCTGAATAAGACCGGCCTTGGTAAGACCTCTAATGAGTGCCCTACCAAGGCTGAGTTGTTAGCACTCAATAATGGTAAGGACTCCAATGTTGACAAGGTTATTGTAATTAGTAATGCTGCTAGTTACGGTAACAATGAATGTGTCAAGTTAGAGGATATCAATGCCGAGCAATGGATTTATACATTCCAGTGGAATCCGAATGGTAATCCTTCTTTTAATGCTCCAGCTACTGGAGGTACATACCCCTTTGGTTCATATGCTTCTAATCGAGTTAAGCAAGTAAACGGTGTTAATACTACTATCTCTCAAAGTTTGGCGAATGATGTCACTAAAACTTCGGAAGGTTCTTGGTATACTACAGATTACGACGGTAATAAAGGTAGAATAGTACCCAACAATACATCTACTAATAGTAAATCAATCACTGTAACTTGGACTCAGAAGTATTCGGGTAAAACCATACAGGCAACATTTACCCAGGCAGCAGGTAGAAAAGTTTATTCTTCATGGAGTTATAACTGTAGAGTAGATAAAACTTCTTTCAGTTACAGTGGAGGTCAATCTAATGTAACTGCTAAGAGTGCAAGTAGAACTTATACTTGGAATGGTCAAGGTAGTAGTTATACAGAATCAGAAACTGCTACTGTAAGAGTTTCTAGTCCGGCTTCTATTAGTGGTAATAGTATTTCTATCCCAAGTAATAGTGGTTCTGCTAGAAATTTTACGGTTACTTTCGATTTCCCAACTGCTACAGACCAGACTATCTCAATTTCTCAGGAAGGAGGTCAAGTAACCTATGTAGATCACCTATCTATAGACCCAACTACTAAAAATGTACCCGGAACTGGTTCAGGATTTAGGTTGACAGTAAATGCCAATTATGATAAATATATAAACGGAACTTATGTAGAAAACATTAGAACTACTTATACTTCAGCTGAAGTAGTTGAGGGAACTTCATCTGATATTACCATCTCTGGTAAAACTTCTAGTGGATGTAGTATTAGTGTAGCACCAAACCCTAACTCATCACCTAGAACTTTTAAGATTAAGTTTACTTATGATACGGCAACTCCTGTATATTTAACCATTACACAGAATTCGGCTGAGGTAACTTATCCTAGTAGCGGTATAGTATTTGAACATAGTACTCAACAGAATAGTGGTTATAAAACTAGTACTTTATCCATTGGTACTGTTGAAGGTAAAGGAGGTAATATTTCTTTTTATATAAAAAGTTATAGGTCTAGATATGTTAACGGTTCTTTAAGTCTACCGAAACTATTAAACCTACTCTTATTTTGCCATCCGGAGTAACCGAAACTATTACTAATGTGAGTGGTTATTACTTTAAAGTAACTATTACCATACCTGAGCATTCAAAGCCTGCAAGCAGAACTCTTACAATCAGAGCTAATCAACCTAATGGCTTAGATAGAGAGTTAGTACAAACTGTACAACAGAGTGCTTCAACTTATGAGTTTGGTATTAGGGAAAACTCGGGGGATTCTTTGAGTACTTCTCTTACTTATTCTGGTTGGCCAAGCTCAGACCCATTCTTCAATAGATCTGTAAGAGTATATTCTAGGAAGAATGGTAATCAATTCCTTAATTGGGCTTTATCTTCTAATGTGGATTGGATTACTATATCTGGTTCAGGTGCCGGGGCTACATTTAAGGTAGCTACTAATAATAGTAGTTCATCTAGAACTGGAGTTATTACCTTTACTCAAGGGGAATCTGGTAAAACTTGTACTCTGACAATAGTTCAAGAAGCAGGAGATGTCTATGAGTTTTATATTACTGATTCAGATGGTAATGGGCATTACACCGATTTCACCTTCTCAGCTCCTTCAAATGGAGTGGTAAATAAACATGTATTTAATATTATCTCTACTCACAATGGTAGTCCCTTATCTGCAGACGATCTAAAGGGAGTCCATTCGGAGATAACAGAGAAATTAATCGGCTTGGTACTCACACAAGATACTCAATCCCCATTCAGGTTTATGGCAAATATAACTAGAGCAGGCACTACTGTAAGAACTGGAGCAGATACTTATAGACAGAAGCCATCTGGAAAAACAGTAATTTTCAGAGTTCTTCAAGAAGCAGACATAAATAATTTCAGATTGGAATTAAGTTTAAATATTTCAAATGGTAATGATCAAGATACGTGGGGATTATTTGATACGGCTAATATACCTCATACTTCTGACTCTATGTATGATATGAGCTTAATACGTGAGGGTATTATGGTAGACTCAGTAGAAGGTAAAATAACTGTGAATTCTCTTCAAAGTACTACTAAGGATAGAGGGGTTGGAGATAATGTTTATGTATGGGCCTATAATTCTGTAAGAGGTTTATGGTTATCAATTGGTAACTTTAGGATTGAAGAGGGGAATAATACCCCTCATTGGGATGTTTCTTGGCCCACCTAGACAATTTAATCCTAAACACAACACTAGTACATTTATTGATAGATAAATTTAATTATTAACTTTAAAACTAAATCATTATGGAAGTTAAATCTGGTGAAGGTACTGTAGTGGTTGCGGATCGTAATCGTTATAGTGATGAATGTTGTAATAATCGAGGATGGGGCTCCGGTTGGGGTGCTGTCGGTGGAGCTTTAGTAGGTGGTGGTTTTGGTGCTGCTGCAGTTTCTGTGTGGGACAAAATCAATGACACAAAAGCTGATATCCAAAAAGTGGAATCTACTGTTCAGGAAGCAAAAGCTGGTATTTACAAAGACATATCTGATGCTGCTCGGGGAGTTACTTCTGAAGTTGCAGGAGTTTCTAGACAAGTAGAGGGTGTAGGTAAAGAAGTACTTAACAATCGCTTTGCTACTGAACGTGGCCTTTGTGATCTTGGTTATAAGACTAATTCTGATATCCGGGATTCTCGTGATCAAATGGGAGCAGGGTTCAATCGGGTTATGGATCGTCTTTGCCAGATGGAACATCAACAGTCAAATTGCTGCTGTGAAATTAAGAGCTTAGTTAGAGAATCCGAAAACAGATTAGCTCTTCAGGCAGAACGTAATCATTGCGAGGTAATGAAAGGCCAGCAAGAGATTAAGTGTCTGATTGAGAACACTGCAAAAGACCAAGAAATTGCTAGACTGAATCGAGTAGTTGATGCTCAAAGAGATCAGAACATTATTAACTCGGTAGTACAGGCTTTAGGTAATAAAACTGCATAATTTCTATTAAAGTTGATTAGTATTAAAGTTGATTAGGGAAAAGGGAGGTACCTGTAGCGGGTATTTCCCTTTTTTCGTTTTAATCTAGTAAGAAACATGGAAGAGGATAATAAACTACAAACCTTTACTCTCCAAATGCAACTACCGGCTCCTAATTTAGAGGTAGCAAAGAGAGTAGCTGATGAAGCACAAAGACTGATAGATATCTATGGATACTATAATTTCTTGAACCTAGTAGAATTTATGAAACAGAATCCCAGTATGGTTCAAATGGGATTAAGTCTAATCAATAAAAATAATGCAGTATGGAAGAAATGAAATTTAAATCATTACAAAGAGGAGATTCAGTCTTTACTCTAGAAAGAGACAGAAGATCAATGTACCCAATCTTTGACCGAGCTAAAGTAGTAAAGGTAGGAGAAAGTAAACCCAGAGCTAATGAAAATGGTGATGGCTTTTCTAATCTTATAGAAATTGTTCTTCAAGATTCCATTGGTACAGTAACCGTATATTTACCTTCGGATGGGAATGAGGGTATTTATAACAATGTGTACTACACTTTAATTGGAAGTAATATTGTAAACGAAGTATCATTGCAAAGGTCACAGGCTCTTGGTATTATTAATAATGTAGGTAAATACGAGAACATAATAAAGGAATGCGATAATATCCTTGCTATGTTTGAAAACAAGGAGCCCACTAATGGTAGTCAATTCAATGAAGAATTCGCTTCATTCAGGAAAGATGTAGTATCAGTATTACAATCACAACAGCAAGCCATAAACCTTATGATGGATCACTTGGCTTGAATAAACCGAAGGAAAATCCAGATGGCAAGTAAGTCAGTAAACATAACTATAAGTACTCCCTTGGGAGACTTACAGATATATACTGACCCAAAAGAACAGGCTAGAGCTGAGAGGTTAATTGCAGAAACTCCTTCTATCATGAGGAATGCTTATGATAGAGCTACTGAGAAATTCGGCAATCAACTTCTCAGACTTGTGAAAAAATGCCTAAGAACGGGTACTCCTCCAAGAGGAACTCATTGGGATCCTCACTCGGCTAATACCATTAAACGATACGGAGAGCATACCTTTTGAATTATACGGGTCAGTATTTGAGATCAGTACAAATAGTAAAACAGAAGAATCGAACTTACGTAGGTATACCTACTAACCTTAAGAAAACCAGAAAGGGTGATAGGACTAGTAAAAGAACATTGAACCAAGTAGCTATCATGTTAGAGTATGGTTCTAGAGATGGTAATTTACCTCCAAGACCTCTATGGGCACCAGCTTTCGAACAAGTTGGTGGTAAGAAGGTTCTGAAGGAAACTATAGTAAGAGAACTTCGTAAAGAAATAAGGAAATATAGAAGATAATGGGATTCACTATAAGCAAGAATCAAGGTTCAGGTAGGACTGTTATAACGGTAACACCAGAAGAAAAGAATGCTACGGACAAAGATATAGTTCAGATCTTAACAGTAGAAGCTGTAGATGGGTCAACTAAAGAAGTAAAGCTTATCCACAAGAAAGGGGAAGGCAATTATGAATACACTTTCAGAGTTTCACCCACTGAATTATACTTTGAGCCTACAGGAGAAAGTAAAGAGGTTACTATTGTATCTACTAAACAAATGGTAATCAATGGAAAGAAGTTGGTGATCCAGTTAATGTAAATTATACTAGGGAAAACTCGGGAGATGTATCTGGCTCTGGTACTACTCTTATCATGAGCTTAAACGATAATACTCATAATGATAAACTTGGCCAAGTAATTTTCATACAGGATGAATCAGGTAAAACTGTAGTTGTAACTTGTAGACAGGGTAAAAAAGAGAACACTGCTGGAGGGGATATTGGTCTTATCCAATTATGGTCTGGTTCTGGAGTTCCTGAAGGTTATGTACTTTGTGATGGAAGTCAAGTAAGTATAGCAGAATACCCAGAATTATATAAAGCTATTGGAGATAAGTATAATACTGCTTCTACTAAAGCTGGTTATATAAGTGTTCCAGACTTAAGAGGTAGATTTGTAGTAGGATATGATCCAAGAAATTATGAATACGAACGTATTGGTAATACTGGTGGGCAGGCCCTAGTAACTCTTACTTTAGATCAAATACCACCACATAGTCATAAGATTACGTTTAAAGAAGAAAAATGGGGGGACGATGCTAATAATCGACCATTCCCTAATCATACTAGGCCTGACTCAGGTTATTCAGCAGATACTCAAGTAATCGGAGGAGGTAGTCCTCATGAGAATAGACCTCCTTATTTCGTACTAGCTTATATCATTAAACTATAAACCTATATAAACTTTTAAAATTATTAGGGCTTTATTTTATAGAACAGCTAATCGCTTTCGTCCAACACACAAGTGGAATTCTTATTGGGAAATAAGTTACACTGGAAAGGGAACTTCATGCACTGGGTTCCCTTTTTTTATGTTAGTAATGTAAGTCTTCTTTAGCTTTCTCTTCCCAATATCTTATATCTTCTTTAAGTTCTGAGATATATCTTACCGAAGATTTAGTTCTAGGCATATCAAAAAACTCTACTAATAAAATGTTAGTGATACGAGAACCATCCTTGATTCTCTCTTTAATATAGGGAGGAGGACTAAGCAATATCTCGAAGATCAAATAAGCATCGGGAGATAGGTTCTTCTTCATATATTTATATAACATATCAAGCATTTCTCCTTTAGCTTTCTCTTCTTCTGTATCATCTTCTAGTTCTTTATCATTATCGAATAAATCTTCTAATTGGTAAAGATTCTGATGATATTCTGCTCCCTCTCCATAAGCAGTTCTTAATAAATGATTCTTAAAGGTACTGAGAGAAGCTAGTATCCTTGCTTTTAAATGTTCTTCTTCACAAGTACCGTAATATTTATTAAAGACAAATAACATCTTATCCCAGAAATAAGAACTTATGATATCTGGTGTAACATTAAACCTCCTATTATCAATTTGCTTAGTAAGACGTCTGATAACTGGTTTACAGATTTTATACATCCTATCAAAAGTTTCCTTATCATAATTTTCTTGCATAGGCTTCAACCTATGTATCTCTGATCCGTTGTTGCCATTTTCCTTTATCTTCATAAGTCTATGTTTTAAAATGATATGCAAATATAAGTATAATAAATCAAATATAAAATAATATATTAATAAAGTTCACCTAGAAGCTGAGGATTAGTGAGTACTAGGATGAGAGTCTATATGTACAACTCTAACCGAGACTATAGAAATCTATATGATTATACTTAATTATATTGCAATATGAAAAAAGATAATACCAAGTTTGAATTTGACACCAGCTTTCAATTAGAAATCCTAAGGTATCTCTTAAAGGATAAAGAGGGAGGCTTAATAATCAAAAAGATTAAACCAAGTTACCTAGTTCTGATTGAGCATTCTTTAATTGCCGAGGGCATATTTAAGTTCTTCAAAAAGAAAAACAAGATGCCTTCTAAGAATATCCTTAAAGAGGTTATAAAAGAATTACTTGAATCTAAAAATTACGTTGACCTGGTTACTAAGGATGATATACCCAATATCCATAAAATAATCGATGACCTATATTCAAATCCCTTGAATGATTCCGAATACATTCGAGAAAAGATATATCAATTCTCTACCTATGTAGAGATGAAGAACTTGAATGATTCTTTTGATTTGGATAACTTCGAACAATACGAAACCTATTCAAGGAAAATAGAAAAGATACTTCAAAACTCGAAACCCAAGAAAGATGATGAACCTATCTTTATGATAAGGGATATTACAGAGAGACAATTCAAAACGTCAAGCAGAACCATCTGTAATACCTTGTCCATTTAGACAACTTAATGATATTACCAATGCTGGAGGTTACCCAGAACATTCAGTAAATGTTATTCTCGATAAACCCAAAGCTAAGAAAACTTTCTTCATGGTAAACTTGGCAAGAGGGTATTTAAGAATGAAGAAATCAGTTTTATATATAGATACTGAAAATGGTAAAGAACAAATCATGGACCGATTTATTCAATCCTCTATCAATAAAACTAAGAAGGAATTATACTCGGGTGAATATGATAAACTCGAAGCTAAACATCTTCGTAAACTTGCAAGGTTTGGAGTTGAACTAGTAGTTGAAAGAGTTCCTGCCATGATTACGGATTGTAATTATATAAGGGAACTTATAATTAAGCTAAGAAACCAGGGCATCAATATTAAAGTACTGATGGTGGATTATGCAGGAAAGCTTGCTTCAATTGCTAGGGATAAAGAGGACTTTGACCGTATATCGAATGTATATATAGATATTCAGAATCTAGCAGAAGAAATGGATTTAGATATTGTATGGACTGCTCATCATATTACCAGAGAGGGTAAGAAACATAGGACTACTAGATATGATGAAAATGATATCTCGGGTTCTATTGCAATTGTTCGTAATGCTCATACAATAGTTGGTCTTAACTCTACTGAACAAGAAGAAAAAGATGATATACTTCGTTGTGAATTAGTAGTACAAAGAGATGGTTTACCTAGTGGTAGAGCATTATTCAAATGCGATGTTGAAAGGCAAAGATGTGTAGAGTTTACTAAAGAACAACGTAAACAGTACGATGAGATATATGGTGAGAAACTCGAGGAATCTCTTAAGAAGAAAGGGAATCCAGATGCTAATGAAGATAAGTATAACAATAAAAATGGAGATATATAAACCTAAAACATTAAGATTATGATTAAGAGATTAGAAGGAATTCAAAAAGGTCAGAAGGTTTACTTAGTACCTTCAGATTCAAGATGTACTCCACAATATGCAGAAGTATATTCAGTGGGTCCCAAGTATATCAAGTTAACTGGGGTTAATATAAGTTTAAGGGAATTCTTCTCTGAAGATGGAAGATCTGCTAAATGGGGAGGATGGGAACTTTTCCTTTCAAAGGAATCCTATGAAGAACACAAAGAATTACTTTCACTTAGGTCACAGGTAGTTACTTTATTTGAGCAAATGATACTGAAATGCGAAGACCTAGATAAATTACGTAGGCTAAAGAAAAGATATGCCCCATATGATGACCCATTACCATTTTAACCATGAGTAAGATCACTAATGAATTTAAAACCAAGCTCTACAATTATTTTATTAAGAGCTTGGGCGCTTACAAATATAAACACGGTTGGATGAAATTACCCGTATGCCCATTCTGTCATAGAACATAAGATGGGAATTAATCTTTCTATGTACCGTACTAATTGTTTTAGATGCAATTATCATATGAATCCTGCTCAACTAGTAATGGATGTTGAAGGACTTGATACTTATGCCGAACTTTTAAAATTTCTAGATAATGGAAACTTTACAGACAAAGCTTTCTCAGAAGAGAAGATTGAATTATCCGATGCTAAGCCCGTCTATCTTCCAGATGGGTTTAAACTCATTAATCAAGGAACATCACAAGTTGCAAGAAGCATTAGAAGTTACATGTCGAGCCGTGGGTTCACTATCGAAGAATTATCAAAACACGGTATCGGATATGTTGCCACTGAGGGACCTTTTTTTTGGGTACCTCATCATACCATATTATTATAAGGCACGCTCAGGTATTATAATGCGAGAAATGTTATTGGACAGGGCCCAAGATACAATAATCCAAATAAAGATATTACGGGACTTGGAAAGGAATTCATTATCTTCAATCAAGATGCCTCGACATGTATAGTTCGATATTTATCTGTGAGGGAGCAATCAATGCACTTACTATGGGAGACAGGGCTATTGCCACCATGGGTAAGGCAATCAAGTGCTTACCAAGTTAACCAGCTTATCAAATCTCCAGTTAATAGATTTATATTACTCCTGGACCCTGATGCCATCAAATATTCAATCAACCTGGCTTTCAAATTGGTCGCTTATAAAAAGGTCAAGGTTATACAATTGCCCGAAAATAAAGATTGTAACGATTTAGGTCGTAAGGAAGTACTTAAGTTAATATATAATACTCGGTACCAATCCTATCAAGATTTATTGAAACTCAGAAACTCCCTGGATTGAGGATTTCCTATTATATTATATAACTTAATATTAGAAACTTATGAAACAATTATTAGAAGCTATAAAAGCTAAATACTTATGCCTCCATGATTGGGAGGTATTACATAAAACCGAATATGTAACTTATTGGGAAATACTTTTGAAATGTAAGAAGTGCGGTAAACTTAGAAAGAGAAGAGTATGAGAGACCCATCTATTCATATAACTAAGCATCAATTCGAAAAAATCCTATCTCAGTTAGAGGTATATAATTTTCCGATTGATGCTTTCTTTGTTATTGCTCGTAAGGAAGCAATAAATACTAGAGTTGTAGTTGTTACAAACAATAAGACAACTAAGAAAGTTTCTAACATTTTACTAGCATCTAAGGGAGATGCTGCTTTAGTTGCTGATATTATATATGCAACTCGTATAAAACTAAAGCATAGAGGAGTTAGAAAAATAAGAGAAACAGAACCAAGAAATTGGGCGGTATGTAAAAAGATAGCTGAGCTCTGTAATCAATTCTGTGAAGATTTTCAATTGGATACCCGGGAAGGTTTTATTAAATATATCGAACTAGGTATCAAGAAGATGGACGGTAATTATAATAACCTCCTAAACAGATTATCTTCTATGTCAGAAAAGATTTCAGATTTATATTCTGCTACATTGGAAATGGAAGATGATTCTGGTAATGCTAAAGCTATCCATGATTACTTCATAAAAAGGGTAGCAGATGTTACTGGTATATACGAATCATTTGTTAATCAACCAGATAAGTATATACACTTTGTAAGGCTAGATAAATTCTTATCTGAGAAAGGATGGGATCCCACCCAATTTATCGATGCTCAATTCGAATCTCTTGCTTGGTGTAATGGTTTACCCGAACCCAGTCAGATGTATAATGACAAGGCTATCGAAAGGTATAATAAATACCTATTTAAACATAAGAATCATTCACAATCAGAGGAACCTAAAGTAGAGGGAAGCCTCTGGTCAAAAATTAATAAATTATGAAAGCTTTTAAAAATCGTTTAGAGGAGATGGCAGAAGCCACTGTAAATGCTTTGGATTATTCCGATAGCAAAGTAGAATACCCCGATATTTCTATAGTTCAGAAATGGCCTAAGGAAATAATATTACCCTTGTATGATTTATACAAGAATACTAGGTATTCAGAATTAACTTCAATTCTTATGTATACTCAGCATCAGGCCCGGTTTGAGGAAATAGGAGAATTGATGCTAGGTATCGGATTAGTAGAGATGGTACATTATGATAAGCTGGGAGACTTCTTATTAAAAGCTTCTGATGTAATGGACACCGATATACCAGGAAATAATCAGTTAACTGTACATCCAATAATAGATCTTGGTACTTCGGCAGAATCTGCTTTAAAATTATCATTACAAGCAGAAAAAGAAACTCTAGAAGAATATTATAAAGTATTCGATTCTCTGAATAAAAAAGAAGAGTATATAAAGAGAAGTGATTATATTCCAGTTACCTATCTTATCCAGAAATTCATTGCTGATGAAGAATATCACATTTCTCTTTTAAAGAAAGCTCTGAAAGAATACGAGGATTCCGATGATGAACCCAAGAAATGTAAATCAGTAACAGTAATCATATGAAAATCATAATTCGTAATTGTAACGTTGCAGAATTAGATATACCTCTAAAATATGCAACTAAGTTATATAACGAATTTGCTATCAGACACCCCAATGCCTTTTACCTTCGTACTAGGCAACGGGGTATGCAAAACTGGGATGGCAAAATAAAGTATATAACCAAGACTGGTCAATTTAAGATAGGCTTACTTCCTTCAGTATATAAAAGATGTATTGAACTTGGGATTAAGCCTATCATAGTAGATATGAGACAACCTTTTACCAAAAGTCAGTAAAGTTGTAACTCAGATAGGTAAGTATAAATTAAGACCCGAACAAGAGAAAGCTGTTAAGGCAATCTTATCTAATAAACTAGGTGAAACACCTTTTCAGATTGGGGTATTAGATTATACAGTAAATGCAGGTAAAACTCTGATTATGTCTGCTTTATATTTATCCTATAAGAAGCAATTAAAGACTTTGCTTATAACTAATGACTCCGATTGGTTAAATCAAGCTAGAGATGAATTTAAGCAATATCTACCAGGAGAAGACATTACCTTTGTTCAGGGTAAAGTTTTAAACTGGAGTAATTTTACCATTGGTATGGTTCAATCTATTTCTCGGAATATGAAATATTATCAGAATGAACTTGCTAAGATTGATATGGTATTAATCGATGAAGCTGACCAAGGAGGTAGTAAGCAATATCAGAATGTGATCACTAGGTTATTTAATACCCGAGTTAGAATCGGATTATCTGGTACCATTTATATGAGTAAGCTTGCCAAGGATAAAGTTAAGAATATGAATTTACGTTGTTTCTTTGGCGATGTAATAGCAGAGTTTAAACTTAAGGACTCGATTAAAAAAGGGTATTCAACAAAGACAATTGTAAAAACAGTAGAAGGTAAACCTTGGTTTGTAATTGGGAATCAGATTGTATGTCCTATAATGAAATATATGATGATTCCATTACCAATAATAAGATTGCCTGGACCATGGCATTAGATAGGTTGAAATGGAACCTTAATCAAGGTAGATACCCTGCTCTCGTAGTATGTAAGCATATTGCACATTGTGAAAATCTATATGAATTCTTTAAAGAAAGACTAGATAATACCCATAATATTGCTTATGTGCATGTTAATACTCCTACTAAATTAAGACAACAGATAATGAAGGATTTTAGGGAGGGTAAAATAGATATCCTTGTATCAACTACAATTATTGCTCGAGGTAAAAACTTTCCTAAGCTCAGATATCTGTTGAATACTGCCAGTATGGATTCTCAAAGAAAAATCAATTCAGTTCTTAGGACGATTGGTAAGAAAGGATGAATCCAAATCCAAAGTTTACCTAGATGATTTACATTATCCTGGGAATTATTTAAGTAGGCATGGGAATCATAGAAGAAAGTATTATCAAGATCAAGGACTTAAAGTTATCCGGTTAAGTAAGCTCTGGGATAAGTACCCTAGACATAAGCCTTTTCAAGGATAATAATTTCTGACTATGAGTATATACTTTTTCTCCGTAGGAAGGAAAGGTATTATTACATGTTACGTTAAGAGGCATTAACCATTAATAATCATAAACAATGAAGATTCTACAAAAAATCAAATCATTATTCAATTGTTCTGTAATACCTCCAGAACATATATTCAATGGTATAGGAATAGAATACCTATCTCCTATCAAACAATCCAGGGATAAGCCTGATGAAGTTCGATATTATTTTATGATTCATTTTCAATCTGGGTTAGTAATCAAAGTTCAGATATATACTTCTGAAATAGAAGTACCACCCATTCTTCTGTCTATCAGGGAACTATTTATAAATGGTATAGGACATTCATATATTACTCTGTATCAAGATGAGATGATGGATGTTCAAATCATAGGATATTATCATAAAGAATTTTAAATTGGGGATTATGGCAAAGAAGAAACAAACTTTACCTGATATCAAGAATCAGGATCCCTTAGAACCTATTAATATTGCAGAACTGGGTTCTAATTCAGACCCCTGTTTTGGTATTGGTTATGACTTATCAACTAAAGAATGTAAACTATGCGGAGACTCAGAATTATGTGCATTCAAAATGTCACAGAATATGAATATCACAAGGAAAGAGCTAGAACAGAAGAATCAATACAAGGATTTGGATGTATTAGAAGACACGGTTGGAATCAAGAAATACATCCGAGGCTTGATTCGGAA
>ENA-OQBJ01000932-OQBJ01000932.1-human-gut-metagenome-genome-assembly--contig:-NODE-932-length-13291-cov-1.768687_pt1 | contig 13291 bp, 20 predicted proteins | sample MGYA00242743_ERZ504545 | MGnify/ENA primary metagenome ERZ504545 (study PRJEB26092, sample SAMD00036252) | human gut metagenome | host: Homo sapiens | study: EMG produced TPA metagenomics assembly of...
TAAGAGGGTTGTTTTTCCAGCTCCGTTATGGCCCAGAATACCGATCACATCTCCTGCATGAGCTTCAAAGCTGACATTTTGAAAAATATCCGGCACCTTCTTGTAGGCAAAGCCTAAATTGTGAACATTCAGCCGATGTGTCTCATCCTTTGTGTGCGGCTTTTCCTGATAATATTCTGCATCGCGTTCCGGGTATGCTGTCCGCAGGCCATAAGAAATTCGTGTTTCTTCAGGCAGAGAGCAAAACTGTTCCCTTGTGAACTCATGCTCAATTTTTCCATTCTGAATCAGAAAGGCTCGGTCAATCAGATCACGCAAATAATAAAAACGATGCTCTACCACAAAAATGGTGTATCCAGCGTGTTTCAGTTTTCCCATAATTTCTGCCAGCCGTTTGGTAGCGGCATAGTCCAGATTGGCCGATGGTTCATCAAAAATATATACTTTTGGCCCCAGCGCATAGACAGAACCGATTGCGATCTGTTGTTTTTCCCCGCTGGATAAAGCAAAGATACTTCTGTTTAAGTAATCTACCAATTCCAACTCTTTCGCCGCTTTTGCAATACGGTCAATCGTTTCCTCGCGGGGCAGTCCGAGATTTTCGCAGCCGAAAGCCAATTCTCGCGTGGTATCCGTCATAAAGAACTGAGAACGTGGATCTTGGAATACCGTTCCAACCTGTCCTGCCAATTCAGACGGCTTCATTTCCAGCAGCGAATGGCATCCATAAGCAGATCGCCTTGGATTTCTCCGGGATAAAAGTGCGGAATCAGACCATTAAGCGAGCGGATCAGGGTTGTTTTGCCGCAGCCGCTTCGCCCAGTCAAAAGAATAAATTCTCCTGTCTGTACGGTCATATCAATGCCACGGAGGGTAAAGTCTTTGCTTTCTTCATAACGAAAGCTAAAATTCTGAAATGAGATCATCGTCACACCCTCCATAAAATGATTTCCCCGATTTTAGTCTGGTCAATAAACAGCAACCCGACCAAAAAGAGGATACCCAACAGCGATACCACAATTTCCCGCCACGAAAAACGGATTGGCCGCAGCGCGTATCGTTTGCACTCCAACTCCAGACCGCGTGTTGTGCCGGATGCTGCCAGTTCATCAGTGACTTTCAAGCACCGCATCAGCAGAGGTATCAAAATATATTCTATGGTTGCTAACGGATGGGATACCCGTTTCCACACGGTATCACTGATACCGCGAATATCCATCGTGCTTCGGATTTGTCGGTATTCAATCCGTAAAGTAGGGATATAGCGGAACATAACAACAAGGGGGATTGTGACTGCCTGGGGCAGCCGCATCCGTTGAAGTGCCACCATTAAGTCATCCATGTATGTAGTTCGCAATATCCAAAGTCCCATCATCATGATAGGGATCAATTTTAAGACCGTTACGCCGAACACGCTCATAATCACACTTAAAACCGGAACTTGGACATAACGGAGCAAGGCATTGAGATAAGCAACAATAATATAGGTCACTATCATTTTGACAGCCCATTTTCCACCGTTACCCAAGGCAATAAACAGCCCATAAACCAGCATGAGCGCGAGACTGACAACTTCTCCGGCCAGAAAATAACTGACAAAACCAATGCAGACCAAAAGAAGTATCTTGCAGCGTGGGTCGAGGAGCGCAGAGCCATGTAGGGGCTGGCGCTCAATTATTTGTTTAATTTTTGCTTCTTCCATTCAAATGTCTCCCTATAAAAATCAAAGCGCGGGACTGTTCTCAGCCCCACGCTCTGGAGTCAGGCAGCCCGCTTGCCTGTATTGCCTGATAAAGTTTCAGGGGGCTGATCCTGTTATTTTACTGAAACAAGTCCAGCTTTGATAAAGTGTTTTTTCAATGCTTTCTGACCGATAAAGCCACCAATCAGACCGCCCACCAATCCGGCAGCAACAATGACTACCAGCATGGGAACGGAAGTAATGTTCAACATTCCCTGAATGTACTCCGGAGCAATATTGTTTTTCTCCATTGCTCCGACAAACGCGCTTTGAAGAAATTTGATAGGGCAGATAGCACTAAAAGCAAAAATAGCACTGAACAGCGCATAGGCTGTCATCATGGACTTCATTGTAATTTCATTCCGGCTCATAACCAGGAAATCGCAGATGACACCGCCAATTATCAAACCGATAGGAATGAACCAGAAAGCACCCACCAGCAGAAACAGGATAGCTTGAATTGCGGCGCAATGGTAAACACGCCTTTCTTCGGTACCTTAGCCAGTAGAAGCATCATAACGATACCATTCGGGATTGCAACAACGGATGGGTAAAATACATTTGTTACCGGGCCAGCCACGCTCATAATGGTGCTGATAATCATGCAAATAATCCACATAAGGGCCGTTAAAACACCGATGAGAATAAATCTTTCGCATTTAACTTTTGTTTCATAATACTTATTCCTCCTCCCTTTATTTGGAAAATAAAAAATGCGATGTGGTTAATCTTCTCTAACCACATCGCAAATTGTACCAATTTTCGTCGTTACATCCAACCCAAACTCGATTTCATTCTACCCAAAATCGGTATTTTTAGGTTTAGCCAATCGTATTTTCATCTTTATAATTCTTGGGTATTACCCCATATTTCTTTTTGAACGCAGCCGCAAAGTTGCTTGGTTTTGAATATCCAACCAGCATCGCGATCTGACTTACGTTCAAGTCACTTTCCAAAAGAAGCCCTGCAGCCTTTTCCAGTCTTTGATCTATAATATATGCGTGAACCGATGTTCCAAATAAAGAATTAAATCCTTTCGTCAGTTTAGAAACACTGATATTTACCTTTTTCGCCAATTCCTCACAGCTTGGTGCAAAAGCAAGCTGACTGTCAATAATCCTTTTTGCTTCGGTAATCGAATCCCTGTCACTTTTGGAAATGCTAATATGGTTCGATGAAAGAATACTGAGTTCCAATACTTCACTTAAATATACAGACAGCAATTCAAAAACTTTACTTTCCAAGAATAAATACCCTAAACCACCTCGGTATTGCGTAAAATCTTTTACCTCCGCAAAAATGTGCTCCATATACGGGGTAACGCTCACTTTTGAAATCCCTGTCAGTAATTTCTTTTCATAAGCGTTTATTTCACTATCTTCAAAGTAGTCATTCAAAATTTTGTGAAAATATGGCATGGGAATTTTTATATTCTTAAAAAGGAAATCTTTCTTCCCAGAATAACACAAATATTCCATTTTACCATGTCCCCGATAAATGCAGGATTCGCCTTTCTGGATGCTGACACTTTGACGTGCATCTGCAATATTCCACGATACGCCATCATTGAAGCAGAATAAAAGTTGAATATAATCTTCGCAGCTTACACCCTGCACATTCATATCTGAAAAATAGTTCATTTTCCAGTCTGATACAACAGCTCCTTGCTTTGTAACAACTTGCGAAATCTGACCTGTTCCCATATCAGCCGGAATATCTATTGTCACTGTCTGCGGAGAGTTGGAGAGCAGATCGTGATACAGCTTCGTCATATATTGGTTTGTCATTGTGCGCCCTCCTTTTCTAGTTAGTTAAAGCTAATCACATAATACTTTATATTTGTTTTTTAGTCAAGGTAATCTAAACTATTGACTACTCTCTAAGAGTCAACATATTAATTTTCAAAGTATGCCATATCCCATGATTGTTCCGTTATTGATATCATAACTTCTCTGGTTCACGGCATCGCTGGAGTTTCCCTCTACCGTATATACGGTACTTCCCTCAGTTTTCTCCACGATTCCCACATGGTCTGAGGTTCCGTCCCCATTCCAGTCAAAGAAGATCAGGGTTCCGGGTGCTGGCGAGTATCCTCTGCTCTTCCATTTCCCCTTGCTCTGGAACCATGCGATTCCGTCATCGCACAGGGAGAACTTCGGCATCTTGCCGCTCTCGATCAGTCCTGCCTGATCCCCACACCAGCTGGCAAAGCAGGCACACCACGCCACATGGCTGTCAAATCCATACCATGACCAGAACTTCTGGCCTCCTTCATTTCCAAGCTGGGTAAGTGCCACGGATACGATCTGGCCGTTGCCTCCAAACAAGCCGGCAAACAATCCGCCGCTGGAATAATACCGCAGAACGTGAGGGACGTATTCTGGATCACCATAGGCACTCCAGCCATGCGAAGCAGCCTGCTCATTGGAAAACTGCATGGCATTTTCTGCACTGTAGCCGCCATATTTCTGAATCGCCCACGTTATGTACCCGTTTCCGTAGTTATACCCTTGCAGGGACAGCTTCAGCTTGTCCATGTCCTGTGGCTGGTGCATCCGGCTTCTCTTAGGCACGTCCGCATAATACTGGATTCCTACCTGTATGGAGTAGTCCGCATCCTGGATGGCATTCGGGCTGTTGGAATACCGGGTGTTGTATGGGCACTCACTGCTCTGCATGGGATCGGTCCCCCGGCCGCCAGATTCCTGCATCATGATTGCCTGTATCACGGAAACGTATTCGGGGATTCCATACTGGTTGGCGTATTTCTGGATGGTTGCCGTATAGGAAAGTACTTCCTGGCTGAGTGCTTCGTTGCTCTCTGAGCTTCCAGAGAATGCCGCACCGCCAATGATCCCGACCATGATAACCAGAAGCAGAACCATGACCGCTCCGGCGGCTCCCAGTGCAGCCATCATGGACTGCACCGTTTTCGCTGCCGCTTCTACAGCGGCCTTAGCTGCCTTGAAGGTATTCTCTCCTGCCTTGCCGTTTTCTGTATCCGGCGGACTCCATCGGAAGTCTGCAAGGCGGCTTTCTTCGCCGCCTGCTTCGCTGCCCTTCGTTCCATCTGCTTCTGCATCCGGGCTGTCAAGGCGTTGGAACTGGCCACCCGGAGCTTCTGCTCTGGCTGGATGCTGATCTTCACAGATGGAGGGGCGGTCTTAATAGTACGCCGCTGTATGGTCTTCGGCTCCAACTGTTTCCGTGGCTTTTCCTTGATCCGGATGGTTTCCGGCTGTTTCTGGCGGATGGCATTCTGCCTTGCGGTATCTTCGGCCTTGCTTTTCTGGTTTTGTCTTTTGATGGAAAGCGATCCACCTTCCGACATTTCCTGTCCATTCTGGATTCTTGGTGTCTCCCTTGCTGCCCGGATCTTCTGTTCTTTCGTTTTGACGGCATCTGAAATCGCCTTTTGCCGCTTGGCTTTCTGAATCTGGACTTCCTGGTTTTCCCGTTCCTTGACCTTCACACGGGATGCCCCCTGTTCCCGTTTTTTTTGCTTCGGTGCTTCCCGACTGACCGGATCGGGAGCCTGTGTGTCCCCTGTTCCTCTGGCGGCTTCTTTCTGCGCTTCTTTTTTACCAGTAACTCTCAGTTTGATCTTCTCGTAGGAAGTCTGTGCTGCTGTCTTTCCGGCGCTGGTTACAGTTCTGCCAGACTTTCTGGCAGCCCATTCCTCTGCGGATGCGACTTTTCCACTGGCATACTCGGATGGGGACTGTTCCTCCATGTCATTATCCCTGGCATTTGCGATGGTCTGGGACTTTTCCTTGCTCTCCAGTATGGCCGTCCGCATCAGCTCCTTCGGGATTCTGGAGGCAGGATTTTTAGTCTTTGGTTTTGTTGTGACTTCTTTGGTTTTGATATTCTTCATCTCTCACCTCCAGTCCCGGTCTGTACTGCTCTTACGCTTCGCCCGGCTTGGTCGTCATCAGACGGTACAGCTTTGTATTTCTTGGGAACGAATTTTCAAACGGCACCAGATTCCCGGAGCAGCGGATCAGGCCGTGGCCGGCACCCACATTGGTGATGTAGGATAACTGGTTGTCCGAGATATTCAGAAGTGCCGCAAGCTCGTCCCGGTCGGTGCTTGCCTGATTCAAAAGGATCAGGAACTCACTATTTGCCAGCATCAGGCGGGCGGTATCGGATTTCAGAAGTTCCTCTACATTCTGGGTAAGCCCGGTCACAAATCCCGAATACTTACGGATACGCTTGTACAGGCGGTAGAAAAAGTCTGCACTGTATTCATAGCGGAACAGCAGATAAAACTCATCCGCAAAGATCCATGTCGTTTTTCCCTTCTTCCAGTTCTGGATCACACGGTTAAAAATGGATCCAGTGTGACCAACATTCCAAGTGGCATCAGCTGTTCGCCCAGCTCCCGGATGTCATAATCGATGATACGGCTCTTCGTATTGACATTGGTTTCCTGGGCAAAGGTGTTCAGGCTTCCGTTAATAAACAGTTCCGAAGACAATGCCAGCCCTCTGGCTTCTTCCTCCGGCTGGAGCATGAGCTGTCGGTACAGATCCTTTAGGTCGGCACCTGCCCTTGGTATCCGCCCCTCATATAATCCCGGTACACGTCTGCGGTGCAGCGGTCGAGAATGGATTTCTCCTTTGCCGAAAGTTCCCGGCTCCTACGAGCTGCTCAAACAGGGACAGGATGAATTCGGACTTTTCAATCAGAGGGTTACGGTCATTGCCATAGGCGGAGTCCATGTCCAGTGCATTCAGATGGGTATCGGACGTTGCCGAGATCCGGATGACCTCGCCGTTTAAGGCTTCCACCAGTGAAGCAAACTCGGACTCCGGATCGAGGATAAGGATGTCATCCTCTGTGGAAAGGGCAAGGTCTACGATCTCTTCTTTTGCCGAGAAACTTTTTCCAGAACCGCTGACTCCCAGTCGGAAGGAATTTCCATTTAACAGCTTTCTTCGGTCTGCCACCAGCATATTTTTGCTGACTGCATTCTGCCCATAATAAATGCCGCCCGGTGCATGATCTCCTGTGTATGGAACGGAATCAAGACGGCAGTGGACTCTGTGGTAAGGGTACGCACCGCATCAATCTTCCGCAGACCATACGGCAGGACGGTATTCAGTCCATCGACCTGTTGCCATTTCAGGGTTGCCATCTGGCAGAGGTGTTTTCTTGCAATGGAATACAGGGTTTCCGTATCAGAATCCAGTTGTTTCTCGCTTTCTGCCATATGTACCATTGTCAGGATACCGAACATCATCCTCTGGTCCCTGGTAGTCAAGTCGTCCAGCATCTCCTTGGTTTCTTTTCTCTGAAGCTCCATATCATAGGGAACCACGGCGGAAAAATTATTGTTTGCATTCTGGCGTCTCTGCCAGTTCGTTACGTTGGTCTCTACGCCCAGCAGTCGGTTCTGGATCTCACGCACTGCTTCATCTGTTGGTACCGGGATGATGTCAATAGACAGCATCAGATTCCTGCCAAGGCTGCACAGTTCGGAGATCATCTCGTCTTTCACATAGCTGGCGTAATCTTCCATAAAAAGGACTCTGCCGTACTGCTCGCCCAGCTTAAAATGGTCGTTGTGGAACTCCATCGTGTCCGGGCAGATCCAGTCCTTGAAGCTGTGTCCCTTTTTCGCAAAGGCTTTCATGTCAAACGGAAAGCTCTGCGGAACGTCTGCTTGAAAAGTCCCGGAAGATCTGGAGCCTCTGTTCTGCATCCAGCTCTTCCCCGATGGAGGACAGCTTGGCAGATGGGTGATGATATCCGTTCCCACACGGGCGAAGTATGTCCTGGCTTCATCGATGTTCTTCTTGTGGACGCTGACGGTCAGATAGCGTTCCTGGTAAATGCTGTTGTTGGTACCGGAAATCTTGGAAAGGAGCATATCGTTATACTCTTTCCGGTACTCGTCCAGTCATCTCCTTTCATTGGAATCAGCAGGGACTGCTCAAACTCTTCCTTGTTGATCTTACGGTTGTTCAGGGTAATCTTCGCCGTACAGCCGGAATCCAGTGCATTTAAAAGTTCGGAGTAGTCCAGGAACATCTCTGTCTTATCCGCTTTGCTGGCAATGGAATAGTTGATATCCGTAAACCGGAATGTCCGGGAATACTTGCTCTCCACCTGAAAAATACCGTCCGGCCAGATCTTGCGGATCGGGATCGCCTGCTGGACAGACCTCGGTACTTTGAATTTTTCTTTGTCCTGTTTCAGTGTCTGACTCAGGGTTTTAATCAAAGGCATCACCCCTTCCTCCTGGCTTCTTTGGTTTCTTCTGTTTCGTCCGCTTCTTCTCCAGAAGCTCCGCTCCGTTTCCCATCATCTTTTCACCCAGCCGCAGGCTCTCTTCCATGCAGGAAAAGTACAGGTTCTCTGATTTGAATACCAGCCGTTTCGGGTACAGCAGTTCGGATTTGATGACTGCCCATGCGAACTGTTCTGCCGTCATGCCGTGGTAACGGAAAAAGCCGCAGGTGCAAAGGGAGCCGCCCCAAGCACGCACAGCCATCCGGTTACCTGTTCCCCGGCATATTTCCGGGTGAGGAAATAAATACCAAGGGCTGCCAGAATCGCCAGTACCGAAAATAGGCACTGCCGGAAACTTAAGCCCCAGAACATTGACTCCTGATAGTCTCGGATTTCTTTATTCATTTTCACTTCCATGTTGTTTTCTACCTTTCTCTCTGTGATTTGTTCTTTGGTTTCTGTTTTGGTGCATCCGCAATCTGGATGCCGTGGCTTTCCATAAATTCTCTGGTTCCCTGCGGATCATATTCTGCCAGTTTTTTTCAGGTCAAAGGCGACCTTCTGAAAAGTGCAGTAACCGGAAGCTACGGTCTCCGGCAATACCCTGCCCAGCTTGTATTTCCGAATAAAACGCAGATGCTCTTTGCTGAAATTGTGGTCGATATAGGCTTCGTTCACACCGTTCAGCGGAGCATGGTGCAGGTTCACCGTAAGGTCGGAAAAAAGTTCCGGGTAGCCATACTCTGTCTGGTAGATCCCGACATACAGACGGTTCCTGTCCAGGTAACCGCTGACCCGTAAGAATACTTCCTCCGGCTGCGCTCCACTGTCATAGACTAATTTCTTTGGTTCTTCCATTTTCTTGCCTCCTATAATCCCATGATTTCTTTTACGATACGGTCAGATGCCTTGACTGCACCAACCAGTACCAGCAGGTTAAATACCAGCTCCCCGACATAATTCCAGACAATGGTCACGGCGGACAGGCTGGTGTCCCCGATGGCCGGCGGACTTGATGCAAACACCGAAAAGATGATGCAGGCCAGTGCGATGATGGCTCCTTCCAGACATACTCCGGCGTAAGAGCGGATAAAGTTCTTCCCCACAGACTGGGTTGGCTCCCCAGCAAAAGTTGCCAGCGGAATCGGTGCGATGGCTGTATACATGTACAGCTTAAACATTCTCCCGTATACAGTCAGAATCATGACAAATGACAATACCGTAATCAGCAGGCTTCCTAATAAAGTTACGATCCACAAAGGGATAGATTCCAGCATCCCCACCGCTTCGATCTTGTCCACGATCTCCGAGGCAGCTCCGTTACAGTTCCACCTGCCATCCGGAGTGGGACATGATATTTGTTACAATGCCCTGCACAATGGAAAAGATCGCGGTCAAAAGCTCCATGCCGGACATGACGGCTCCCTGTGCCAGTGCAAAACGGATAAAGGCTTTCACTACGTGTTCCGGCTTTTTCATATCCGTGAAGCTCCCACAGGTTTTTACCAGCCCTGCCGCAAAGAACAGAACCAGCAGGCCGTACCCGATGGCTTTCAGTCCACCGTTGATGTTCGTCATCACGCTCCAGATCGCCCCACCCTTGAAATTCTCCGGGCTTTGCGTTCAGCAGTGTCCAGATCTCAGCCAGCTTGTCGCTCCAGGTCTGCAAGGCAGAATTTAGATTCTGTACGATCCAGTTATCACTCAAACAGTTTCACCTCCCATCCTGCAAAAGTGAGCAGGGAGCCGGCATTTCGCATGGCTCCCCTTCTGGTCTCTCTTACTATCCCATGATTAGGTCCAGGATCTCTTTTGCAAAGGTAATGATGATACCGCCTGCCAGTGTCAGAAATCCGTTTGCCCTCTGGCTTGGATCGTGGCTCTTTAAGGACAGACCGACCTGCACAATACCAAATCCCAGCAGGATCAGCCAATGGCTCGGATCAGGGAAAAGATAAACGTGGACAGGTTATTGACTACGGTCAGCGGATCGCCTGCGGCATAAACGCAGGTCGCCCCAATGCAGATCGACAGTACCGTAACTGCATACAGAGCAAACAGTTTCTTCTGCCCTCTCTTCATCTTCAGCGGTGCGGTCTCTTTCCTGATTTCTGTGTGTTTCTTATTTTTCAGTAAATTCATTGGCATTCCTCCCATCAAAAAAGCTCCCCGATGATGTCCTCATCCAGAAGCAGTTCGTAATCGTCATATCTTGTTTCGTCAAATGTAAAATCGTCATGCGTCCAGCGGTTGCTTTCGCATAATTGAACGGGCCGGCACTCCGTCCTCGGTATACCGGATGTTGGGATGCTTCATCAGGTCATACTTGGCATCCAGTATGGGCCGCTCCCCGCGGATAAACAGAAGTGCATTCTGGTTATCCAGCATACGGACTTCATCCGGCTGTAACAGCTCCCTTCCGCTCTGCTGGAAGTTGGTGGAGTAGCTGCCGGATTTTCCTTTGGTCTGCCCGTAGGTGTTGGTGTCTATGGTTTCTTTCCCCAGTAATTCTGATACATATTTGTGTGTCTCTTTTTCATTGCCGCCCAGGTACAAAAACTCATCGCAGTTGCCCACCAGACTTTCCCAGGAGTCCTTGAACAGAGCCTTTAGCTGGCTCATGTTCTGGATGATGATGCTGCAGTAAATGGAACGGGAACGGCAGGTTGCCAGAATCTTCTCAAACTCATTTGGCAGGGATACGTTTGGAAACTCATCCATGATGCAGTTGACCGGAACCGGGAGAGCACCGCCATGCACACGGTCTGCCATGTAATAAAGCGTCTGGAAAAGCTGGCTGTAGATCATGCCTACCAGATAATTCAAAGAGGTGTCTGCATCCGGGATACAGCAGAAAAGGGCAACTTTTCTTTCTCCCATACTGGAAAGATCCAGTTCATCAGTATTGGTCAGCTTGGCGATCTGCGGCAGATTGAAGGCTGCCAGCCGGACACCTACACTGATCAGGATGGACTTGGCGGTCTTTCCTGCCGCCTGCTTGTAAATGTGATACTGCTTGACGGCAATGCTGTCCGGGTCCCGCATCTCCAGACGGTCAAACAAAATGTCCAGAGGGGACTCGTAGTCCTCATCCTCTTCTTTTACCTGTGCCGAGCCTAACATCTCCATGATCATGGCGAAGTTCTGTTCTTCCGGCGGAGCTTCGTGAAGCAGGTACAGCATCAGTGCCTGAAGCAGTGCTGTCTCGCTCTTCTCCCAGAATGGATCGGAGGACTGGGAACCTTTGGGTGTGGTGTTTTGTATCAGATTGGAAATGAGACGGAGTACGTCTTTGTCATCATGGACGTACTCGAACGGATTGTAACAAAAAGATGTGTCGGGATTGATAAGGTCAAAAACACGCACCTCATATCCCTTCTTTTCCAGCAGGCCGCCTGTCTTTCGAAGCAGTTCGGCTTTCGGATCGGTGATGACCATCGAACAGCAGCACTGCATGATGTTCGGCAGAGCAAAGCCTCTGGATTTTCCTGCACCGGAGCTCCCACCACGAGAATGTTAAGACATCTGCGGTGCTTGTGGGTGTCCAGGCTGATGCGGAAGTTCTGCGTTAACAGAATATTCTGGGAGTACGGCTTCTGGCTGTATTTCTTACAGATCTGCCGGGCATCACCCCATCTGGCGGAACCATGTTCTTCCCCTCTGCGGTAGTTCTTCTGGCTGGAATAAAAAATGCCGATCCCGGCTGCGTAAAGTAACGTGCAGACTAGCACCGACTTGATGGTATATTCCGTATAATGAAGCTGGAAGGGGTGGTTCAGTTTTTCCGTTAGAACCTCCATCAGCTCAAAAAGATTCCTGCCCGGCTGAATAGCATCCGCAATCAGGATCGCTGCCCACCAGATGACAGGCAGTCCGGCAAGCCAGATCACCCAGTCTGACTTCCGGCTGTTTGTTACCGGGATGGCTGCTGTTTTGGCCTCTCTGCTCTCGCAGATCCGTGATGTGGAAGCTGTCCACTCCAGGAACGAGGGCAAGGCTGCTTCCATTCTCCCAGTTTACGTGGATCTGCCCTGCATCGTCTACTATATCCACCTTACCTTTTAAGCCGGGTGGCATGTGGCTCTCCCCCTCCATGCTGTTAAGCGTGACCTCTGTTCCCGGCGGATATCTTCTCCTCATGGCTTCTATTCTTTCTTGTGTCATATTTCTGTATATTCGTACCACATCCTTTCTTTATCTTCCCCGTCCACGGTATGGGCGGCGGTATCTGGATTTCATGATCTTTAACAGGACACTGTCGATCCCATCGGAATAGCGTCCGTTTTTCAGGTATGTGTCCCGGAGCTTGTTTAAAGCTTCTACAGATTTGGTGTGTTCAGCTTCTGTCAGGTAGAGCTTTCCTTCTTCCTGCTCTGCCAGCTTCAGAACCAGATCCCGTGTGGTATCCACCGGAAGCCCCTGTTCTTTTTCCTGCCGGAACACTTCCCGGAGGGCATGGATCAGCATATGGTTCATGATCCGGTCCATCTTTACATATCGCATTCTTGTCATAGGCGAGCCTCCTTTTTTCCTCTTTTTTCTCAACCACAACATACCACACTTCCTCCGGAAAGCTACTGCAAAAGAGCCGGAAAAACCCCTTTTATCAGCGTTCCGGGGACTTTTTGTTCTTGTCTGGTTTCTCTGATTTTTCCTCTGGGACGGCAAATTCATCGGGCATAAATTCCTGCTCACTTTTTGCCGAGGTTGCGGTCTACCTGCTTGCCGATGGAATAGGCTGCGCTCTTTACATCCTGGATAAAGGAGCGGAGTTCTTTCGGATCTTTCTGTCCGAATGCCTGCATCTCGCATACCTTGTCAAAGGAAAAGCCGGAGACATCCACGCCGTATTTCTGTGCTGTCACATACGCCGCACAATAAGCCTGTGCCGCTACCCCTGCCCGGCTGTAGCTCCATCGTGATGGTCAAGAGATGCATACGCCAGTTCCCGGCTGATGGAATGGAATGTCGTATTTTCACTCATGCCGTTTCGGACATAGATCGTCCGCTGGTTCGGGATATACTGTGCCTGTACCTTATCCGGCAGGTTGTCTGCGATCTGAATCCGTACCTCGCTGTCGGTCAGCAGTGCTTCCATCAACTGGTCCATCGGTTTTGGCTCCGCCTCTTCCGGCTGTTTGGTGCGAATCTGGCTGATGTCATAGCTTTCTGGATGGAGTATCCCTGCTGGATGACACCATCCTTTTCGTATTCCTGTCCGACAATGAAATTGTATCCCTTGCTTCCGGTCTTGACTACTTTGCCTTCTTCTTTCCATTTTTCAAAGGTCTTAATCTGCCGGATCTCCGG
>ENA-OQBJ01000933-OQBJ01000933.1-human-gut-metagenome-genome-assembly--contig:-NODE-933-length-13256-cov-2.213878_pt1 | contig 13256 bp, 15 predicted proteins | sample MGYA00242743_ERZ504545 | MGnify/ENA primary metagenome ERZ504545 (study PRJEB26092, sample SAMD00036252) | human gut metagenome | host: Homo sapiens | study: EMG produced TPA metagenomics assembly of...
TTCTTTTTGAATTGTCCATCCTTGATTGTTACATTGTATTTCCAACCAATGATTTTATCGGTATTAAAACGTCTTTCGCTACCATCTCGGTTTTTGATAATTTCTCCGTTTGCATCTGCTCGGACTTCCGTTTCAAATTTTGGAATGACTTCATCCAATTCAAATTTTGTTCCAATGTTATTAAATTCCAGTCATTTTGTGAGAGCATTTTTGCCATATTTAATTTCTCCTTTTGATATTTTCTTTGATTGTAGGGATTAAATCTTCTCTTTTAAAGAGAATTGCCCTTTCTATTAATCCACTTGCTAAATCTGGTGGATATTCCATATTGTTGAGTGCGAGATAGTTAGATTTCTCATACTCATGCAGTAAGTTATTGTCGTATAGAAATTTATACGCTTTTAGAATAGCTCCAGAACCTTTATAGGTAAACCATTCTAATTTTTGTTCTAGTTCTGTCTTTGGTTTTGAAATAATGATAGAGACAGGTTTTGAGTGACCTAAAACTTTTCCCAAGATCTCAAAGGTTTTGAGAAGTGACTATCACTAATAGAACCTCACTTTTTCTTTGAGGTATCCCTTGGTAAAGTTAAGAAGATCTATTTCTGAATGCAACCATTCTTGAATGAAGTAGTGAGCTTTTTCTTTCCTAAGTTCTAACTCAGTTCTTATCCAATTTTCTATATACCGCTTGCTGATCCCGAGCTTTTCAGCTTGTTCTAAGCGCTTATCGTAAATTCTAAGTCTTTCATCATCATTGGGTTTTCTTAAATATAAGGTCTGACCGATCGTTTCATCTCCGTAGGTATTGTAGTAGGTGCTTTTTCCATATAGAAAGCGTTTCTTCTGACAAATCTTTAGAAGTTGATTAGGAGTGAAATAGGGTGTTTCATTAAAATCATCTATTGCAATATCAATTCGTCTTACTGAAAAATGAATGTAATTGTAGTAGAGGTTGTTCAGAAACTGTCTTTCGGAGAGACTATTTGGATCTAATACCATATCTCTATAGAACTCTAGTGCCTGTCCTGACATGACAAGCATGTAGGACGACTCTTTCGATCCATAGTAGATACGGATATTCCCATAATGAAGCTGGCTATCATAGTTATAGTATTTAAGGCTCCCCTTATTCTCAATAAATAGGTCAAAGTCAAGAAATAGGATATCTTCGATTATTTCTTTTGGCGAAAATTCAGTCTTATCAAACTGAATTTGAATCCAGTCAAATACAGAACGTAAATGCTCATTTTTTGCCATAGATTTTGATTCAACTTTTTGCCTAATTTTGCCACCCTTAAAATCTCCAAAACCCTTGGTAATACTGAATTTTTTCGATGGTACACCTAACTTGCAGAGGGTGGTGTTACTACACACCCTATCGGTCAAAAATGGTCCGTCCGCATCTACGCTCATTTTCGGCTTTCTGCTCATGGCTCAGCCGAAAACTCGCTATTTAGCCGAACCTATTTTTTGACCTCTTGTTAACAAACCCTAGTAAGCCGGTTTGCATCGACTCTTCAATATCTTGGATTTTCTTTTTTAGGTTGGAATTCTCAATTTTTATCAGTCGCATTTCTCGCTTAAATTCCTGTTTTAAGGCGCTCAGTTCATCGTAGAGCTCATCTATTACTTGGTTTAGGGATTCATGTTCATTGTCTGCTAGACTCCCAAATACGGCTTGTATAGCCTCTTTTAGACCTATTTCAAGTTTTAGTTTAGCTAACTTTTGAAATTGTCTAAGGTCTTCGTCTGTAAAATCATAGGCAACTGTATAACTTAATTGATGAGTTCTGGGATTTCTACTGATAGGAACTTTAATTTTCTTAAATTCCTTGCCACTTATCTCTTTAATCAGTTGAATCCAATTTTTAAGAGTAGAGGTAGAGTTTAGGCCAGAAATTTGATTGACTAACTCTTTATTGGTCATCTTTTTGTGAAACCTCCGAAATTTTCTTGTGCAACTGAAGAGTTTTCTGTGGTATAATTGTTACATAATATGTTTTGATCTTGGAACGAACGGCACATTTGTTTCAAGATTTTTTATTTTGTCGAATCCTACCTTCCTTTATTAAAATTTTTTAAATCGACTACTAGTTACATACGCTTTTACCTCCTTTTATGCTATAATATTCTCAATGGAATATTCAATCTCAAAATAAATATTCCTTATGGAATAATTCTATTTTATACCGTTTAGAATATTTTGTCAAGCTAAAATATACGAATAAGAATATCTATAGGAGAATTATGTATACAGAGGATTATAAATTTTCAGAGAGGTTAAAAACTCTCAGAAAATCAAAAAAGTTAACTCAAGTACAAATATCGGAATTAATTGGAGTTCAACAAGGGACATATTCTCGGTGGGAGAATGGAACGTTAGAACCAGGATTAGAATTCGTTGTGAAATTAGCAAATATCTTTGGGACTACTACAGATTATTTGCTGGGACAAAAACCTTATTCAATTATCAGTAGTTTACCTCTAGAACAATTAGATCTTACCAATATTGCAAACTTTTCAAAGGATGAGTTTGATATTTTGAAACATTCAATAGCAGTTTCGGTGGCAAGAAATAAAATAAAGGCAACAGAACTAAAAGATAGAGTTATAGAAAAAAATCAGTTGTCAGAAAAAGATGCAGAACTTTTGAATAAGATTTTTGAAGAAGTTAAAACTTATTGGGAAAATTAGGAGGACGCTAGTCTTCAAAATTCCCTCCCAAAAATGTGTCCAAAATATTGACAGAATTCTAGCTTTTCATTATAGTTCTTATGGAACTTTTTTTCTACAACAAAATAGGCTCCATAATATCCATAGGGGATTTACCCACTACAAATAGTATAGAGCCGGTTTTATTAATGTCCTGCATTTCCTAATAAGTTAACCATGACAACACCAATGATAATCAAAATTAAACCGATAATGCTATAAACATTTAGTGTTTCTTTGAAAATCATTACTGCGATAGAGGCTGTCAAAACTAAACCGACAGCTGACCATGTTGCATAAGCTATTCCTAAAGGAATTTTTGCATTGCTAGTGAGAGGAAATAGAAACAAACGCCATAGCTAAGTAGGCAGAAACGGTTGGAATAGGCTTTGTAAAACCGTCTGATAATTTCAAAAGGTTAGTTCCCAATATCTCTCCTACAATGGCGATAAAAAGATAAAAGTATGACATGTCTTTAACCTCCTATATGTCATGTTTTTGCTCTAAGAGCTATTATAGCTATCCGTTTTTTATAAATCTTGGCACAAGTCATGAGAATTTGTAGTAAAACTGTGGCAGACACTTTTTCAGAACCAATAGCTGATAAGTTTAGTATATCATAAGATAAATTTAAAAAAAAAGTTTTGTTAGAAAATGAATTATCAAATTCTTGGGCTAAAGAGTTATTTTTGTTATAATAAAAAAAACACTTACCTAATTAAAGGAGAAAATAAAATGATTACATTAACTGTTAATCGTACAAGTGTCTTGAATACCTCTGGATGAATATAACCTGTTGGGACATATCGTCTATTCTCTGATGATGCTCTTAGAACGATAAGGTATGGAGTGTTACCAAAAAGTTACTAAAATTTGAAAAATGAGTCTATTTTGCAAGATTCAAAAGGCTTAAAACCCTATTAAATCAGGGTTGTAAGATTTAATAAATGGAGTTATGGAACTCAAAATCCAGTGTCCGCAAGGACGTGCCGGTTCGACCCCGGCCGCCGGTATAAGTTACACTCCTTAAGGAGTGTTTTTTTGTCTATAGGAGTTTATTTTTTATGTCTGATAAATTTCAGCTTCTCTTAAAACAAATTCGTTTTCCTGAGGATCACGATGCTTTTAAAGAAATTAAAGATGGTTCTATCGAAACAGTAAAGTTATTTAAATCAAAGCGCCAGTGGTTTTTTGTTTTTTCTTTTCCTAGTGTTTTGTCTTATGAGTCTTTTGTTCTTTTTGATAGTTTACTTCACTCTTGTTTTAATTCTTTAGGTGCTAAAGCTTCTTTTGAGATTCGTTTAGTTTCTACTGCTTGCGATGATTCTTTACTTGGAGATTACTTTTCATATGCTTTAGATAGTTTAAAAGTGTCACACTTTTCTATTTACTCTTTATTCTCAAATCTAAAGCTTGAGATTTCGAATAATAGTATTTTTGTTAAGGCTCCAGAGCATATTATAAAGGAAAATTTACAGGATAGATTTATTTTTTTGATATTCTAAATCTCTTTCTCAAGTTGGTTTATCTGATGTATCCATTTCTGTTGTCGAAGATAAGGAAGCTTCATCTTCTTTAGAAGAGGCTTACCAAACAAATAAGGTTTCTTTACAAGAACAAGCTGAGTCTCAGGCTAGACAGGCGCTTCAATCTATTATTGAAAGTGCCCCAGCACCGAAACCTGTGATCGAACCATCACAAAATTTTGCTGAGAAACAAAGTCAACGTCAAGCTAGTTTGATAAGGCTGAAATAACGCCAATGTTGATATTAATTCTGAAGAGAATCGTGTTGTTTTTGAAGGATATATTTTTGATGTAGAGCAACGTGAAACAAAGACGGGTCGAATTATTATTAATTTTAAGGTAACTGATTATACCTCTAGTTTTGCTATGCAACGATGGGTCAAAGATAGTGATGAGCTCGCTAAGTTCGATATGATAAAAAAGGGGAACTGGGTTAGGGTTCGTGGCCGTATCGAGAATAATCCTTTCACTCATAGTCTGACTATGAATGTGCAAGATATTAAAGAGATTTCCCATACTCCTCGTAAGGATTTGATGCCTGAGGGACAAAAGCGTGTGGAATTTCATGCGCATACCAACATGTCGACTATGGATGCAATGCCAACTGTTGAAAATCTTATTGATACAGCGGCTTCTTGGGGACATCCAGCAGTTGCCATTACTGACCATGCTAATGTTCAGAGTTTTCCTCATGGCTACCATAGGGCTAAGAAAGCTGGGATTAAGGCTATTTTTGGTCTTGAAGCCAATCTTGTTGAGGATAAAGTTCCTATTGTTTATAATTCCCAGAATTTGGAATTAAAAGAAGCAACTTATGTTGTATTTGACGTTGAGACAACGGGCTTGTCTGCTGTTCATAATGATTTGATTCAGATTGCGGCATCAAAAATGCATAAAGGTAATATTATTGAGCAATTTGATGAATTCATAGATCCAGGACATCCTCTTTCTGCATTTACTACTGAGTTGACCGGTATTACTGATAATCATGTTAAGGGTGCTAAACCTTTAGTGCAAGTTTTACAGGAGTTTCAAGAATTCTGTCAAGGAACTGTGCTAGTGGCCCATAATGCGACCTTTGACGTTGGTTTTATGAATGCCAATTACGAAAGACATCAGTTACCAACAATTTCACAACCGGTTATTGATACTTTAGAATTTGCACGAAATCTTTATCCTGAGTATAAGCGTCATGGTTTGGGGCCTTTGACGAAGCGGTTTGGTGTGGCTTTGGATCATCACCATATGGCCAATTATGATGCGGAAGCTACTGGTCGTTTGTTGTTTATCTTCATAAAAGATGTGTTTGATAAGCACGGTTTGACTAATCTGGAACAGTTGAATACGGATTTGGTTTCCGAAGATTCGTATAAAAAGTCTCGTGTCAAACATGCGACGCTGTATGTTCAGAATCAAACTGGCTTGAAGAATATCTTTAAGTTGGTAAGTTTATCAAATGTCTCATACTTTGAGGGAGTAGCACGTATTCCTCGTACGGTCTTAGATGAGTATCGTGAGGGAATTATTGTAGGTTCTGCTTGTGCTGATGGTGAGGTTTTTGATACGCTTCTGTCTCACGGTATTGACAAGGCGGTTGAAGTTGCTAAATATTATGACTTTATTGAAGTTATGCCACCGGCAATTTATGCGCCCTTGATTGCAAAGGATTTAATCAAGGATGAGGCGGCTATAGAACAACTGATTCGGGATTTAATTGAAGTCGCTAATCGTCTGGACAAACCTGTGCTGGCTACAGGAAATGTACACTATATCAACCCTGAGGATGCCATTTATCGTGAAATCATTGTTCGTGCTTTGGGACAAGGAGCCATGATTAATAGGCCAATTGGTAAGGGAGAAAATGCGAAACCTGCTCCTTTACCTGAAGCTCATTTTAGGACAACTAACGAGATGCTAGACGACTTTGCCTTTTTAGGAAAAGACTTAGCCTATGAAATTGTTGTAACTAATACGCAGGCTATGGCAGATCAAATTGAAGAGGTTGAGGTTGTCAAAAAAGACTTGTACACACCTTTCATTGATCGTGCGGAAGAACAGGTTGCGGAGATGACATATGCTAGAGCGTTTGAGCTCTATGGTAATCCTTTGCCTGATATTATTGACCTGCGAATTGAGAAAGAGTTGTCTTCAATTCTTGGTAATGGTTTTGCCGTAATCTACCTGGCTTCGCAGATGCTAGTTAACCGTTCAAATGAACGTGGCTACCTAGTTGGTTCGCGTGGATCTGTCGGTTCTAGTTTTGTTGCGACGATGATTGGAATTACTGAGTCAATCCGATGCCGCCACATTATCTCTGTCCTAATTGTCAACACTCAGAGTTCATTACAGATGGATCTTATGGATCTGGCTTCGATTTGCCTGATAAGGAATGTTCAGAATGTGGAACGGAATATAAAAAAGATGGTCAGGATATTCCTTTCGAGACCTTCCTAGGTTTTGATGGGGATAAGGTTCCTGATATCGATTTGAACTTCTCCGGTGATGATCAACCATCAGCCCACTTGGACGTTCGTGATATTTTTGGAGAGCAATATGCTTTTCGTGCCGGAACAGTAGGAACTGTTGCAGATCGGACGGCTTATGGTTTTGTTAAAGGTTACGAACGTGATTACAATAAGTTTTACCGTGATGCCGAGGTCGATCGTTTAGCCATGGGGGCTGCGGGTGTTAAGCGAAACACAGGTCAGCACCCGGGTGGTATTGTTGTTATTCCAAATTATATGGATGTCTATGATTTCACACCTGTTCAATATCCGGCAGATGATGTAACGGCTGCCTGGCAGACGACTCACTTTAACTTCCACGATATTGATGAGAACGTGTTGAAGCTTGATATTCTGGGACATGATGATCCGACTATGATTCGTAAGTTGCAGGATTTATCAGGAATCGATCCAAAAGATATTCGAGCAGATGATCCAGATGTAATGAAACTTTTTTCAGGGACTGATATTTTAGGGGTAACACCTGAACAGATTGGGACACCAACGGGAATGTTGGGAATCCCTGAGTTTGGGACTAACTTTGTTCGTGGTATGGTCGACGAGACGCATCCGACGACCTTTGCGGAACTCTTACAGTTATCTGGTTTGTCCCACGGAACAGACGTTTGGTTAGGTAATGCACAAGATTTGATTAAGGAAGGTATCGCCACTCTGAAAACAGTTATCGGTTGTCGTGATGATATCATGGTATACCTAATGCATGCGGGATTAGATCCTAAGATGGCCTTCACAATCATGGAACGTGTGCGTAAGGGGATGTGGTTGAAGATTTCCGAAGAAGAGCGTAATTGCTATATTCAAGCTATGCGTGAAAATAATGTTCCAGACTGGTACATTGAATCTTGTGGTAAAATCAAGTACATGTTCCCTAAAGCCCATGCGGCAGCCTACGTTATGATGGCCCTACGTGTAGCTTATTTCAAAGTGCACCATCCTATTTATTACTATTGTGCCTACTTCTCGATTCGAGCTAAAGCATTTGAGCTTAAGACGATGTCTGCAGGTCTTGATGCTGTTAAAGCTCGAATGGAAGATATTAAGGAGAAGCGCCAACGAAATGAAGCGACTAATGTTGAAAATGACTTATTTACGACGCTTGAAATTGTCAATGAAATGTTAGAACGTGGCTTTACCTTTGGTCAGTTGGATCTTTATAAGAGTCAGGCAACTGAATTTTTGATTGAAGGAGATACCTTGATTCCACCGTTTATTGCACTTGAAGGTTTGGGTGAGAATGTTGCTAAGCAAGTGTTGCTGCGCGTGAAGAAGGGGAGTTCCTTTCCAAGACAGAATTGCGTAAACGAGGAGGCCTATCATCAACCTTGGTTGAAAAATTGGATGAAATGGGAATCCTAGGAAATATGCCAGAAGATAATCAATTAAGTCTTTTTGATGATTTCTTTTAATGGCTGAAGAGAATTGTCATCAACTTTGAGAGAATGGAGTCAGTCTCCGTTCTCTTTTTGTTTAGGGGGCTGCATGTGATGCTAAAAAGCCAAAGCTGAGAGGAAACCTTTTTCTTCGTCTTATGGTATACTGATAGAAAATTATAGTTTCAAGGAGTTAATCATGGTTTTACCAAATTTTAAAGAAAATCTTGAGAAATATGCTAAATTACTGGTTGCTAATGGGATTAATGTGCAACCTGGTCACACAGTGGCCTTGAGCATTGATGTAGAACAAGCAGAGCTAGCACACCTCTTAGTTAAAGAAGCCTATGCTTTAGGAGCAGCTGAGGTAATCGTTCAATGGTCAGATGATATTATTAATCGCGAGCGCTTCTTGCATGCTGATATGGACCGCATCGAAGAGGTTCCTGCCTATAAAAAAGCTGAGATGGAATATTTGTTGGCCAAGAAGGCAAGTCGCTTAGGTGTTCGTTCATCAGATCCAGGTGCCCTTAATGGTGTAGCTCCTGAACGTTTATCTGCTCATGCTAAAGCTACTGGAGTGGCCTTTAAACCTATGCAGGTGGCAACTCAGTCTAATAAGGTTAGTTGGACTGTAGCTGCTGCAGCTGGTAAGGAATGGGCTAAGAAGGTCTTTCCTGATGCTTCGAGTGATGAGGAAGCTGTAGATTTACTTTGGGATCAAATTTTCAAGACCTGTCGTGTTTATGAAGAGGATCCTGTACGTGCCTGGAAGGAACATGCTGACCGTTTGGATGCTAAAGCACGCCTACTCAATGAAGCACAATTCTCAGCCTTACACTACCAAGCACCTGGAACAGATTTGACTCTAGGATTGCCTAAAAACCATGTTTGGGAGTCTGCAGGTGCCATTAATGCGCAAGGTGAAGGTTTCCTTCCTAATATGCCAACAGAAGAGGTCTTTACGGCACCAGATTTTCGTCGTGCAGATGGTTATGTCTCAAGCACAAAGCCTCTAAGCTACAATGGTAATATTATTGAGGGAATCAAGGTAACCTTCAAAGATGGTGAAATTGTAGATATCACAGCGGACCAAGGTGATGAAGTGATGAAGAATCTCGTCTTCAACAATAATGGGGCGCGTGCTCTAGGTGAATGTGCTTTGGTACCAGATCCAAGTCCTATTTCACAGTCAGGCATCACTTTCTTTAACACTCTTTTTGATGAGAATGCATCCAACCACCTAGCTATTGGAGCAGCCTATGCTACCAGTGTTGAGGGAGGGGCAGACATGACAGAAGAGGAGCTTAAGGAAGCTGGTCTTAATCGTTCTGATGTACACGTAGACTTTATGATTGGTTCAAATCAAATGGATATTGATGGTATCCGCCAAGATGGTAGTCGTGTACCGATCTTCCGAAATGGGGATTGGGTAATCTAAGAGTGATGGAGGATTTCTCATGATTGGAAGTATGATAGTTGGTTTTCTCATTGGCCTTATTGCCTCTGCTATATCAAATAGGGGTGAACGTATGGGCTGTATTGGTAAGACCTTTGTTGGATGGCTAGGTGCTTTTGTTGGTCAGCTTCTTTTTGGGAATTGGGGACCGATGCTAGCAGATACTGCTATCGTTCCTTCAGTACTAGGTGCTGTTATCTTATTAGCCCTTTTTTGGAATCGTAATAGTTAGAAATGAAAGAGTTCTGAGGTATTGGTTAGATATCTAAGGACTCTTTTTTCTTATTTTTTCATTTTCATATACCACTTTTAGAAAAACTGTGGTAGAGTAATAAAAACAGCATCTATTGGAAAGGACTAGAAATGAGTGACTTAGATAAAACATGGCTGTAAAAAGTATGGTAGTTATGCGTAAGGCTTTTCGTACCATCGATGCCAAGTTTCTGAGACCTTTAAAGAATTTAATTTGACACCAACTCAATTTGGAGTCATGGACGTGCTTAATGCCAAAGGACGTATGAAGATTGGCGAATTAATTGACCGCATGCTTGCCACCTCCGGGAATATGACTGTCGTCATTAAAAATATGGAGAAAAAAGGTTGGTTGACGCGAGAAGCCTGCCAAACAGATAAGCGTGCTTTCGAGGTTGATTTGACGGATGAGGCCGTCGTATTATTCAAGCAGCAATCCCGCCACATCAGCGAGCTATTGAGGAGACTTTTTCCGTTCTGACACCTGAAGAGCAGGCACAGTTGGTAGAGCTCCTGAAAAAATTTAAGAATGTCTGAGCATATTTCTTTATATTTCTAATGGAATTATGTATATTACTATGTAGTAGTAAAAATTAATTATTAGAAATACAAAGGAAACGTATCATGAAAACATTTTATTTATCGTTGGATCTCTTCGCAAGGGATCATTTAACCACCAATTAGCAGAAGAAGCTGAGAAAATGTTAGCTGGTAAAGCTAATGTTTCTTATCTTGACTATAGTCAAGTACCTGTTTTTAATCAGGATTTAGAAAGTCCAGTTCTTCCAGTTTTGGCAGAAGTTCGAGAACAGGTCTTGGCAGCAGACGCAATTTGGATTTTCTCACCGGTTTATAATTTCTCAATTCCTGGGCCAGTGAAAAATTTGCTTGACTGGTTGAGCCGTGCCCTTGACCTATCAGATCCTTCAGGGCCATCAGCTCTTCAAGATAAGATTGTAACCGTGTCATCAGTTGCTAATGGTGGTCACAATCAACTTTTTGATGCCTACAAAGACTTGTTACCATTTATCCGTACCCAAGTGGTTGGTGATTTTACAGCGACACGTGTAAATGATACAGCCTGGGCAGATGGGAAATTCCTAGCAACTGAAGAAGTTCTTGAAAGCCTTCAGAATCAAGCGGAAGCTTTGATTGAAGCGATTAAATAAGAATAATGAATACCCGAGGTTTCTAGCTTCGGGTATTTTTATATGAAATAATGAAAAAAGACACCCTAAGGTGTCTTCGTATTATGAAGGCGGTAGACGGATTTGAACCGACGATCAAGCTTTTGCAGAGCCGTGCCTTACCACTTGGCTATACCGCCATAACAGATACCATTCTATCGAAAAAAAAAAGATTCGTCAAGTCTCTTTCATCAAATTGACGGGTTGTTTGTTCAAACTGCCTATTTACAAGAAACATAAAGAGGTTGAAAGACATTCAACCTCTTTATATTAATTATAACTGTTGAAGATAGATTACTAACACGCAAGTGTTGATTATTGTCTAATCAAGTAATCAAAGGCTCCAATAGCAGCTGTAGCACCAGAACCCATGGAGATAATGATTTGCTTGTAGGCACTATCTGTACAGTCACCTGCAGCAAAAATACCAGGGATATTTGTTGAACCAAATTTATCAACGATAATTTCTTGGCGCTCATTGAGTTCAATACCACTATCTTTGAGCCAAGCAGTACTTGGTACAAGACCAATTTGAACAAAGACACCTTCAAGATCAAGATGTTTTTCTTCGTTTGTATCACGCTCAACGTAATTCAAACCAGTTACATGATCTTGACCAACAATTTCTTTGGTTGCGACGTTCTTAAGAATGGTTAGATTATCAGTTTTAGCAGCTCGTTCTTGTAAGACTTGATCTGCCTTTAATTCAGGTAAGAACTCTAAGACCGTAACATGTTTAGTAATGCCGGCTAAATCTAAAGCCGCTTCCAAACCTGAGTTACCACCACCGATAACTGCAACATTCTTCCCTTCAAATAGTGGACCATCACAGTGTGGGCAGTAAGTAACACCTTTATTGCGGAATTCTTCCTCGCCAGGAACGTTGATATTACGCCATTTGGCTCCGAGAGCTAGGATAGCAGTTTTGGATTTTAAAACGGCACCGTTAGCCAGTGTCACTTCAATAAGTTCTTTCTTTTCGATGCCAGTAGCTAATTGACTTTTGATGATATCAACATCATAAGATTTCGTATGCTCTTCAACTTGGGCCATTAACTTAGGACCTTCTGTATATAGCGTACCAATCATGTTCTCAATGCCGACTGTCTCGATAACTTGTCCACCAAAGGTTTCTGCTAAAAGACCAGTTTTTAAACCTTTACGGGCAGCATAGATGGCCGCACTGTTTCCAGCAGGGCCACCACCAATAACCAAAACATCATAGACACCTTTATCAGCGAAAGCATCAGCATCAAGTGGTCCGTCCAATTTTTCTACAAGCTGTTCAATGGTTGCACGACCAGATGTAAATTCTTCTTGGTCTTTGTAAACCGTAGGAACAGACATGATACCTTTAGCTTTGACCTCATCCTGATACATCCCACCTTCAATCATGGTGTGAGTGATATTTGGGTTCAAAACAGCCATTATATTAAAGGCTTGAACAACGTCCGGACAATTGTGACATGTTAATGAAACATAAGTCTCTAAATCGATGGTTTTATCAATCTTCTTGATACGTTCGATAGTGTCCTCATCAACTTTAGGTGGACGACCAGAAACTTGCAAGAGAGCTAAAATGAAAGATGTGAATTCGTGGCCCATTGGTAAGCCTGAGAAAATAACACGACTTTTTTGCCTTTTTGTGCAATACCAAACTAGGTTGACGTTTTAAATGTGTTGATTCAAGACTAATACGGTCAGACATAGCGGCAATCTCGTCTAGAAATTCTTTTACTTTTCGAGAATTATCGTCATCCCCTAAATCCGTTTGTAATACAATATCAGATTCTAGTAAATTTAAATATTGTGCTAATTGCGTCTTGATTTCTTTATCTAAGACCATGGATACCCCCTGGTTGTTAAATTTTACCTACAAGATCTAAGCTAGGAGTAAGTGTTTCAGCTCCTTCTTTCCATTTGGCTGGACAAACTTCACCTGGATGTTGACGAATATATTGAGCAGCACGGACTTTATCAATAAGAGTGCTTGCATCACGTCCAATACCATCAGCGTTGATTTCCATCATTTGGATAACGCCATCTGGATCAATGATAAATGTACCACGTTGTGCGAGACCATCTTGCCCAAGAACATCAAAGCCTTGTGAGATGTGGTGTGAAGGATCTCCAATCATAGGATAAGTAATAGTTCCAACAACATCTGAGTCATCATCCAAGCTTTGTGAACAAAGTGAAGTGTCAGTAGAGACAGAGTAAACC
>ENA-OQBJ01000934-OQBJ01000934.1-human-gut-metagenome-genome-assembly--contig:-NODE-934-length-13242-cov-2.350210_pt1 | contig 13242 bp, 15 predicted proteins | sample MGYA00242743_ERZ504545 | MGnify/ENA primary metagenome ERZ504545 (study PRJEB26092, sample SAMD00036252) | human gut metagenome | host: Homo sapiens | study: EMG produced TPA metagenomics assembly of...
CCCGGCTGGCCCTGTCACCTCTGCAATCCCCTCAGTGATCTCGTCGATCTGTTCATAGAGAAGCCGTTCCTGACGCTCCCGCTGGATGGGGATACGCTCAAACTGACTGTGTCCATGATAATGGCATCATAATCACCCGTTCGCAATACGAGCGCAGAACTTCTTTCGGTTATGGGTCTCAAAGTCCTTTTTTGTGGTAACTAAGATATTGGCAGAAGGATAGAGGCGCAGAAACTCCGACGCCCACTGCTCGGTCAGATGGTTTGGAACCACAAAGAGAGATTTCTGGCACAGTCCCAGGCGTTTGGCTTCCATCGAAGCAGCTACCATTTCAAAAGTTTTGCCTGCGCCTACTTCATGTGCCAACAGGGTATTTCCTCCATACAGCACATGGGCGATGGCGCTTTTCTGGTGTTCCCGCAGGGTAATGGCCGGGTTCATGCCGCCAAAAGTGATATGGCTGCCATCATACTCGCGGGGACGGGTAGAGTTCATTTCTTCGTTATACTGGCGCACCAAAGTCTGGCGGCGCTCCGGGTCTCTCCAGATCCAGTCCCTAAAGCTTCCCGGATCGCCTGCTGTTTTTGAGCAGCCAGGGTGGTCTCCTTGGCGTTCAGCACGCGGCGCTCTTTTCCGTCTGCGTCCTCTATGGTGTCATAGATACGGACATCCCGCAGGTTTAAGGAATCCTCCAGAATCTTGTAGGCGTTGGCGCGGCTGGTCCCATAGGTGGTATAAGCTGCCACATCGTTGTAGGATACAGAAGATTTCCCCTTGATCTGCCATTCAGCGGTAAAGGACGAATAGTTGACCTCGATACTGCGTTGGAGATAAAACGGGGTGTTGAAGGTCTCATACATAAACTGCTGGATGTACTCCTTGTCAATCCAGGTAGCGCCCAGACGCACCTCGATCTCCGACGCATTCAGGTCTTTGGGCTGGGCGGCGGTAAGGGCTTCCACATTGACTGCATAAACCGGGTCCTGCTGTGCCGCCCTCTGTGCCTGACGCAGTTTGCGGCGTACATTGCCGGAAAGGTATTCATCAGCAGTCACATAATGGGGCGATCCGTCCTGTTCCAGCTGTCCCGGTACACGGAAGATCACACCTTGCAGTTCTCCCTCCAGTTCTTCTTTTGTTTTTCCGCTAAGCTGGCTCATATAGCCATATCTACGCAGGCTTTTTCCGAGATGGACACCGCCAGTGCTTCGCTTGCCGTATCCACAGCAGCCACTGCCTGATGGGGCTTGATGGTCCGTTTGGTGAACATATCCGCCTTGCGCTCCAGCTTTCCGTCCTCGTCAATAACTTCCAGCGCACAGAGCAGGTAATAGGAAGAATCGTCTGCATAGGCCAGGCGGTTTGCACGGTCATTGATGAGACCGTATTTGGCAGAAAAGCTGTCATAGAGCCGGTTCAGTTCCGCCTGTTTTTGGGTAATGGTGCTGTCTGGAACCGCTGCATCCATCTGAAGGTCGATCAGTTCCTGCACACAATCACGCAGTCCCACAAGACCTTTCACGCGGGCTTCGGCGGTGGCGTTGAGGTCAGGGCGCACCATGCGGCTGTTTTCCCGGTAGTACACCTGTCCGTCTACAATGGCATAGGAATAGTTCTTCACATTGGGGTCGGCAGGAATGGAGGTGTCAATGGCTTCGCCTTCGCCCAGCTCCGGCAGCTCTGCCTCCTGATAAGTGCCATGAATGTACTTCACCGCATCATGCAGCTGGTCGGAAAGCTCCAGTCCCTCGATAGGGTTCACGGTGTAATCCATACCATGAGCAGTGCTTACCGGCTCCTGTCTGCCCAGCACCATTTCCGGGTGGTCGATAAAATACCGGTTGATGGCAAACCCATCCTCCGTTTGTCCGATCTGGGTCCATTCCGGCACGATGTCCAGCGGGCGGTCCCGCTTTTGGAGGAAGATGATGTCCGATACCACCTCGGCACCGGCATTCTTTTTGAACGCGTCATTCGGCAGACGGATCGCTCCCAGCAGCTCAGCACGCTGGGCAAGATAGCGGCGCACGGTGGAATCCTTGGCGTCCATGGTATAGCGGGAGGTCACAAAAGCTACCACACCGCCGGGGCGCACCTGATCCAGTGCTTTGGCGAAAAAGTAGTTGTGAATACTAAGTTTAACTTGTTGTAAGTTTTGTCGTTGACTGATACTGACCGAAAGGCACATTGCCGATGGCAAGGTCAAAGAAGTCCCGCCTGTCAGTGGTCTCAAAGCCGCCTACTGTGATGTCCGCCTTGGGATAGAGCTGCTTTGCGATGCGCCCGGAAATCGGATCCAGCTCCACACCGTATAGACGGCTGTTTCTCATTTCCTCCGGCAGCATACCGAAGAAGTTGCCCACACCCATAGATGGCTCCAAAATATTTCCGGTCTCAAAGCCCATACGGTCCACCGCTTCATAGATTGCCTGGATAACCGTAGCTGGTGTAATGGGCATTGAGGGTAGAGCTTCTGGCGGCGGCATATTCCTCCGGGGTCAGCAACTCTTTCAGCTGGGCATACTCGGAAACCCATGCCAGTTTTTCCGGGTCAAAGGCATCTGAAAGACCGCCCCAGCCCACATAACGGGAAAGAATCTCCTGTTGTTCGGGGCTTGCCTGCTGTCCGGCAACTTCCAGCTCTTTCAGCAAACGAATGGCATTGATATTTGCCTGGAACTTGGCTTTTGGACCGCCTTCACCCAAATGCTCATCAGTGATACGGAAGTTCTGTGCATTGCGGCGCAGGTTAGCCTTGTATTCCTCATAGGAGGCTTCCTCGGCAGCTTTGGCATTGGGGAAGGTCTGCCACTGGCCGTTGACCTGAATGGAAACCGGGTGTTCATCCAGCACTTCCTCAAAGGTTTTCTCCGGCTCTGTTACAGGGGCTGGCGGCTCCGGCTCCTCAATATGCAACCGTTCCACCACCACATCATAAGGTAGATGGTTCTTATCGCCCGGATAGACGGCCATGGTCTCGGAATGGAAGGTCGGGGATTCGGTAGCCGGTTGGGGCTGTTCCTGTCCAAAGCCGTCCTGCTGACGGGCATACATCCCGCGCAGCAAAGGCGCAACCTCATCCCAGCGGAAATACAGCACAGCCAGACGCTTTTCCTCTGCGTCCAGGACTTCCAGTTCTATGCCCTGTGCCGTGGTACGGTAATCGGCAATATCGCCGGTCTCCAGATTCAGTGTCTCAATCTCACCGGAATAGGCTCTGCTCAGCCAGTAGGCGATCTCGCTGTTGCTCCTGCCGGATTGCAGCAGCGTGGAAATCTGCTTTTTATCCGCTTCATTCATCAGTCCATGAGCCAATACATCCCGCAAGTCCTGATCTGCCTTGTCCGGGTCAATAGGAAGAAACTCGGTATAGTAAGCATTGCGGCGGTCTGCCCGAAGCAGCTGCTCGAACTGTTCTTTGCGCTCTGCCCGGTAGATGGGATATACCATCCCGGTGGGCAGAAGCTGTACGGTGTCCTCCCGCAGCTCGGTGATCTGATAGGCGTCATCCTCGATATACACGGTATCGCCCACGGCATAGACCGGGGCGGCTGGGTCATAGGAGGTTCTTTGCAAAATTGGGCGACGAACTGCGTCATATTCCTCATCGGAAATGGAAACTTCGGAAGTCTGCTCTATCTCGGCATCTGCGATCTGCTCGGCATCTGACATCACCTGTTGGATAAACGGGGCATTGTCCAGTTTTTCCGGGTCTGCCACCTGTCCGTTCACGATCCCTCTTTCTTCCAGAGCTTCCCGGATGGCGATTGGGTCGATGTCGTCAAAACGGTCCTGTTCTTCTTCGGTATAGAACCGGTCCTCCTGAATGAGCTGGGCAAGCCTGCGCTGTACCTTCGGCCAGGGCAGCTGCGTTTCCTCCGGGCTGTCGGCACGGACAACGAACAGGCTGTTGCTGTTACTGCCGCCGTATTCCTGAGCCAGCCATGCGGCGGTATCTTTCTCCCTTGCATGGTCTTTCATATAGCGGACAACAGCGTGTTTACTCTCGATATTGCCGTTCCATGCACAAAGGGCAGTATCAATATCTTCCTGAGAAAGAGGGCGCAGAAGCTCATGGAGCCTTGGATAGGTCTCGTCGATCACTTCCCGGTGTAAACGCTGACGGAACTCCGGCACATCCGAATAGAGTCGGATCAGCTCCATATCCTTAGAACCAAGGACTGCACGGCGCACAGCGGCATTACCCTCGATGACAGCATTTTCACGGTCAGAATGACCGCAGGCATTGCGATATGCGGTATCCTCGGAAATGGCGGCAGTCACCACAGGCTTATACTGTTCAAACTGCTCCCCAAGGGTAGGCTTTGGTGTTTCTTCATCCATCTCCGGCTGCTGGGCTTGAATGGCATCTTCTTCGGCCAGTTCCTGTTCAGACTGGATCTTATCATACTGTGCTTGTTCCTGTTCGGTAAGATAGCGGTCTTTCTGGACAAGTGAGGTAATGCGCTTGGCAACCTTTTCCCAGTTCAAGTGAACATCCGGGCAGTCCTGCTTTTTATAGTGCAGTCCTTTCCCATCGTGATCTTCGCCGCTGTGTGTTGCGCCGGACAGGGCATGAGAGCGTCCGCCAATGCCATACTCGTCTTTAAGGAATCTCACTTTTTCCTTATCCGTATGGTTTTCCATGAAGAACGCATAGATACGGCCCTTTCCTCCGGCAAAACTGCTGCCGCCGGTCATGGCGGCGTCGATCTCATCCTCGGTAATGAAATGCTGGACGGTTGGCACTTGGGAAAGGTCCGAAGAAAAAAGTTCTGCGTGGCAGGTCAAGATCCTTCAGGTTCTCCCAAATTTCCCTTGGCCTATGGTAATGAAAGCGCAACAGGTCACGGTCCTGCTGATAGGCAGTCCAGAAGGCGGCGTATTCTTCCTTGAGGGTCTGGCGGAAAGCCGGGTCACTCAGCTGCTCGGCAAGCCATGCAGTTTCTTCCGGGAACCCGGTTCTCTGAATACCGGACAGACAGGACAGATACCCGGAATCTCTGGCTTTATCGCTGAAATCGTGGTACAGATGCCAAAGTTTTTCTGCAAGGAGGGAGCGTTCATAGCCTGCCGCTTCTGCAAGCTCCACATTGGAGGCAAACTGACCACTTTCCAAAAGCTCCCCGATACGCTCTGCGGCGCTCTCCCAGGAAATGACCTGGGCAGACCTGTCATAACGGACAGACTTCCCATGGGAAAGATGGATACCATCCTCGGCATACCATGCGCTCACACTGCCAAGGCCATTGCCGCCGTGGTACAGCGTTTTCAGTATCTCGGAAATCTCAGCGGTGGTTTTCTGCTTTTCAAAGGCTGCAACCACACGCTCCCTTTGACGGTCTGTATTGCCGCCCAAACGCAGCACATGGTCGATGTCATTTTGGGCAAAAGAAAAAGCAGAGGATGTATGCGCTACATTCTCTGCTTCATCTATGGATTGGATCTGTTCCGCTTCGGAGAGGAACAGGTTTAGAGTCAGCTGTTGATAAGCTCCGCCATCAGGATTTCCTCGGCCTGAGCTTTGCAGGTGTTCATCAGCCCCACCCACTTCATGGGATCGCTGGCTTTCAGTTCCTCGGTGGCTCCCGCTTCCTTCGCCAGCTGGGGCATCATCTGCTCCAGTCTGCTCTGGCGGTCTCGTCGATCTCCAGAAGGTGCGGGTACAGCTTCTCGCTCAGCAACATCTGGTTGTAGAGGATGGGACGGTGTTCCTTCAGGTAGGTTTTCCTCATCCTTCCGTACTTGCCAAGGGTTTCTCCGGCTGCTGGCTCAGCTTCAGGTCGGGAATCAGATAGTCTCCGTTCTGGATATAGGTCATGGGATTGTTCATCTTGTTTGCTCCTTTCTTGGTTGGCTTCGCGCTCTGCATTTCGGACGGTAACGCCGATCTGCCGCAGCACCTGCTGGTTGATCTGGCTGACCGCTGTTCCCAGCGCCCCGATGGTGGACGGGGTATTGAAATCAAAGATTGCCATGAAATCTTCGTGGTCGAAGTAGCGTTCCGGCTCCAGTCCGCAGCGGGACATCAAAGCGTAAGTGATGCTGACGGTGGCTGCTGCCTTGAACTGTACTCCGATGTTAAACTCATCATATTCCTCCAAAAAGGAACCGTCAACGATATAGAAGAAGTCCTGCTGATGCTCCGTCCAGTATTCCTCAGCCAGTTTTCCGGCTACCTCAGTGAGCTGTCCGGCAAGGTCATCACCGGAAACATCATAGGTGCGCTCCAGCATGACCTGCACCGAATCCAAATGGCGCTCCTCCAGCTGCCACAGCCAGGGAGTGCGGGAATGTTCACGGGTTCCGGTGTCGGAAATGTCAAAGACATAACGCAGGCGAGGTCTGTCCCCGGAATCGTCCACCAGAGCGATTCCCTTGGAGCCGCGCCTTACATACCGGCCCATCTTTTCATTCCACAAATCGTACTCCGCACAGGCGGTAGCGTCCGGTCGCTGGGCATAGATCATCAGCTGCTCGTGGAACGGGTACTTGTAAAGGCGGGAAGCAGTAGTGAGAAACCCTACCCATTCCTGCCAGCTCCCCGTGAGCTGCGTTGTTACCTTCTCCGCCATCTGTGCATATAGTTCAGCTTTGGTTGGCATGGTGTTCTGTCCTCCTTTCGGTTTTTGGGTAAAAGAAAAGCAGGAAACCGAAACGATTTCCTGCTAAGTAAAACTGTGAATATTACATTTTAGTTATTTAATATCTCTGCAATCGTGTTTGGTGCATATTTATTGAGTTCATGTCCTGCATTTGGAACGATGTGCAAAGTGGCTTGGGGTAGCAGTTCTTTTAGCCTTTTAGAAGCCTTTAGATTGGCAGTATCCTTTTTGCCACACAAAATTGTCACTGGACAACGAATATTGTTTAATTGCGAAGTAAAATCCAATGACCGCATAGAGTGAGCCAATTTTATGGTGCTGCTTTTTGATAGTCCCATACTTCAAAAGCCTTGTCTGGCATACAACGGAAGATAAGATTTTGAAAATCTATCAGTAAACTTGGAACTTTATATTGTGCGCCAATCAAAACCAGCGAAGCCACTTTTTCTTCATGCCGAATAGCAAAATCAATCGCAAGAAGCGCACCTAACGAAAGGCCGCAGATACGAAGCGGCTCTTTTACTTCTGAATACCGCTGTTCTAAATCGCCCAAAATCTGCGAATATGATATTTCATCTTCTTCTGAAGAAAAAAGTTCTGGGCAATCGACATCGGAAATTGATAGTTGTTGGACTACTTCTTTCCAGTCCTGTGCAGTTTGTCCCAACCCATGTAAAAGAACCGTTTTCATTAAACACCTCCTAAGTTCAAGATAATGCACAAACAAACTGGAAGTTGTTTATCCAAAATGAAATGGAATAACCATATCAAGTAAAACTGCAAGAACTATACTAATCGTTCCCATTAGCGCAGAACTCCTCAATGTGTCTCTCCTCAAAACAATAAGTCCAATAATAAAGACTATCACTTCCAAAACAGATTTTGCATTAAAATACCAGCATCCATATACAAAGCACATATTGAACAATACTGCCAAAATCAGCGCTGATAGTATAAATGCCAGTTTGCTTTTCCCCTTTGCATACCAACAGACAAAAGCCAATAATGGAGAAACAGCTGTAAATCCAAACCAAATCATCGCATAACTTCTTGGGAAAAATCCTGCAATATAGTTTGAATACAAATAGTAGCTTGCAACCATACCAACAAAGAATACAAAAACATTGATGCTTGCTCTTATTGCAGAATTGCTATAAATAGAAATACACAGTGCAATCAATATCCAGATTGCAAAACGCCCAAGAAAATTACCAATATCTAAGACTCCATTTATTGCCATAAGCACACCTGGAAGTTCAGTTTGACGAAAATCCAGATATTTTGAGAAAGTTCCCAAAGCTATTCCGAGAAACAATATCGCTATGGTATTTATAAGTTTTCTATTATTGGATATTGGATTTTCTGCATTCCTTATATCATTCAAAAAATTTATCATAATTACCCTCACAAATCAAATTTGTTGCTTACATTATACTTCATCCATCTCTCTAAGTATAGTGGGATATTGTGATGAAAGTGAGAGAAATCGCTTATCCGTCAGACAATTTCTCTCACTATATTTTTTACACGATAAATTTACTGGTCAAAATCCGGGTACAGCTCCAGCTGGGAAAAGTCCTCATCGGTCATCACGCAAAGCTTCATAAGGCGCTGTCAGTCAGCTCCCTCAGTTCCGTTTCCTCCGGTGATAGCTCGCCGCGCATCTCACGCAGGCTGTCGGTCAATCCGGTGCGGCTACCGGTATTGTAAATGCACATCAGGTTCATTTCCTCAAAAGTAAAGTTTCCCATATCAATCTCCCTTTCCGCACTCTTTTTTGGCGCTATCTTTTTGTGTTCTGCCTTGGTCTGGCTTTTCAGCTGCTCCATGACGGACTTTTTCTTTTCCCGTTCCTCCCGATGGGCAGCGGCAGCCAGATCCATCAGGGAAATGGGCTGACCGCTTCGGGCCTGCTGTTCCAGCTCTGCACCGTAGGTTCTTTTGCGCCATTGTTGATGATACCGTCGATCATGCCGTAATCGTCCTCCAGCATCATTTCCGCATTTTTCAGCGGGTTTTCTGGCAGGAATCCGGGGATCTGGGTAAAACCAACACTGTCACAGTAATGACAGGATACCTTACCGTCCTGTCTGATCGCAACGATGTCGCTGACGCTCATGGAGGGACTGTGAAAGTCCACGGGCTTTTCCAGATTGAATTGCTGATAGAGTTTTTCCAGCTGCTCCGGCACAGTGCCAGACTCACTCAGCGGAGCGGTGTAGATTAGGTCATAATTGCTGCGGTCTATGGAAATGTCATGGGACTTTAACCAATCCAGATTCATAAAGCGCACATTCTGCGGATCGTCACTACTTACCTGATAGATGGCAAAGCAATCTCTGTTCTGAGAGAGAAATGCCTGTTCGCGTTCCTGCTGATGTTCCTGACGCTCCATGACCTTTTCGTGGAACTGAGGGCTTTTCTCCCATTCCTCATGGTCCACACCGAAAAGACCGCCATGATCCATGATTTCCTGCGGATCAAACACCATGCTCTCCGTATTGTCCTCATGCAGCACATAGACGGTCAAACCGGTGGCATCCAGTTCCAGCGCCCGTTCTCTGGTAACAGGGAACATCCCATCATAGGAGTAGCCATATTTCTGCATATCCGGTGTGGATACCTGCTCATCCGGCATGGGGTATTCATCCAGTGCCTGCTCCTGCGCTTCCGGCAGCTGGGCAGAAGCAGTCATCTGACTGGTCTCTGCCTGCATTTGCTGATAGGCCGCTTCCTGCAAGGTCTCAATCATGGACATAGGAGCGTGTCTGAGCGAAGTGCTGTCCAGATCGTTATCATCACAAATCTGGAGAACTGCCTTCATGCAGGAAAGCTCCGGCATATCCAGCTGACCACCATCCAGCTCTTTCATGGATGCGGCATCGTAAAGGGTGTAGTCCCATCCGCTGTCACAGGGCTGGATATGAAGATAGGTAGTATCGTCGATCAGAAACAAAGCCTCCTGCTGGTTGGCATCCGCCCCCAGTACCTCCATTTCGGGCATGGCCGCAGCCAGTTCCTTTACCGCTTTCTGTACCAACGGATTGTCACGGTAATAGTCGATTGCCTGAATGGTGTCCAGCTCAATGGTATGCCCGGTCAAAATCGGAAACGGTCCTTCATAGTCGCTTCCATCTTTCAGCTCAAAACCAATGCCCTTGATCCCGTTCATTCGCTCTACCGGAATCTCCTGATAAATGCGAATTGCTTCCGCCAAAGACAGGTTATCGTGGTATTCTCCGAGGTTTGGAAACTCCATGCACTCTGCTACATAGTAGGTTAGATTGCCGGTCGGCTGCTCTATCGGGGCGGTTTCCGGCTCTGCCTTTGCATGGAGATCAATCCCACGCTCTTTGCATATTTCCTTATAGTGGCGCTCAATGTCAGAGATCAAAGTGCCAGAGGTCTTATTGATGGTCTCCAAACTGGCTCTCAGCTCTTTCAGTTCCTTGCCCTGACTCCAGCTTGCAATATAGCCGAAGCTGTTTTCTCCGGTCTCAATGCCAAAATATTTGCAGACCGCATAGGAGATGCTTTCAGCCTCCACTTCCTCCGTGTGGCGGTCTTTCCTCTGTTCTTGCAAAAACTGGGTGAGGGTAGAAAAGCCGCCAACAAAATTCAGCCCTTCTTCCTCGGTCAGGATCAGGCGTCCATCTTCCGCCAGCTCCAGCGGCTCTGTCAGCAGAACGGAACCTGCATGGTTTACAACCACTTGTTCTTCTACACAGACCGGCTCTCCGGGGTCGTAGTCAGAACCGCGCAGGTCATAGCAATAAACGCCCTCCGGCAGATTATCACGGACAATCCGCCCATTGGAGAACAGACCGGATTTATCAAACAGCTCGATTTCCTGATATTGCTCGTCATTGGCAATCTGAATCTTTTTCTGATTGTGGAGCTTACTGTGGGCAATCTCGTGTACTGTGGCCGAAACCGTCTGCACCTCACTCATGCCCTGACGAATGGCAATTTTCTGATGATCGGCAGAAAAATAGCGTCCGTATCGGCGGCCATTGCTTCAAAAGTAATCGGCACCGGTGCGCTGCGGCGCAGGGCTCCATGAATGCCTCATAATTTGGCACATTGCCGGAAAGGGAGGAAGCAAGCTCCGGCAAAGGTTTCCCGTCGGTCTGGCTTACATCAAAGACCTTGACCGGGCGAAACATGGGGATCTCGATTTCTTTTTCCTCTGTGACGATCTTTCCGTCTTTATCCAGAATCGGAGCCTTGGTATCTGGGTCCAGCTTCTGCTCCTCGATTTTCTTCTTATACGGTGTGGGGGCGATGATGGTAATGCCATGCTCGCCCTTTTTTACATGACGCTCAAACTGGTCTTTCCACTTATTGTATCCGGCTACCAAAGTGGCGTCCGGCTTCTGCATATAGATGAGCATGGTGTTGTTTACCGAATAGCGGTGGAAGCGGGACATGACGGACAGATAGCGCATATACTTTTCACTCTCAAACAGTTCTTTGATGCCCTGCTCGATGCCATCTGTGATTTCCCTTAGCCGCTCTCGGTTGGTGGGTTTGTTCTCAGCCATGATTTTCAATCTCCTTTCCAAGTGTGTGATTTCTGCTGTGTGTTCTGCAATCCATGCCTTTTGTTCTTCTTCACTTTCATAAAGAAAAAGATCCAGCAGGTACTCCACATAGGTTTTCTTATGGATTGCTTCCACAAAGCGGGGGTGCGGTTCTTCCTCCGGTGTCTGGGGAGAATTGTCGGCCTCCCATTTTTTCAGCAGATAGTAGTAATCGGACAGTATGCGATAACACCTCTGCCGGTCCTCCCGAAACTGCTGTGCCTCGGTTTTCTGCCGGACATACCTCCTGCGGGGAGGGGCCTGACTGTCATAGATCAGGCCAAAGTCCTGTGCCAGTTTCTCCGCCGCTTCTTTTGGGGAGAGGTCAAAGAGCTTTGCGGTAAAGTCGATCACATCCCCATCTGCACCGCAGCCAAAGCAGTGGAACCGCTGGTCTACCTTCATGCTGGGGTTCTTATCATCGTGAAAGGGACAGCAGGCCATACCATTTCGTTTGACCTCGATCCCATAAAACGCTGCCGCTTCTCTGGTGCTGACCGACTGCTTGACTGCTTCAAATACATTCTCTGCCATGTGCCTTTAACTGCTGGACTTTCTCACAGGGGGCTGGTATCCGGCAGCTTTCGCACGCTCACTGGCAGCTTTGCGACGCTCGGCGCTGTATGGCTCCCTGACTGATACACACCGCTTGGGGACGGTAAAGTTATGGGCGTCCTTTCGGGTGATCTGGTCGGGGTGCTTTTTTGCCAGCAGTTCCAGCTTCTCCATCAGACGGGGATCGTGGGTATAGACCTCAGCCATTGGTTCTGCCTGGTTATAGAGGAGAATGGTTTCCCGTTCCGCTAAAGAGAGCTTCATCGGCTGCCTCCTTTCCGCTGGTCAAATTCCAGCTTGAAGTTGGCGTACTGTCCATCGTCCTCCAAAACCACAGTGGCATCGTAGGTCTTGCCGGTTTTCTCCGAATATAGCCCCGTCACACGGACACAGCCATCGTTCAGCAGCGCAGACACCACAGCTTTGGTCGGCTCTTTTTTTCTTGGCAGCCCACCATTTGTTGTTTTTCCAGATTGCAATTGCAAGAATCATTCTGACAGAAGAAGCCTTTTTGCAGTTCTGCAACTTCACCGCCGCAGCGAGGGCATTTGCCCACCACCTCACGGGGCGGAGTGAACAGATACTCAGTTCCCTTGATGACCTGATAAGTCCCCACCAGATCTTTCAGCATGGTGCTGATCCCGTCCAGAAACTCCTCCGGGGCAAGCTGCCCGCGCTCGATCTCTCCCAGGCGGTACTCCCACTCGGCAGTCAGAAGCGGCGATTGCAGCTGTTCCGGCAAGACTGTGATCAGGGAGACTGCATCGTGGGAAGGGAGAAGCTGCACCGTTTTCCTGTTCTTTTTTCGTTCCAGAAAACCGGCAGATACCAGCTTTTCCAAAATACCGGCACGAGTGGCCGGTGTCCCCAGACCTTTTCGCTCGGCATCCTCCGGCATATCCTCTTTTCCGGCAGTCTCCATCGCGGACAATAGGGTGTCCTCCGTAAAGTGCTGAGGAGGACTGCTTTTGCCTTCTTTGATGATTGCAGCAGCAACCGAAAGGGTCTGTCCTTCGGTCAGCTCCGGCAGGGCTTTCTCTGCGCCCTCTTTTTTCGGCTCTGCATCCTTCATTTTGGCACGGTAAGCGTCCTCCAGTGCTTTCCATCCGGGGTGCTTCACTGTTTTTCCTTTGGCGGTAAACTCCCCACCGGCACACGCTGCAATCACAACGGTTTCCGAATAGATATGGGGCTGGGCTACGGCGCACAGCAGACGCAGGGCCACCAGCTCCAGCACCGCTTTTTCTCCCGCAGGAAGGGCAGAAAGGTCTGCATCCTTGAGATTTCTGGTAGGGATTACTGCGTGGTGGTCGGTTACTTTCTTATCGTTGATGACTGGCTGCGGATCACAGGTAATGGCGATCCCTTTGCGAAACGGCATAGCATTGGCAACCAGATTCACCAGCACCGGCAGGCTGTCTGCCATATCACCGGTCAGATAGCGGCTGTCAGTACGGGGATAGGTGCAGAGCTTCTTTTCATACAGGTTTTGCAGATAG
>ENA-OQBJ01000936-OQBJ01000936.1-human-gut-metagenome-genome-assembly--contig:-NODE-936-length-13226-cov-3.625468_pt1 | contig 13226 bp, 17 predicted proteins | sample MGYA00242743_ERZ504545 | MGnify/ENA primary metagenome ERZ504545 (study PRJEB26092, sample SAMD00036252) | human gut metagenome | host: Homo sapiens | study: EMG produced TPA metagenomics assembly of...
TAGGAAATATCTGTAAGCAAAAAAGTAGGAAACAAGTATAGTACGGCACAGATTAACTAAAGATTAATCCGAACGAAAGCTATAGACTGAAGAAGAACGATTCAGATGTGGATTAGATATAATTGTTATAGCAAGAATAGGCGCCAAAGGAAAAGATTATAAAGATATTGTCGGCGCAATGCTCCATCTGGGTCATCTTCATAAGATTATAGATGAGGGGTAACGTATTATGAAGAAGATTCTGCTCACTGGTATCAGATTTTATCAGAGATATCTGTCTCCGATAAAGGGCGGTTCCACCTGTAAATTTTATCCGACTTGTTCTCAGTATGCGAAAGAGGCAATTGAGAAATACGGTGCATTAAAAGGAGGACGACTGGCGGTGTGGAGAATTCTGCGTTGTAATCCGTTTACCAGAGGAGGTTACGACCCTGTTCCTTAAAAAGATTACAACTACATATGGAGGAAAAAATTATGGTACCAAGTTTACTGACTGCCGCTAACTGGCCGATTGTCGGACAGCTTTGCTGGATTCTGGGTAAGGTAATGAACTTTATCTATAATTTCCTGGACAAATGTCTGCCAAGCGATAGCGCTGGTAGGTCTGTCGATTATTCTGTATACGATTTTTGTGTATACATTATTACTTCCACTTACGATTAAGCAGCAGAGAACATCCAAGATGTCTTCTGTTATGAATCCGGAGATTCAGGCTATACAGAAGAAGTATAAAAATAAGAAAGACCAGGCGTCCATGATGAAACAGCAGGAAGAGATTCAGCAGGTGTACGATAAATATGGTACATCGATGTCAGCAGGATGCCTTCCGTTACTGATTCAGATGCCGCTGTTATTTGCTTTGTACCCGGTTATCTATAATATCCAGAAATATGTTCCGGAGATCAAGACAGCTCCAAAGGCTGTAAATGTATTCCTGACACTTCCGGATCTGACTATCTCACCTATGCAGATGATCAAGAACAGCGGAAGCTATGGTTTCCCGGCAATCATGATCATTATTACTGCGATTTTACTTCCGGTATTATCAGGTTTGACACAGTATGGAAGTATCAAGCTTTCACAGGCTATTTCAGGCCAGCAGCTGGACAAAGATAACCCGATGGCGTCTACAATGAACACGATGAATATCACAATGCCACTGTTTTCGGTATTTATGGTATTCTCACTTCCGACAGGTATCGGTCTGTACTGGATCGTCAGTGCGGTAGTACGTTGTGTTCAGCAGGTATTTATCAATAAGCACTTAAGCAAGATTTCTGTAGAAGAGATTCTGGAGCAGAATAAGGAAAAGGCTGAGGAAAAACGTGTAAAACGTGGCGAGAAGAATGAACGTATCGCAGCAATGGCTCAGATGAATACCAAGAATATGAACAATCAGAACCAGAAGAAGAGACAGAGTACATCGAACCTGAGTGAAAAAGAAAGAGAAGCCAAGGTAGAAAACGCACACAAGAAAGCTGAAAATGCGAAGAAAGGAAGTCTCGCATCAAAAGCAAACATGGTGAAGAAATTTAACGAAAATGATTAGGGGGCGCTGTCATGGAGGATTACATTACTGTATCGGCAAAGACATTGGACGATGCGATCACCGAAGCGTTAGTTCAGTTAGGTGTAACAAGTGATCGCTTAGATTATATTGTTGTTGAAAAAGGAAGCGAAGGTTTCCTTGGAATCGGAAGAAAGCAGGCAGTAATCAAAGCCCGCAGAAAACGAGAAGAAAAACCGGTTGAAGAGACAGTGGAAGAAAGTAAAGTTGAAACACCGGTAAAAGAAGAAGTAAAACCAGAGAAGAAGACAGAGAAGAAGCCGGCAAAAGAGCATTCTCATACAAAGAAAAATGTAAGAGAAGAAAAACCGGAAGTAAAATCTGAGCCAAAGAAAGAAGTAGAACTTGCAAAAGTTGAACCACAGACGATCGAGACATGTGAAAAGTTCATTTACGATGTGATGAATGCAATGGGCATGGATGATGTAAAAGTTACATCTGTTGTAGATGAAGAAGGAGCACTTTCCATCAATATGGAAGGAAGCAACATGGGTATCCTGATCGGAAAACGCGGACAGACACTTGATTCTCTGCAGTATCTTACAAATCGTGTTGCCAACAAGATGCAGGATGGCTATGTAAGAGTGAAACTCGATACAGAGGATTACAGAAGAAGAAGAAAAGAAACACTGGAAAATCTTGCAAAGAACATTGCAAGCAAAGTAAAGAGAACAAGAAAGACAGTTTCTCTTGAGCCAATGAATCCATACGAGAGAAGAATCATTCACTCTGCGCTGCAGTCTGACCCGGCAGTATCCACACACAGTGAAGGTGAAGAGCCGTACAGAAGAGTTGTGGTAACACTGGTAAGAAACAGAAATAATCGATAATTAAGAGACAGGGGTCTTTAAGCGGCCTCTGTCTTTTTTTCACTCAAATGTATATTGGAGGAAATTATGGAACAATTATATAACTCCACGATTGCCGCAATATCTACGGCAATGAGTAATTCGGGAATAGGAATTGTACGAATGAGCGGACCGGAAGCATTTCAGATCGCAGACCGGGTATATAAGGGAAAAAAAGAGAAAAAACTATGTGATCAGAAGTCACATACCATTCATTATGGATATATTGTTGATGGAGAACAGGTAATTGACGAGGTCCTGGTCATGCTGATGCGCGGGCCGCACAGCTATACCGGTGAAGACACGGTAGAGATCAACTGTCACGGCGGTGTCTATGTGGTAAAACGAATTCTCGAACTTCTGATCAAAAACGGTGCACGCCCGGCAGAGCGGGAGAGTACACTAAGCGTGCATTCCTGAACGGAAGACTGGATCTTTCGCAGGCAGAAGCAGTTGGTGATCTGATCGCATCGCAGAACGAATATGCACTGCAGAGTTCGGTAAGCCAGTTAAAAGGAAATATTAAAGATAAGATCAGCGAAATGCGCGAAAAGATCCTGTATCATACTGCATTTATCGAGACTGCACTGGACGATCCGGAGCATATCAGTGTTGACGGCTATGGAGAAACACTGAAAAAGTCGTCGATGAGATCATGGAAGCAATGAAAAGATTGCTAGATAGCTGTGATGATGGTAGGATTATAAAAGAGGGCGTACGCACAGTCATCCTCGGAAAACCGAATGCGGGAAAATCCTCTCTGTTAAATGTACTTCTCGGAGAAGACCGGGCAATCGTTACTGATATTGCCGGTACGACAAGAGATGTATTGGAAGAACACCTGAATCTGAAGGGCATTTCCTTAAATATTATGGATACTGCCGGTATCGTGATACGGAAGATGTGGTGGAGAAGATCGGTGTTGATCGTGCGAAAGAATATGCGGATAAGGCAGACCTGATCCTGTATGTGATCGATGCATCCAGACCACTGGATGAAAATGATGCAGAGATCCTGCATCTGATCAAAGGCAAACGTGCGATCATCCTGTTAAATAAATCCGATCTGGATATGCAGGTGACAAAAGAACAGGAAGAACTGCCGGAAGAATTTCCGGTGATCGAGATCTCTGCAAAGAATGTACAGGGAATCGAAGAGCTGGAAGATACGTTAAAGGAGATGTTCTTCCAGGGAGAACTGACATTTAATGATGAAATCTATATTACAAATGTGAGACAGAAAACAGCGCTTCAGGATGCATATGCTGCACTGGAACGTGTGAATGACAGCATTGCCGCGGATATGCCGGAGGATTTCTATTCGATCGACCTTATGGATGCGTATGAAGCTCTCGGTAATATCACCGGCGAAACGATAGGAGAAGATTTGGTTAATGAGATATTCAGCAAATTCTGTATGGGAAAATAAAGATAAATATGATGTCGTAGTCATCGGTGCCGGCCACGCAGGTTGTGAGGCAGCACTGGCGACGGCGAGACTGGGCTTTCAGACACTGGTATTTACCGTAAGTGTGGACAGCATTGCGATGATGCCGTGTAATCCGAATATCGGCGGAAGCTCGAAAGGACATCTGGTAAGAGAGCTGGATGCCCTTGGCGGAGAGATGGGAAAGGTCATCGACCGTACATTTATCCAGTCAAAAATGTTAAATAAATCCAAGGGTCCTGCGGTACATTCGCTCCGTGCACAGGCAGACAAAGCAGTGTACAGCAGAACGATGCGCCGCGTACTGGAGGCTCAGGAGAACCTGGAGATCAAACAGGGAGAGGTTGCCAATCTCCTTGTGGAAGATGGAAAGATCACGGGAGTGCAGACATTTTCCGGTGCAACATATTACTGTAAGGCGGTTATCATCTGTAGCGGAACTTACCTGAAAGCACGATGCATTTATGGTGATGTGAGTCAGTATACAGGCCCGAACGGACTGCAGGCGGCCAATCATCTGACTGACTGTCTGAAAGAACTGGGCATTAAAATGTACCGTTTTAAGACAGGAACACCTGCCAGAGTAGACCGGAAAACAGTTGATTTCAGCAAGATGGAAGAACAGTTCGGAGATGAAAGAGTGGTACCATTTTCATTTACCACGAATCCGGACGATGTGCAGATCGACCAGGCATCCTGCTGGCTGACTTATACAAATGAGACGACACATGAGATCATCCGTGCCAATTTGGACAGATCGCCGCTATATTCCGGCATGATCGAGGGTACGGGACCGAGATATTGTCCGTCTATCGAAGATAAAGTGGTAAAATTTGCGGACAAAAAACGTCATCAGGTATCCTGGAACCGGAAGGGCTGGAGACAGATGAGATGTACATCGGCGGAATGTCAAGTTCGCTGCCTGAAGATGTACAGTATGCAATGTACCGCAGTGTTCCGGGACTGGAGCATGTGAAGATCGTGCGGAATGCGTATGCGATCGAGTATGACTGTATCGATGCGAGACAGTTAAAACCATCACTGGAATTCCGCAATATCAGCGGCTTATTCAGTGCCGGTCAGTTCAACGGAAGCTCGGGCTATGAAGAAGCTGCCGCACAGGGCCTTATAGCGGGCATAAATGCCGCCAGAAAGCTGCAGGGCAAGGAATCCTTAGTGTTAGACCGCTCAGAGGCTTATATCGGCGTTCTGATCGATGATCTGGTTACAAAGGAAAGCCATGAACCGTACCGAATGATGACTTCGAGAGCAGAATATCGTCTGCTCCTTAGACAGGATAATGCGGACCAGCGTCTGACGGAAAAAGGCTATGAAGTCGGTTTGATCTCACAGGAGCGTTATGATCGTCTAAGAAGAAGAAAGAAACTGATCGAGTCTGAGATCGAGAGATTAAAGAATGCCTATGTCGGAACCAGTGAAAAGGTACAGGAACTTCTGGAATCTTATGAAAGTACACCTTTGAATTCAGGAAGCAGTCTGGCAGAACTGATAAGGAGACCGGAATTATCTTACGAAGCTGTTACGGATATTGATGTGACGAGACCGGAACTTCCGAAAGATCTGGCAGCAGAAGTGATCGAGCAGGTGGATATTTCTCTGAAATATGACGGTTATATCCAACGTCAGAAACGCCAGGTAGAGCAGTTCAAGAAGATGGAGAATAAGAAAATTCCGGAAGATATGGACTATGATGCAGTGAACAGCCTTCGTATTGAGGCAGTTCAGAAGCTGAAAGAGTACAGACCGGTGTCAATCGGGCAGGCATCGCGTATCTCTGGTGTATCTCCGGCAGATATATCAGTATTGCTTGTGTATCTGAGTGGAAATCACAGATAAGAAATCATAGATAAATTAATAAATGTGATGAAAAAGTAAGAAAAGCGGGATGAGCAGCTGTAATATAATGAAGTATATCAGTAAGAAAAATATCTAACACGAAAATAAATGTATTAATATTGATATACGATAAAAATATAATTATACAGTAAATATAATGATAAGTATATAAAATGAATAAGACAAAAAATTATACATTTTATATACTTATTAATTTTAGAGAGAAAAAAGGAGAAAAATATGGACCAGATTTTGAAAAAAAGCCTGGAAAAGATAGGGATAGAGATCACAGACGAGCAGAAAGAGCAGTTTGATACCTATCATAAGCTTCTTGAAGAGTGGAATAAGGTGATGAACCTGACCGGAATCACAGAATATGAAGAAGTTGTAGAGAAGCATTATGTAGACAGCTTGTCGATTGTAAAAGTAATGAATATGAATCATGTGGATACAGTGATCGATGTGGGTACAGGAGCTGGTTTTCCTGGATTACCGCTGAAAATTGCATTCCCACATCTGAAAGTAACATTATTGGATTCACTGAATAAGCGGATTAAGTTCCTCAATGCGGTGATTGAAGAGCTGGGGCTGGAAGATATCCACACAATTCATGGAAGAGCAGAAGATTATGCCAAAGATGCAGCATATAGAGAAAAGTATGATCTGTGTGTATCCAGAGCAGTTGCAAATCTGGCGACATTGAGTGAATATTGCCTTCCTTATGTAAAAGTAGGCGGTATGTTTATACCTTATAAATCAGGTGAGATTGATGAAGAGGTAAAAGGATCGAAAAAAGCGGTGAAGGTGCTTGGAGGAGAGATAGAAGATGTAGTGAAATTCGAATTGCCGGGAACGGATATCGGAAGATCCTTTGTAAAGATCCACAAAGTGAAGAATACGGCTAAGAAGTATCCGAGAAAGGCAGGGATGCCTTCAAGGGAGCCGATTGTTTAATCGTTGGGGAAATGGCTTACCCCGGGATGAATGAAAATGAGATAGGAATCCCTATCTCATGTTCATTCCATCTGGTTTTCGCGGGTGGCAATGATTAAATAATGAGAGTGTAGGGGTGGTGCGTGGATGAGGATAGGTGCTGGAAGCAGGAAGAGAAAAAATTGGTAAAAGGGAGGATGTTCACGTGAAACATCCTCCTTTGTACGTGTGTGTAGGTTGCTGATGGATGGAATGTATAATAATAACTGCGTTTGTTTATGAATGTTAATGATAGTCTTTGAAATAGTAATTGGCTTATACTATATTAGTGCAAATCCTTGAATTAGCAGTTGTCACTTAATAGTAGGTCTAGTTGCTCCAAGAATGCATTGACATTTTCGCGTTGTGGAAGTAATCCGCTGCCTGGGACTTCGAGGTGTTCGATAGATGGAAGTATGTGGCAGTATTCGGTGGCTTTTTGTGATGTTTCTGGTGCGTTTTTACCTGTGATTACTGCGATTGAGGTTGTAAGTCCTTCGAGACAGTGGGCAACATTTACAGTTGTGTAATGTCCTAAAATGCTGGCGTAGAGATATTTACACTCTGCTGAGTCGGAAAGAGCGGTGTTGCGTGCGCCTACATTATAAATAAATGTTCCGTATATAGGGATATTTATTATCTTTGCAAGTAGTTTTGATTTGTGATTTGGAGCTTTTGCAAGTGCATGTGTGCTTTCCGGACAAACCAGAATAATATGGTCAATCTGGTCGGCTATATTCTGACAGGCAGCTGTTACAAAGGAGGCTGAAGCCCCGGTAGCTACGATATCTGTCTTTTCGCCTATAATATCACGAATAAAATCAGTAAGCAGTTGAACATACAGATAGCAGGTATATGTAATTGCAGGCTTGTCGGATTTGCCGCATCCGAGAAGGTCTATCGTATATACTGTGTGTTCTTTGGAAAGAGTACCGATTACTTTATCCCATTCCATAGAAGAACTGTAATGATTCAGATCATGAATAAGAAGAACCGGAGAACCAGTTCCTTCTTTTTTATAATATATATTTCCAAATTTCCAATTATAGTAATTGGATTCATCTTCTTCTGAATGTTCATCGGAGGCGTTGAATATGAATTTATTTATTACATGGAATGCTAAGGTTGTCGTTCCAATTGCTGTTGAGATGAATAATAATGTCTTTTTCCAGTTCATGCTGATACCTCACTTTCTTTTCCTAATTATACTATATTTACTTATGAATTGGAAGATTGCCTTTACAAAATGAGCATAAAATGAACAAAGTGAAGGAAATAGGACATTTTACTTGGAATATATGAAAAGAAGGGATACGAATAATAAAGCAAGTGGTAAAAACAAATGTTTCACGTGAAACATTCACAAAAATCGTATGTCACACAAAGATAACGAAAATAATATAGAGAACGGTTTTATATTTATGGAAAAGGGAAAATCTATGTTTCACGTGAAACATTTTCTGGATAAGTATTCTGAAAAGTGATATACTAGAATCATGTGAAATAAGGGAAGGTGATAATTAAATGGGACGAGTTATAGCCGTTGCGAACCAAAAAGGTGGCGTTGGAAAAACAACGACAGCTATTAATCTGTCGGCATGTCTTGCTGAAAAAGGACAAAAGGTTCTTGCTATTGATATGGATCCGCAGGGCAATATGACGAGTGGATTAGGAATAGACAAAGATGAAGTTGAAAAGAATATCTATGATCTTATGATTGGTCAGGCTGGTGTAGATGAAGTTCTGCAAAAGGAAGCAATTGAAAATCTGGATGTGATACCGACAAGCATTGACCTCTCGGCTGCTGAAATTGAACTGATCGGTGTGGATGATAAAGAATTTATTATAAGAAATGCGGTTCAGCCGATCAAAGATGATTATGATTATATCATTATTGATTGTCCGCCATCGTTAAGTATGCTGACAATCAATGCAATGACAACAGCAGATTCTGTACTGGTTCCGATTCAGTGTGAGTATTACGCACTTGAAGGGTTGAGTCAGTTAATACATACAGTGGAGCTTGTAAAAGAAAGGCTGAATCCTGTTCTGGAGATTGAAGGAGTTGTATTTACTATGTATGATGCACGAACCAATCTTTCACTCCAGGTAGTGGAAAATGTAAAGGAAAACCTGCAACAGAACATCTATAAGACGATTATTCCTAGAAATATCCGATTGGCTGAAGCACCAAGTTATGGTATGCCGATTAATCTGTATGATCCAAAGTCTACAGGAGCAAGCGCATATCAGAGACTGGCGGATGAAGTTATGAATAGAGAGTAAATGAAAGATGTAATGTAGGAGGAAACGAATGCCAATAAAGAAAAAAGGATTGGGGAAAGGATTGGACAGTCTGATTCCTGATAATAAGAGCATGAAGTCTGTTACATCGGAAAAAACTGTGGAATCAAAAGAAGATGCAGCAGCTAAATCCGGCGTACAGGTAATGAAAATTAATGAGGTTGAGCCAAACAGAGACCAGCCGAGAAAGAATTTTGATGAAGATGCTCTCCTTGAACTTTCGGATTCGATTAAGCAATTTGGCGTGTTACAGCCATTGCTTGTTCGAAAAAGAAAAGATTACTATGAGATCATTGCGGGCGAAAGAAGATGGAGAGCTGCAAAACTTGCCGGAGTAAAAGAGGTTCCTGTGATTGAAAAGGAATATACAGATCAGGAAATTCTTGAGATAGGTTTGATTGAGAACATTCAGAGAGAAAACTTGAATCCGATTGAAGAAGCAATTGCATACAAGAGACTTCTGGAGGAATTCAATCTGAAACAAGATGAAGTCGCAGAGAGAGTATCGAAGAGCAGAACAGCCGTAACGAACTCTATGCGTTTGCTGAAACTTAGTGATAAAGTTCAACAGATGATCATTGACGATATGATTTCAACGGGACATGCAAGAGCATTGCTGGCCATTGACGATCCTGAGCTTCAGTACACACTGGCAAATAAGATATTTGACGAAAAACTCAGTGTAAGAGAAACTGAGAAATTGGTCAAAGAAATAAAAAATCCAAAGAAGCCGAAAGAAAAGAAACCGGTGGCCAATTCATTTATTTACCAGGATCTGGAAGAAAAAATGAAGAGTGTATTTGGAACAAAGGTAAGTATAGCATCAAAAGGAAAGGGAAAAGGTAAGATAGAGATAGAATATTATTCAGATGACGAATTAGAACATCTGTTCGATATGATGATGAGCATTAAAAGAGGAGAGTAATTGAATATGGATAGCAAAATACTGAAAGCACTTGGTATCGATCCGGCATTAATATTTATATTTTTGCTGATACTGATTGTTATATTATTCGTTCTGTATGTAAATGTAACAATGAAGTATAATCGATTGAAAAGCAGCTATACGACGTTTATGCGTGGTAAAGATGGAAAAACTCTGGAAGAAAGTATGATGTCGGGATTCTCGGATGTAGAGGCCATTCTGAAATATACAAAACAGAATCGTACAGACATTCAGAAACTTAACAAGAAGATGGAAAAATCTTACCAGAAACTTGGAATTATAAAGTATGATGCATTTAATGAAATGGGTGGTAAACTCAGTTTCGCACTTGCAATGCTGGACAATAATAATACTGGTTGGATCATCAATGCGATGCACAGCAGAGAAGGCTGCTATACTTATGTGAAAGAGATCGTAAAAGGTGAAAGTTATGTAGAGCTTGCAGAGGAAGAAGCAGAAGCACTGGATAAAGCAATCTTCGAAGATGGTTATGAAGAAGAGGTGGATAAAGCAGTTGCATCTGCAACAGGAAGTCTTAAGTCTGTTAAGTCTGGTCCGGCAAAGAATGGAAATCAGAAAAGCACGAATGCGAGAAATACAAAACAGACATCTGGAAAAGCAAACAATGGTAAGATCTTAAATGCAAGAACCAGTAATGTGCGTCCAGATATGGCAAGACCTGAAAAAACAAGAAATGAGAGATAATATAACATATATATAATCAGGAGGAATTTAGAAAAATGTTAGATATCAAATTTGTAAGAAATAATCCGGATGTTGTAAAGCAGAACATTAAGAACAAATTTCAGGATGAGAAATTACCTTTAGTAGATGAGGTAATAGAACTGGATCAGAAGAATAGAGATATTAAGGGAGAAGTAGAAGCACTCCGTGCAGAAAAGAACAAAATCTCTAAACAGATCGGTGCATGTATGGCACAGGGAAAGAAAGAAGAAGCGGAAGAATTAAAGAGAAAAGTAGCTGAGAGTGCTGCAAGGATTGAAGAACTTTCCAAAGAAGAAAAAGAAGTAGAAGAGAAACTGAAACAGAATATGATGATCATTCCGAACATCATCGATCCTTCTGTACCAATCGGAAAAGATGACAGTCAGAATGTAGAAATTGAAAAAATTCGGTGAGCCTTTTGTTCCTGATTTTCGAGATTCCATACCATACAGAGATCATGGAAGCATTTGACGGAATCGATCTTGAGAGCGCCGGAAGAGTAGCGGGAAATGGATTCTATTATCTGATGGGTGATATCGCAAGAATTCATTCTTCTGTACTTGCATATGCAAGAGACTTTATGATTAACCGTGGATTTACTTACTGTGTACCACCTTTCATGATCAGAAGCAATGTTGTAACAGGTGTTATGAGTTTCGCAGAGATGGATTCCATGATGTATAAGATCGAAGGAGAAGACCTGTACCTGATCGGAACAAGTGAGCACTCTATGATTGGTAAATTCATCGACACAATGTTAGAAGAAAAACAGCTTCCACAGACACTTACAAGCTATTCACCATGTTTCCGTAAGGAAAAAGGAGCTCACGGTATTGAGGAGCGTGGAGTATACAGAATCCACCAGTTCGAGAAACAGGAAATGATCGTTGTATGTAAACCGGAAGAAAGCAAGATCTGGTATGATAAATTATGGCAGAACACAGTAGATCTGTTCCGCTCACTGGATATTCCGGTACGTACATTAGAGTGCTGCTCAGGTGACCTGGCAGATCTGAAGGTAAAATCTTGTGACGTAGAAGCATGGTCTCCAAGACAGAAGAAATACTTCGAAGTAGGAAGCTGCTCTAACCTTGGTGACGCACAGGCAAGAAGACTTGGTATCCGTGTCAAAGGTGAAGACGGAACAAAATACTTCGCACACACACTGAACAATACAGTAGTAGCTCCACCGAGAATGTTGATCGCATTCCTGGAAAACAACCTTCAGGAAGACGGATCAGTTAAGATCCCTAAGGCATTACAGCCATACATGGGTGGAACAGAGAAGCTTGTACCTAAAAAATAAGCAGTTATAAGGATAAGCGTATGCATCAATATATGAAATCCATTGGATTTGGAAATATCAGAGACAAAAAACAGTTAACACAGATTTTAAAAGATGTGGAAGAATCCTATACACAACATCAGCTCGTTACACAGGATGAAACAACGGATCTTTGTGAGTTTGAAAAAGAATATGGAGAAGGAATCGGGATCAAGGTGTGCGGAGATATGGACATCGATGAACAGTTTGAGTACCGTTATTATACACCATATTTCAAAGGATCCGGTGTGACATCCTATGCGGATGTCAGTGTGGAACGAAGGATAGACCGGGAAGCATATGTGGGCATCTGTGAAGATACAAAAGTAGGCATTAATCTGGTATTTTATCTTCAGAATATGATGGAATATCTGAGGGAAAGGCAGCTTGGTGGAAGAAGTATCAAGTATTCTTCCGTGACATTGTCCGGTCTTTGCAATGAGGGAACCATTCTGCTTCCGGTGCTGAAAAGTAAAGAACAGGAGCGGGAACAGCAGGAAGATGTACACAATCGTATGCTGCTGTTAAGCGCAGCAAAATCTGGCGATCCACAGGCGATTGAAAGTCTTACTCTGGATGACATCGATACATATTCCAAAGTATCAAGAAGATTGATATCGGAAGATGTATTTACGATCGTGGATACGTATATCATGCCGTACGGAATCGAATGTGACCGGTATTCGATCATGGGAGAAATCCTGGAATATCGTCTTACCAGAAATGAGATAACGAGAGAAGATATCTGCATCATGAAACTGGATGTGAACGGCCTTCTGTTCGATGTATGTGTACCCAAAAGAGAGGTCATGGGCGAACCGGCAGTCGGACGCAGATTCAAAGGAAATGTGTGGTTGCAGGGAAGAATCAACTTTTAATCTGCCATGCATTCGGAAGAAGTTTCCGATGGCAGACCCTTTGTATGTGGATAAATAAAGAAAAATGTGGATAAATATTTTTGAAAGATACAGGGATGGGGAAAACCATCCCTGTATTGACTTTTACAGGATTAATAGGTAAAATAATAAAGTACGAGTTAGTCAGGCTCCCTTAGTTAAATGGATATAACAAGCCCCTCCTAAGAGAAAGCCGAGGCATTCCCCAAAGGGAAAAAATGAAAACAACTTTCAGTTCGAATCTATCTGAAAAATGCTAATGGTGACAACAAAGCATTCCCAAATTGGGAACGTTCCAATGTTACCAAATCGAAAAATACTGTAGATTTGACAACTCGAA
>ENA-OQBJ01000937-OQBJ01000937.1-human-gut-metagenome-genome-assembly--contig:-NODE-937-length-13218-cov-1.896570_pt1 | contig 13218 bp, 16 predicted proteins | sample MGYA00242743_ERZ504545 | MGnify/ENA primary metagenome ERZ504545 (study PRJEB26092, sample SAMD00036252) | human gut metagenome | host: Homo sapiens | study: EMG produced TPA metagenomics assembly of...
ACATGATTTCACAGTTTTCGGAAAATACCGTATCGTGCTTGGTATTATTGTGCTTCTTTATGGAGCTGTCAAACTTATTTTCGGATAATTACGTTCAAAGTAACTGAAAAGGACTTCAATTGAAGTCCTTTTTATCTGGTTTAGAGATTATTTGTGGAGAAGTTTTCCAAAGATAAGGTAAGCTAGCAACCATAGGACCAGTCCACAAGTTAAGAAGCTAGCTAGGATTTTCAAGAAGTCCACGATATTATGCAAGGGATACCATCCGGACAAACAGAGAATTGGAAGGATGGTAACACACATGATAGAGAAGTGGAGAAGAGATTGCTGTTTGAGCGATAAACGGTTATCGTCGTAAATGGGAGCAGTTGCTAGTATGATGACAACGATCAGTCCTGTAAGAAAGGTAGATTTGTTTACTTGATAAGGTTGCCCCGATAAGTAGAGAAAGAGCGTCAATAAACTCGTTATTCCTCCAGCAATGCTAGCTCGTAGCCACCTTTTTATAGGCAGTCATGGTCATCACCTCCATGTATATCTTCACTTTTATTATACTCCAATCTAGGATAGATGACAGGTATAAATGGGGAAATACAAGGTTTTGTTAGTATTAAGAAGTTTTTTAGAAATCCTTTCCAAAATAAGACTCAAACTTGCTCAGAAATTGCTATCTCTTGGCTTTTCTAGTATAATGAAATAACTACTCGTGCGAGGTTTTTTACATATGGAAATGAAACAAATAAGCGAGACAACTCTAAAAATCATGATTACCATGGAAGATCTTGAAGAACATGGTATGGAATTGAAGGATTTCTTGATTCCCCAGGAAAAAACAGAGGAATTTTTCTATACTGTCATGGATGAGTTGGACTTGCTGATAACTTTAAAAATAGTGGAATGCTGAGCTTCCGTGTCACGCCACGCAAGGATCGTGTGGATGTCTTTGTGACTAAATCAGATCTTAAGGAAGACCTTGATTTCAACGATTTGTCAGATATGGATGACTATTCAGGGCTTTCTCCAGAAGAGTTTCTAAAGGCCCTTGAGGGTAACTTTATGGACAAGGGTGACATCGAAGCACACCATAAGCTCGAAGAGCTTGAAAAGACCTTGGAAGAGGTTGATAAGGCTATGACAGAGCCTATCAAGGAAGTGCCCGAAGAAAATATTCGTGAAGACTATACACTATGTCTTGGCCTTCTCTGACTTTGATCAAGTGGTGACTTTTACGCAAGGTTTGAAGGATATACCTGTTGAAGGTTCTGAGCTTTATAAACTTGGGGATGTCTACTACATGACGATCCTTCTTTACTTGGCTGATGAGCCTGATTATTACGCGAACAATATGTATGCGCGTTTTCTTGAATATGCGAATGTGGCAGACCGAACACGTGCCTACCTACAAGAGCATGCAACAATCTTGATGGAAGAGGACGCCTTACCGGTACTACAAGCAACGAAATGGAGCTAAGACATGCCTTGGACCATTAACTATATATTCGTTTTGATTGGGACCTTTTTGATAGCCATCGTGACGACCCCTTTGGTACGCTCTTTGGCCTTACGTGTCGGAGCTGTTGACAATCCCAATGCAAGACGTATCAATAAAAAGCCAATGCCTAGTGCTGGTGGTCTAGCTATTTTGTTGGCCTTTGTACTAGCGACCTTGGTCTTTATGCCTATGATTATTCATAAGGATATCTGGCATGTTTCTTACATCAGGTACATTTTGCCGGTTGTTGTAGGAGGATCTGTCGTAGCTCTGACTGGTTTCATTGATGATATCTTGGAATTAAAGCCTCTACCTAAGATGCTTGGTATTGTCATTGGAGCTGTCATCGTTTGGGCATTTACAGACTTCCGATTTGATAGCTTTAAGATTCCATTTGGTGGTCCCATGATTCATTTTGGGCCGGTCTTGACCTTGATTTTAACGGTGTTATGGATTGCGGCCATCACCAATGCCATTAATCTGATTGATGGTTTGGATGGCTTAGTTGGAGGAGTTTCTATCATTTCCCTTATGACTATGGGGGTGATTTCTTATTTCTTCCTCTATGACACTGATATTTTCTTGACCATGACCATCTTTGTCTTGGTGGCTGCCATTATGGGATTTTTCCCTTACAATTATCATCCAGCGATTATCTATCTAGGTGATACGGGGGCGCTCTTTATTGGCTTTATGATTGGTGTCTTGTCATTGCAAGGGTTGAAAAATGCGACAGCGGTGGCTATTTTGTCACCTGTTATTATCCTTGGAGTGCCTATTGTTGACACAGTGGTGGCTATTGTCCGCCGTAAGTTGTCAGGGCGCCCAGCTATGGAAGCTGACAAGATGCATTTGCATCATCGTCTTCTAGCTATGGGCTTTACTCATCGTGGAGCGGTTCTAGTGGTCTATGCCATCGCTATCCTCTTTTCATTGATTGCCCTCTTGTTAAATGTTTCTAGCCGTCTTGGTGGTATTCTCTTGCTCTTGAGTTTACTTCTGGGAATGGAAATTCTGATTGAAGGGCTTGAGATTTGGGGCGTTGGTCGAACACCTCTCTTCAACCTCCTGAAATTTATCGGAAATAGTGATTATCGCCAAGCAACCCTGTTAAAATGGAAGCAAGGGCGAAAAAATTAAACATTTGAAAAGCCAAGTAATGGCTTTTTTGTTATAATGATTCTAATTAAGGAAAATGGAAGTTCTCTTTTTGTTTTCCAGAAAATAGCAAGACTATTTTCAAAAAAAATAAATGCAAATTAGCGAGCAAGTGCTCGCTGTATATATGAAAAAGGAGTATACAATGTCTGTACTTGAAATCAAAAATCTTCATGTTTCTGTTGAAGATAAAGAAATCTTGAAGGGTCTTAATTTGACTCTTAAAACTGGTGAGATTGCTGCTATCATGGGCCTAACGGAACTGGTAAATCTACTCTCAGCTGCGATTATGGGTAACCCAAACTATGAAATCACAGAAGGGGACATCCTTTTTGATGGTGAAAGCATCCTTGACTTGGAAGTTGACGAACGTGCACGCCTAGGTCTTTTCCTTGCTATGCAATACCCAGCTGAAATCCCAGGAATCACAAATGCTGAGTTCATCCGTGCGGCTATGAACGCTGGTAAAGAAGATGACGAAAAGATTTCTGTTCTTGATTTCATCACTAAATTGGATGAAAAGATGGAATTGCTAGGTATGCGTGAAGAAATGGCTGAGCGTTACCTTAATGAAGGTTTCTCAGGTGGTGAGAAAAAACGTAACGAAATCCTTCAATTGCTCATGTTGGAACCTAAGTTTGCTCTTCTCGATGAGATTGACTCAGGTCTTGATATCGATGCCCTTAAAGTGGTTTCAAAAGGGGTTAACGCTATGCGTGGCGAAGGCTTCGGTGCTATGATTATCACTCACTACCAACGTCTCTTGAACTACATCACTCCAGATGTTGTACACGTAATGATGGAAGGTAAAGTGGTTCTTTCAGGCGGTCCTGAATTGGCTGCTCGTCTTGAGCAAGAAGGTTATGCGAAAATCGCTGAAGAGCTCGGTTACGAGTACCACGAAGAAGCGTAAGTCTGTTACTCGAAATAACTAGAAAAGGAGTAACCTATGTCAAAAGAATCTATTATCGCTTTTTCACAAGCAAAAGCAGAGCCACTTTGGTTGCAAGACCTTCGTCAAGCAGCCTTTGATAAGCTTGAAAGTTTGGCTCTTCCAAAAATTGAGCGTGTTAAATTCCACCGTTGGAATCTCGGTGATGGAACGATTACTGAAAATGAACCATCAGCAAATGTGCCTGATTTTACAGCGCTTGGAAACAACCCTAAATTGGTCCAAGTAGGAACAAATACTGTACTTGAACAATTGCCAGCCGACTTGATTAGCCAAGGTGTGGTCTTTACAGACCTTACGACTGCTCTTGAGGAAATCCCAGAAGTCGTTGAAGCCTTCTTTGGTAAGGCTGTAGCCTATGATGAGGACAAATTGGCAGCTTATAACTATGCTTATTTCAATAGTGCAGCAGTCCTTTATGTACCAGATAATGTTGAAATTGACTTGCCAGTTGAAAGCTATTTTTACCAAGATGGAACTTCAAATGTTCCATTTAACAAACACGTTTTGATCGTGGCGGGTAAAAACAGTAAATTGACTTACCTTGAGCGTTTTGAAACGCTAGGTGAAGCGACTGAAAAAGCTAGTGCCAACATTTCGGTTGAAGTCATTGCTCAAGATGGTGCACAAGTTAAGTTTGCGGCTATTGACCGTTTGGGTGAAAACGTCACAACTTATATTAGTCGTCGTGGTCGTATCGGTCGTGATGCCAGCATTGACTGGGCTCTCGGGATCATGAACGAGGGCAATGTTATTGCTGACTTTGATAGTGACTTGATTGGCAATGGAAGTCATGCCAACCTTAAAGTTATTGGTCTTTCATCAGGTCGTCAGGTTCAAGGGATTGATACTCGTGTGACTAACTATGGTAACAACTCTGTGGGACATATCCTCCAACACGGTGTTATCTTGGAACGTGGTACTTTGACTTTCAATGGTATTGGTCACATTGTCAAAGGTGCTAAGGGTGCTGATGCACAACAAGAAAGCCGTGTGCTTATGCTTTCTGACAAGGCACGTTCAGACGCCAACCCAATCCTCTTGATTGACGAAAACGAAGTTACAGCAGGACATGCTGCTTCAATCGGTCAGGTAGATCCAGAGGATATGTATTACCTTATGAGTCGTGGACTTGATCAAGACACTGCAGAACGTTTGGTTATTCGCGGTTTCTTAGGAGCAGTTATTACTGAAATCCCAGTTAAAGAAGTGCGCGATGAAATGATTTCTGTAACTGATACAAAACTAAACAAACGTTAGGAACTATCGACGCAGATAGTCTAACCTATGATATATCTAGATAGGGAGATAAGATGTCAGCTTTAGATGCCTATAAGATTCGACAAGATTTTGCCATTTTAGATCAGGTAGTTAATGATGAACCTTTGGTATACTTGGATAATGCAGCAACGACCCAGAAGCCCCAAGTAGTTTTGGACACTCTCATGGCTACTATCATGAGGACAATGCCAATGTTCACCGTGGTGTGCACACTTTGGCTGAGCGTGCAACAGCTGCTTACGAAGCTAGTCGTGAAAAGCTTCGTCAGTTTATCAATGCTAAATCAACCAAAGAGGTCCTCTTTACACGTGGAACGACAACTGGTCTTAACTGGGTTGGTCGTTTTGCAGAGCAGGTTCTTGAGCCAGGAGATGAGGTGGTTATTTCAATTATGGAACACCACTCGAATATCATTCCTTGGCAGGAAGCTTGTAAGAAGACAGGGGCTAAACTTGTTTATGCTACTTGAAAGATGGCCAATTGGATATGGAAGATTTGGCTAACAAGATTACTGAAAAGACAAAATTTGTCAGTCTAGCTCAGGTCTCTAACGTTTTAGGCTGCATCAATCCTGTCAAAGAAATTGCCAAGCTCGCCCACCAAGTTGGTGCCTATATGGTGGTGGATGGTGCCCAATCGGCGCCCCACATGGCCATTGATGTTCAGGATTTGGAATGTGATTTCTTCACCCTTTCTGGACATAAGATGTTAGGCCCAACAGGGATTGGGGTTCTTTATGGCAAGGAAGAGATTCTTAACCAGATGAATCCTATTGAATTCGGTGGTGAGATGATTGATTTTGTTTACGAACAGGAAGCCACTTGGAAGGAATTGCCTTGGAAATTTGAGGCTGGTACACCTAACATTGCGGGGGCTATTGCTCTTGGCGCTGCTGTGGACTACCTCTCTGCTTTAGGTATGGAAAATATTCATGCTTACGAGCAAGAATTAGTAGACTATGTTTTGCCTAGCTTCAGGCGATTGATGGTCTGACAGTCTACGGTCCAGAAGATCCTAGCCAGCATGCAGGTGTTGTTGCCTTTAATATTGATGGGCTTCACCCTCATGATGTGGCGACCGCTCTTGACTATGAAGGAGTGGCAGTGCGTGCGGGTCACCACTGTGCTCAGCCTTTAATTAATCATTTAGGAATCTCATCAGCTGCCCGAGCTAGCTTCTATATTTATAATACTAAAGAGGATTGCGACAAACTTGTAGAGGCAATTCTTGCGACGAAGGAGTTTTTCAATGGCACTCTCTAGACTAGATAGTTTATATATGGCTGTTGTGGCCGATCACTCTAAGAGCCCTCACCATCATGGTGTTCTACCTGATGTGGAGCAACTTCAACTGAATAATCCGACTTGTGGAGATGTTATCAATCTGTCAGTTAAATTTGATGGTGACGTGATTGAAGACATTGCCTTTGCTGGTGATGGTTGTACTATTTCTACAGCTTCATCAAGTATGATGACGGATGCTGTTATAGGTAAAACCAAGCAGAGGCCTTAGAACTTGCGGAAATTTTCTCTCTTATGATTCAAGGGGATCATAAAGATGAAGATAAGCTAGGCGAAGCCAAGCTCTTGGCGGGGGTTTCTAAATTTCCACAACGTATCAAATGTGCAACGCTCTCTTGGAATGCCCTTAAAAAGGCTATAGAGAGAAGCGAGCTTTAGGAAGTCAAGGAGCAGTTAGTCTCCTTGCCCAAGCAAAAAGGAAAATGAATCAAACCTTTAATAAAGGAAAATACTATGACTGAAACAAATGAAAAAGTAGAACCAAAACCCATTGATTTGGGGGAATATAAATACGGTTTCCATGACGATGTGACACCAGTCTTTTCAACAGGAAAAGGAATCAGTGAAGATGTGGTCCGTGCCATGTCTGCTGAAAAAGGGGAGCCTGAGTGGATGCTTGAATTCCGCTTGAAATCATTGGAAACCTTTAACAAAATGGCCATGCAAGAGTGGGGACCAGACCTTTCTGGTATTAACTTTGATGACTTGACATATTTCCAAAAAGCATCAGACAAACCTGCTCGTGACTGGGAAGACGTTCCTGAGAAAATCAAGGAAACTTTTGAACGTATTGGTATCCCAGAAGCAGAGCGTGCTTATCTTGCTGGAGCCTCAGCTCAGTATGAATCAGAAGTGGTTTACCACAATATGAAAGAAGAGTACGACAAGTTGGGGATTATCTTTACAGATACGGATTCAGCTCTTAAAGAGCATCCAGAACTCTTCAAGAAGTACTTCTCAAAACTGGTTCCGCCAACAGATAATAAATTTGCAGCCCTTAACTCAGCCTTCTGGTCAGGTGGTACCTTTATCTATGTACCTAAAGGTGTTAAGGTGGATATTCCGCTTCAAACCTACTTCCGTATCAATAACGAAGCAACTGCTCAGTTTGAACGTACTCTCATCATCGTTGATGAAGGTGCCAGCGTTCACTATGTTGAAGGATGTACAGCGCCAACTTACACAACTGCCAGCCTTCATGCGGCTATCGTTGAAATCTTTGCACTTGATGGTGCCTACATGCGCTACTCAACTATCCAAAACTGGTCAGATAGCGTCTACAACTTGGTAACTAAACGTGCTACGGCTAAGAAAAATGCGACTGTTGAGTGGATTGATGGTAACCTTGGAGCCGAAGTAACTATGAAGTATCCATCTGTTTACCTTGATGGAGAAGGTGCGCGTGGTACCATGCTTTCAATCGCCTTCGCCAATGCGGGTCAACACCAAGATACAGGGGCTAAGATGATTCACAATGCACCGCATACATCATCATCTATTGTCTCTAAATCAATCGCTCGTAATGGTGGTAAGGTTGACTACCGTGGACAAGTCACTTTCAACAAGGATTCTAAGAAATCGGTATCTCACATCGAATGTGATACCATCTTGATGGATGACTTGTCTAAATCAGACACTATCCCATTTAACGAAATCCATAACTCACAAGTTGCCCTTGAACACGAAGCTAAAGTTTCTAAGATTTCTGAAGAGCAACTCTACTACCTCATGAGCCGTGGACTTTCAGAACAAGAAGCAACAGAGATGATTGTTATGGGATTTGTGGAACCATTTACCAAAGAACTTCCAATGGAATATGCTGTTGAGCTTAACCGCTTGATTAGTTATGAAATGGAAGGATCAGTTGGGTAAGAACTCTGATAATCTAAAGGGACCGGATGGTCCTTTTTGTTTTGGTTGAAAAATGAGGAAATGAGCTCTAGCTTAATGTTAGTGAAGCGCAATTGCAATGTTTGGAAAGCGTTTACAACTGATATTTAAAAAGATATAATAGATTTGAACAGCAAGTAATGGAGGTGACTAATATGGGAGTATATAACAGTGACTGGCTACTCAATCAGATTCGAGGGACAGCTAATGTCGTCAGCAAGGCTTTTAAATTTGAGACTCTGGATATTGATTTAGGTCAGGTGGAAGATGAGCAAGGGCACACTGTTGATGGAAATGACTACATTGATGATTTGTTAATTCACGAAAAGTATGATCAGGCGACAGCCTTCATTCATAGTCAACTCAAACGTTTGACGACTAATGACTATAATCTCCTTGTCAGCATCTATATTGAGTATTTGGAGAATTTGCCGCCATTAATAAAAGAAAAACATCAGCTTGATAATCGCCAAATAATGGACTGGAAAGCTAAACTGTCCGAGTTTTCATGGTAATTTGCTAGAGAGAGTGGGAGAGGAAACGCCAAGCGTTTACGACTTTTCCACCCTCTTTTTTGTGTTATAATAGAGACACTATGGATAAATTAATTAAAACAATTTCAGAATCAGGTTCTTTCCGTGCTTATGTTCTTGATAGCACTGAAACAGTTAGAACCGCACAAGAAAAACACAATACATTATCATCATCAACAGTTGCTTTGGGGCGTACTCTTATTGCCAATCAAATCTTGGCTGCTAACCAAAAGGGTGAAAGCAAAATTACAGTTAAGGTTATCGGAAACAGCTCTTTTGGTCATATCATCTCTGTAGCTGATACCAAAGGACATGTTAAGGGCTACATCCAAAATCCAGGTGTGGACATCAAGAAAACAGCGACTGGTGAAGTTTTGGTGGGTCCTTTCATGGGTCAAGGGCAGTTTGTCTCAATCATCGATTATGGAACTGGTAATCCTTACACGTCATCAACACCACTTATTTCTGGTGAAATCGGTGAAGACTTTGCCTACTATTTGACAGAATCTGAGCAAACACCATCTGCTGTTGGTCTTAATGTACTTCTTGACGAAGAGGATAAGGTTAAGGTTGCTGGTGGTTTCATGCTTCAGGTCTTGCCAGGGGCTAGCGAGGAAGAAGTCGCTCGTTACGAAAAACGCATCCAAGAGATGCCAGCCATTTCAACGCTTTTGGAGTCTGATGACCATATCGAAGCTCTCTTGAATGCTATTTATGGGGATGAGCCTTTCAAACGTTTGTCTGAAGAGGAGCTGAGTTTTGACTGTGATTGCTCACGTGAACGCTTTGAAAATGCCCTCTTGACGCTTGGTAAGGATGAACTTCAAGCTATTAAAGATGAAGATCACGGTGCTGAAATCATCTGCCAATTCTGCCAAAACAAGTATGAATTTTCAGAAGCTGACTTGGAGGAACTCATCAATGACTAAACTTAATTCGTCCTTCATGATTGGAAATGTAGAGATCCCTCACCGAACAGTCCTAGCTCCTATGGCAGGCGTGACCAACTCTGCCTTTCGTACCATTGCAAAAGAGTTTGGTGCTGGTCTTGTGGTGATGGAGATGATTTCTGAAAAAGGTCTCCTCTACAATAATGAGAAAACTCTTCACATGCTTCACATCGATGAGAATGAACATCCAATGTCTATCCAGCTTTTCGGTGGTGATGCTGAAGCTTGAAGCGAGCAGCCGACTTATCCAGACCAATACGAAGGCTGATATCGTTGATATCAACATGGGTTGTCCGGTCAATAAGGTAGTCAAAAATGAAGCTGGTGCCAAGTGGCTCAAGGATCCAGATAAGATTTACCACATTGTCAAGGAAGTAACGTCAGTACTTGATATTCCTTTGACTGTTAAGATGCGTACGGGTTGGTCAGACAGTGATTTGGCTGTGGAAAACGCTCTTGCAGCTGAGTCTGCAGGTGTTTCTGCTCTTGCTATGCACGGTCGTACCCGTGAACAAATGTATACTGGTCACTGTGACCATGAGACGCTGGCTCGTGTTGCTAAAGCTATTACTAAGATTCATTTATCGGAAATGGTGATGTTCGTAGCGTTCAAGACGCTAAACTCATGATTGAAGAACTTGGTGTAGATGCGGTTATGGTGGGGCGTGCAGCTATGAACAACCCATACATCTTCACGCAAATCAATCACTTCTTCGAAACGGGAGAGGAATTGCCAGAGCTTCCATTTGATAAGAAGCTGGACATCGCTGAAGACCACCTCAAACGTTTGGTGGACCTTAAAGGTGAAAAGATTGCTGTTCGTGAATTCCGTGGTCTGGCACCACACTATCTTCGTGGAACAGCAGGAGCAGCTAAGGTTCGTGGCGAAGTCTCACGTGCCGAGTCTGTTGCTCAGGTCGAAGAAATATTTGCGACTTTGCGATAAATGTATATACATAATGAAAACTTGACCAACTTGGTTAGGTTTTTATTTTACTCTTATTCTTCCCTGATATTGATGACAGCGAACTGCTAATCTTTTTTCTAGGTCTTCCCTTGCAAAACCTCTGTGTTTTCGATATAATTAACTGGTTAAGTAAATGGAGAAAGCAATGCTAGAACTAGAAGAACAAGTAAATCAATTGATTAATCAGATTTTGCTTAAGGCTGAAAATCAGCATGAGCTCCTCATTGGTCAGTGCCGTAGTCAGGTTAAGTTGACCAACACCCAGGAGCATATTCTCATGCTTTTGTCTGAGGGGCGAAAGACTAATTCTGAGTTGGCTAAGACTCTCAATGTCAGTCAGGCTGCTGTTACCAAGGCGGTAAAAACCTTGGTCAAAGAGGGCATGTTGGAGGCTAAGAAAGATAAGGATGATGGGCGCGTGACCTACTTTGTCTTGACACAAGAAGCTCAACCCATAGCCCAAGAGCATGAGGAACACCACCAAGAGACCTTGGGGGTCTATCGGTCTGTATTGGATCAGTTCGATAATCAAGAGCGTCAGGTGATTGGACGTTTCTTGACAAAATTAGCAGAAAAAATCGAGGATTAAGATGCGCTATATTACAGTTGAAGGACTGAGCTTCCAGTATGATTCGGAGCCTGTTCTGGACAATATTCACTATCATTTGGATTCTGGGGAGTTTGTGACCCTAACTGGGGAAAATGGAGCTGCCAAGTCAACGCTTATTAAGGCTACCCTAGGAATTCTCAAGCCTAAGAAGGGAACTGTAACCATCTCTGAAACCAATAAAGATGGTAAAAAGCTTCGCATGGCCTATCTTCCACAGCAGATTGCCAGCTTTAATGCAGGTTTTCCAAGCACGGTCTACGAGTTTGTTAAGTCTGGCCGTTATCCTCGCCAGGGCTGGTTCCGTCGTTTGACTAAGCACGACTTGGAGCATGTTCAACGTGCCCTTGAGTCTGTAGGAATGTGGGAAAATCGTCACAAGCAAATTGGTCATCTCTCAGGTGGGCAAAAGCAACGTGCCGTTATTGCTCGTATTTTTGCCTCGGATCCAGATATCTTTGTCTTGGATGAGCCAACGACGGGTATGGATGCAGGAACAGCCAATACTTTCTATGAACTCATGCACCACTCGGCTCACAAGCATGGCAAGTCTGTCTTGATGATTACCCACGACCCAGAGGAAGTCAAGGAGTACACAGACCGTAATATTCATCTGGTTCGTAACCAGAAATTGCCTTGGCGTTGTTTCAACGTCCATGAAAAGGATGGAGAGGAGCACAAACATGATTAGTGAATTATTAGCCTATGATTTTATGCAACGTGCTATTCTCGCCGTGATTGCTATTAGTATCTTTTCGCCAATTTTGGGGCTCTTCTTAATTCTTCGTCGTCAGAGCTTGATGAGTGATACGTTGAGTCACGTGTCCCTAGCTGGGGTGGCTGTTGGGATTTTCTTGGGACAATCAACCACTTGGATGACCCTTGTGGTTGTGGTTATTGCCGCTTTGGTCTTGGAATATCTCAGGGTCAGTTACAAGCATTATATGGAGATTTCAACGGCTATCCTCATGTCAATGGGATTGGCAGTGGCTCTTATTCTTAGTAACAAGGCGGGTAGCAGTAGCATGAGTCTGGATAGCTATCTTTTTGGTTCTATCATCACGATTAGCGCTGAGCAGGTGCGTGCCCTCTTTGTCATTGCGGCTATTGTACTGGTCTTGACTCTACTCTTTATTCGTCCTATGTATCTTTTGACCTTTGATGAGGACACTGCTCATGTAGATGGCTTGCCAGTTCGTCTTATGTCCCTCCTCTTCAATATTGTGACTGGGATAGCGATTGCCCTAATGATTCCAGCAGCAGGATCACTTTTGGTTTCTACCATCATGATTCTTCCGGCAGCGATAGGTATGAAAATAGGTCAAACCTTCAAGTCTGTCATTTTCTGGGCTATTGGTATTGGTTTGATTGGTATGCTCTCTGGTATCTTTATTTCCTATTATTGGGAAACACCAGCCAGTGCAACTATCACCCTTATCTTCATCGCCTTCTTTGGTCTGGTATCAATCTTTGAACCTCTCTTAAAAGCAGAGTAAGTATATAGAAGAAAAGAGCTTGAGAAATCGAGCTCTTTTGTGATATACTAAAGTGGTTTTTGAGAGAAGTTAAAATAAGAATGGTAGCTTTCTAGGCAGAATGATGATTATATTTCTCTGGTATCCACTATCATTTGTAATAGTAACAAAAAAGGAGAAAACATGGAAATCTTTTTAACGAGTATATCGGGAATACTAGTCATCTTGGGTATGATTTTAGTGGGATTCGTAATGGGTGAAAAAGGCTGGTTTGACGACAAGTCACGTGGTCTTATAGCTAAGCTAGTCACTCAAATTGCCCTTCCTTGTTATATGCTCTATACGATTACACAGCGTTTCACAGCGGCAGACCTACTTAAAATGTTGCCTGGAATTGCCGGTTTTTACCTTACACTTTTCTATGGTGATTTTACTCGGGATTGCGACAGCGGTGGCTAGAATTTTTGCAGTGAAAAAGGAGCGTCGTGGTCTCTTTATTTCCATGTTTTTTAATCGAATTACCATTTTGTGGGGCTCCCTATCAATCCAAGCCCTCTTTGGCGACGCTAGTATCCCCTATGTTCTTATCTATTAATATGTGCAATCGCCTGC
>ENA-OQBJ01000938-OQBJ01000938.1-human-gut-metagenome-genome-assembly--contig:-NODE-938-length-13208-cov-1.774329_pt1 | contig 13208 bp, 22 predicted proteins | sample MGYA00242743_ERZ504545 | MGnify/ENA primary metagenome ERZ504545 (study PRJEB26092, sample SAMD00036252) | human gut metagenome | host: Homo sapiens | study: EMG produced TPA metagenomics assembly of...
CTGCTCCATATCCCTTGCGGGAGTGTGGATTGAATTTTTGATAATACCCATGTTTACTCCTTTAACGCGTCACTCCCTTTCGCGGGAGTGTGGATTGAAATCTCTGTTATCTTTAATGCCTTACATATCAACCTTGTCACTCCCTTCGCGGGAGTGTGGATTGAAATCAGGCGGGACTTTCGGATAATTGGATCCATTAAGTCACTCCCTTCGCGGGAGTGTGGTGGTATATGTGGTGGACGGGCTGCCGGAAGATGCCGATGATTTCCGGTATCCGGGAGATGCGATCGAACCGGAAATACAATCGGAGTTGGAACGTGCATTAAGCGGGGAAACGGTATTGCCGGAGAAGATTCTGGATACAGACTGGGGAAATATTTTTATTGCTTATTATCCGTTGTATAATGAATCAGGAGAAGTCATCGGTGCACTTGGAATAGAAGTTGCGGCAGATATAGAAGCCGAGGCGGTACATGACAAATCCATTATACAGAGACATGGCAAATACTGATTTTATGACAGAACTAAAGAACAGAAATTCTTATGAGACAGACCGGCAGAACCTGGATGCAAAGAAGAAATGGAATGGCCTGACAGTGGCAGTGATCGATGTGAACAATCTGAAGCTGGTAAATGATCGGCTGGGGCATGCTGTGGTGATGATTGTATTGTGAATGCAGCACGGTCCTGCAGAGTGTTGAATCTCAAAAAGTTACGGCGTATCGATACGGCGGAGATGAATTTATACTATTATTAGAAAATTATCCGGAACCGGAAAAGCTTCTTGTCCGTGTAAAAGAAAAGTTTGCAAAATACGGGGATAAATAGGAAGTGCCTGTTGCTCTGGCAGCAGGTTATGCATAGTTTGACGAAAATTTGGATCAGGAGATTGCAGATACACAGAGACGTGCAGATGAACAGATGTATCAGGATAAGATGAAAATCAAGAGATCGCAGGAAAAGCGGAATAATGTGGAGAATGGTCACGGATGTTAAAACATGAGTGGCCGTTTTTTTATCTTTTATGATACAATAACAGCATCAAAAAACAGGGAGATCACAATGACAATTGGAATTATAGAAGATGATAGTCTGTTGAATCAGGCATTGGAAATTGCGCTGCAAAATGCAGGATATTACACCATATCTGCACATACAAGAAAAGAAGCGCTTGATTTATTACGGGAAAAGGTGGATGTGTTTCTCATTGACATTGGTCTGCCGGATGGAAATGGAATCGAGTTGTATCAGGAATTACAAATGGAGAAAAGAATTCCGGCAATTTTTTGACAGCGCGGGATGAAGAAAAAGAAATGCTGCTGGCATTTGATGCTGGTGCGCAGGATTACGTGGTGAAGCCATTTTCCATGAAGGTATTGATGAAGCGGCTGGAAGTGGTATTAAAGAGAAATCCTGAAGAAAGGTATATGGTAGGGGAATTGACGCTGTATCCGGATAGAAAACAGGTTTTACAGGAAAAACAGAAATCTCTCTGACAGCCAAAGAATATCAGCTCCTGGAATATCTCATGCGGAATCAGGGGCAGGTGCTGACAAAAGAAAATATTCTGGAGACAATCTGGGGTGTGGACGGACAATTTGTAGTGGACAATACAGTCAGTGTCACGATCAATCGGCTGCGCAGGAAAATAGAACCGGATGGAGAACGGCAGGGATATATTAGAATGTATTCGGACTGGGGTATCGGATTGGAGAGAAAGAGCGATGAGATGGGAAACTGTGGCGCTACTGGTTTTCGGATTTTTATGTGGGATGACGGTGATGTATATTCTGAACAGAAGACAGAGAATACAGGAATTCAATAAAATCGCAGAAATTACAGAAGATATTTTAAATGAAAGAAAGGTGCAGGCATTTTCAACAGGAGAAGAAACGCTGTACTCTAAATTGGAGCATCAGCTGGTGCGTGTGCAGGAAATGCTTCAGGGCAGGAGTGAGGAAGCGGAGAGAAGCAGGGATGAAATACAGAAACTGATCTCACAGATTGCGCATCAGATGCGCACACCGCTGATGAATATGGAAACATATATTGGTTTTCTGGAGGATGGGAAGGAACAGATGTCAGAGGAGTTGTTTTTTCAATCCGTTGACGCATTGAAGAACAGTCAGGGAAAATTAGGGTTTCTTGTGGAGAGTTTTATCCGAATGGCGCGGCTGGAGCAGCATATACTTCAGATAAAAAAAGAAGAGCCGGATCTTTTAAAAACAGTAAGAAATGGATTTGGACAGATACAAAGAAGGGCGGAGGAAAAAGAGATTCAGTTCCAGATTATTCTGCCGGAACAGGTGACTTGTCTGCATGATCCGAACTGGTTGGGAGAGGCGTTTTATAATATACTGGACAATGCAGTAAAATACAGTGAGTACAAAGGACTGATCAAGGTGGATGTCCAACAGAAGGAAAGGTTTGTGAAGATTCAGGTGCGGGATTATGGGATTGGGATTGAACCGGGGAGAGGAAAATGCAGTTTTTTCAGGCGATTTTATCGGGGAAAACGTGGTAACGACCCAGGATGGCTTTGGAATCGGGCTGTATCTGGCAAGAGAAATTGTCAGCAGGCATCAGGGCTTTCTTATGATCAGAAGAAAAGAAAAAGGAAGTATTGATAGAAATAAATCTTCCTTCCGGATTGTTAGAAGTTTGTTAGATTTTGTATGTATACTAACAGCGAAAAAGGAGGAAGAAAATCATGGAAATGGTAAAAGCGATCGGGCTGAAAAATATTATGTTACAGACAGCTATGAAGTCCATGCATTGGATGGAGTGACATTTTCGGTGGAAGATGGAGAATTTCTTGCAATTGTGGGAACCTCAGGTAGTGGAAAGACAACACTTTTGAATTTGCTTGGAGGTCTGGATGTTCCGACAGAAGGCGGTGTCTGGATCCGCGGAAAAAGCTTGAAAGATATGGAAGCAGAAGAGCGAACCATATTCCGCAGACGAAATATCGGATTTGTATTTCAGCAGTACAACCTGGTTCCCATGCTCAGTGTGTATGAAAATATTGTACTTCCACTGTGGCTGGATGGAACAGGGATCGACCAGGAACTCTTTGAGGAAATCGTGATGCTGTTGGGAATTCAGAATCAACTGGAGCGGCTGCCCGGAACGCTTTCCGGAGGACAGCAGCAGAGAGTGGCGATCGCCAGGGCATTAATGACAAAACCTGCAGTTGTACTGGCAGATGTAAACTGAACCCCATGTGCTTACTGTACATAGCGTGTACACAGTAGGATTACATGACAATATAGGTACATGATACACAAGTAATGAGAAAAAATGTGTATGGAGTAGGAAGAAGGTATTGATATCTGGTATGAGGAAAGACATCCTTGTAGCAGGTTTTTTATTGTCAATAATAGACAGGTTTACAAGTAATATTTTGTTGGTATGTGTGAATAGCTTTCTGTTGGAGGATAGGGTAGTGTTGTAGTCGAAAAGGAAAGGAGAAATGTAAAATGAGTAAAGAACTTACAACAGAACAGAAGATTATGCAGGCAACACAGTATGGACTATTGATTTATGCAGGACAACGGAAAATCTATGATGAGGATGAACGATTAAAGTTGGAAAAGATTGCAAACGAAATAGGAGAGTATTGGGGACTGGAAGAACCTGTAGCAGGTTATCCGGAACTTTTTGAGGAAATTACACTCCAGGGGCTTTGCAGATATGCTAGCGAAATGCAATATAGCATGGAGAAACAGAGCGGGAACGAATCAAAGAAGTATTGGATTTGGTGTATGAGATGAAGAAGCATTGGTCTGAATAAGGGCAACCGAATTAGACAGGAAGGGAGAAACCTCAAGGATTACTTTAGAACGTTAAGAAAGTGAAAGAATCATGGAATAATTTCAAAAGTTAAAAAGCAAATTAAAGAAAAGCCACAGCCTCATACAATGGAAGCTATGACTTTTCTTCTTTTCCCTCGATGAGATACTCATAGGAAACATGAAAGATCTCAGTAAGCGCTTTTAATTCTACATCTGTGACATAACGCTTATTGGTCTCAATTCTAGTAATCACATTTTTATCCATATCATACCCATTCAGCTGAAGCTGGTAGGCTAAGAGGCGCTGTGACATATTATGCTGGCGGCGGAGTTCAATGAGCCTTTGGCTGATCAGATTTTTCTCCCCGGTGGATGTTTTCGGTTTTGGCATATCTCTAATTCCTCCTGCAAATAGTGTTGACAGGTTTGTCTCACTTTTTTGCACTTTTTTCTATTGATTTTACACGGGATTAGGAATACAATCGGTTGTAAAAGTGAGAACAAAAAATATACCAAAATAGAACGATTGGATTGGTTGGAGAAAAACGGAGAGAATAAGAAAGAGCGATATAACAAGAGAAATTTAAGAAGTGGTTGCTTTTCCGGTTTAGAGAAGCCCGGAAAAGAATGCGTTGATATCGGTGTGGAAGATTTTAGCAAGGGCAACAAGTTCCGATACCTTGATGTTCATACGGTTGGTTTCCAGCTTGGCATAAGTGCTTTTGGACATAGAAATCCCCATCAGGTTTAATTTTGCAATGACCTGATCCTGGGTAAGTTTATTCGCATAACGAATTGTCTGGATATTTTTACCGATATCCATATCTGGTCTGATTTTCTGCATGATAAGGTCCTTTCATTTCTTGAATATTTCGCAATAAAGAAACTTTATATTGATTTTACTGGTTTCACTTTTTACAATGTTTCGTAATAAGGAATTATTTACAAGAAGGGTGATTGGTATGCACCAAAGAGATATGGAGCGGTTTGCTTTCCTGTTTTTATGCGGAAAGCGTGACAGGGCAATCTTGCTGGGAAAGGAAAAAATGACGTTTTCAGATTTGGACAGGCTGACGTATGTTTCTGATTTTCTAGGATTCAAGCTGTATAACTTAGAAATCTGGAATGAATATGCAGGACAGTTCAGTGAACAGTTTCGGCAGTTGGAATTGCTGTATGATGAAACCTGCAGCATTGTGTCCTGGGATCCGACAGAAGCAGATGAGCATTTACATGATAAATGGCTTCAGGAGTTTTGTACTCAGGTAGCGGATCAGGAAATGCGGAAACAGCTGGAACAGATCATCAAACAACAGTATCAGGAAAAAGGATGGTAGATCCCACGGAGACAGACATCGTGTAGGTGCCTGTCTTTTTTTCGCAGAAAATCAGGAAAGGCTTCAAAGGGAGGTGATAGGAAACGTGAGCATCAGTATTCATGAATTACTGGCAGTAGCAAGGGAATCGGAGGGTGTGAAGGCAGTTCAGGGTGATGATATGCTGTGTGAGAAACGGTTTGCACCAGACACCCGGTATATGGTGGAGTTTTTGCTGCTGGAGCAAAAGGAGCAGTTTGGAGAAAAGGGAGAGTATCATCGTTATTTTTTGACCAAGGAAGCATACCAAGAACTGATTAACCTGCAGAACCAGGGAGTCCTGCGCTTTCAAAGGCAGGCGCTTGTTTTAGAGGGAACACTGCATTATCTTCCAGCCCAGGCATTTTTCCGGACCGGGAGTAGGAAGTTTAACAGGCTGGAAAGAAAAGAACAGCTGCCGGAGCGCTCCGCCGGACGCAAGGACTCTTTCTCCGGAAGTGTTTTACAGAATGACAAAGAAGGGAGTGGTAGGCGATGATTATTGGAATCGACCACGGATATTATGCTATTAAAACAAAACAGGTGTGTTTCCCAACAGGGCGATGCGGTACACCTATGAACCTTATACCATGCAGAATGTTCTTCAATACGGAGGTGCTTATTATGTGTGTGGAACGGGGCGGCAGACTTTAGTAAAGGATAAGACTGCCAATGACAATTATTATCTTTTGACGCTGGCTGCACTGGCACAGGAGATCCGAAAACGAAAAGGAGGGAGAACAGCCAAGGTTGTTCTTGCAGCCGGACTTCCCCTTACCGGATTTGGAAGGGAAAAACAGAGATTTAAGGAATATCTGTTTCGGAAGGAACAGCCTGTCCGATTTTTCTACGAAGGGGAACGCTATGAAATCCAGATTGAGGATGTGAAACTGTTCCCCCAGGGATACTCGGCTCTGGCTCTTTACCCGGAATATTTAAAGGATGAACCCTCTGTTCTTCTTGTGGATATCGGAGGCTGGACGGTGGATTTGATGCGCCTTGATAACGCTGTTCCCAATGCAGCTACCTGCAGGAGTCTGGAACTGGGGGTCATTCGCTGCATGGATGAGATTCTGGAACAAGTGCGCAGAAACACCGGGCTGTCCATAACAGAGACACAGGTTGAGCGCATCTTACAGGGGAAGTCCTGCAGCATGCCTGCGGAAGTGGTGTCTTTGATCGAGAAACAGGGCAGGCTTTACATTGAAAAGATATTGTCTGCGATCACCGAGCAGGCTTTGATCTGCGGGCAGTTCCTTCCATTTTCATGGGAGGCGGGGCTGCTATTTTTCAGCACCGTGTAAGTACCAGGACCGCCTGTGTCGCCCGATTTACCTCACCGACGTCCATGCCAACGCTGCCGGATATGAACGGATTGTGGGGCAGATGAGAACGCTGTGAGCCGCCCGGTCTTTTCCTTTCGTCCCAACCTTAAGAACCCGGAGCATGAAAAAGCGTGGCGGCTTCTGATGGAAGTTCCGGCAGGACAGAGGAACCAGTATCTGGTGGATGTGATTTTAGAAAAAGAAGAGCGGGAAACCTTACGGAAACTGATTCAGGAGACTGTTCGGGAGGAACTAAAAAGTGGCGATATGGAACGAATACCAGCATGGGAAAAGGAAGAAATTCCCGGTCAGATGCTGGATTTTTATTTCAGATGGAGCAGGAGTAAAGGGGGTGAGGCCTATGGACAAAGAAAGTATGGCATTGTTGGATCTGCTTGGGTTTTGCATGCATTTGACATGGATTCTTTAGTGGGTATTGTGAATAGCTTTCTTTCAAACTTTGGAGTATGTTGTGTATAACAAAACGAAAGGAGAAACGCAGATGGCAGAGATGAAGAACATATGCGGAAAGATCCCGGTGGAATTACATGAGAAAGTACGAGCCGAGATCGAAGAGAAGGAAACGAGTACACAGATATTCATCCAGCAGGTGATTGAAGAACATTTTAACAGACTGGAAGGCAAAGGAGAAGAGAGCATGGAAAAAAGAACATTAGCAGTACAGGTCACAGAGGATTTATTCCAGAGAGTCAAATGGGCAGTCGCAAAAGAAGGCATCAAACAGAAAGATTTTCTCATCCGCATCATCGAAAAAGTGGTGGAAGAGGTAGAAGCCAAATGGAAAGAACTGGAACAGCCGGAAGAAACCCCAGAAGCAGACAGACTGGAAGAAGCAGAAGGACCTGCAGAAGAGACCAGTGAAGAAGAGATTGCCGAAGAGGGAATCGAAGGGATGGAAGCTGCGGAGGAAGAACCAGACGATGAGAACTTCGAGGAATCCGCACAACTGGAAGAGGAAGAACCAGATTCAGAACTTCCCGAAGATGCAGATGAGGAAGATGAACTGTCAGAATCCGAGGAAGAAACCGAAGAGATTGCATAATGCCAAATACATAGAACTTAAAAACCGACAGGCGGTGTGGGAAAGAAACCATGCCGCCTGTCTTTGTCAGCAAAGGAGGTTGATAGCCGCAACCATTCGATTTTTTGATTTATTCAGCGGGATCGGGGGATTCCGGGAAGGGTTAAGACGCGCAGGCGGTTTTACATGCGTAGGGCACTGTGAGTGGATGCTTATGCGGATAAGAACTACCGATTGCTGTTCGACACAGAAGGGGAGTGGTTTTGTAATGACGCAAGAACAATCGAAACAGAGCGAATGCCAGACTTTGATCTTTTGTGTGCAGGATTTCCTTGCCAGGCATTCTCTATCGCCGGAAAGCGAGGAGGATTTGCAGATGCCAGAGGAACTCTGTTCTTCGAGATTGCCAGACTGGTTGCAGACAAGCGACCTGCGTATTTCATCCTTGAAAATGTTCCCGGACTGCTTTCGCATGACAAAGGCAGGACGTTTCACACCATCCTCAGTACGCTATCTGAGCTGGGGTATGGTGTGGAATGGAAAGTGCTTAACAGCAAGGATTTTGGAGTCCCCCAATCCAGAAAGCGGGTGTATCTTGTCGGATATCTTGATCGAAGATGTGCCGGAAAAATATTACCTTTCCCAACAGCAAATGGAACGCCTCTTGTTCAAGTCCAGACAGGCAGACAGGGGGAACGAATCTACAAAGCCGAAGGGTTAAGTTGTACCCTGACTTCCGGAGCGGGAGGCGTTGGTGGAAAAACCGGATTATATGAGGTTGGTGTTCCTATCAAAGAGAATACCAAGCAGGGATATAAGATGGCGTATCCGGGAGACAGCATTGACCTGGGATATGCAGGAATGAACACCCGGAGAGGGCGTGTGGGGCATCAGATTGCCCATACCCTGACCACAGGAATCCAGCAGGGGACACTTCATTTTGTGGATTTGTCTCCGCCACCTCTGGTGACAGAGCATTGCAGATGTCTGAATACCAGACAGTCCGGCATCCATAATCACAAAGGAGAATGCTCCGGTGTATTAAAAGAGGAAGGTGCCAGAGCAGTGCTGACTCCGGGAAGAGAAGAAACCCGGCAGAATGGTCGGAGGATGAAGGAGCCGGAAGAGCCGATGTTCACCATTACTGCCACAGACAGGCATGGAGTTGCCTATCGGGGCAGAATCCGGAAACTGGTGCCAAGGGAATGTCTGAGACTGCAGGGGTTTTATGACTGGCAGATTGACCGCATCGAACAGGATACTTCGGACAGCCAGCTTTATAAATCAGGCTGGAAATGGAGTGAACTGTCAACGTGATCGAAGCCATCGGAACGCTTCTTCGGCAGGCAGATGCAGAAATCCGGGCAGAGGATGAAAAGACAAAGAGGTAAGGCAGTATGGCAATTGGAATTCAGAACCAATACTTTGGTACAGAGATTGAGATGACAGGTATTACCAGACAGAGGGCTGCAGAAGCAGTGGCAGAATTGTTTGGAACACGCGCAGTTTATGATGGCGGATATTATCAAACATGGTCTGTGATGGACCGAGAAGGGAAAAAATGGAAGTTTATGTATGATGGCAGTATCTATACACAACGCAGGGGGCGTGGCCAGATGGTTCATGCCGGAAGTGAATATAGTACGGAGATGGTAAGCCCGAAACTTGAGTATTCTGAGATGGAAAACTACAGGAAGTAGTCAGGTGTCTCAGACATCACCGGGCAAGAGTGAATGAATCCTGTGGCAGCACGTTCACGTGGATGCCTCAAATCATACGGCAAGGAGCCTGAAAAATGCCATGACGATTATGTATTCGAAAGAGGATATTCTGTTTAAGGCATTGAAAGTGCAGACTTCCAGAGAAAGCAACTATTGTCAGAAAGTACGCCCCATTGTGCTGGAAAAAATCCGCAGGATGCCAAACAGCACCATTCCATGGAAAAGCTGAAACAGATATGGTACGGAGGCAGGGATGGAAGTCATGATCATTATGACAGTACCGGTATTATGCCTTAAACCTGCATGCAGTGTTTTTGAAGGGAACGCTGGAATGGCGGTGTTTTGAAAGCACTCTCCATGCAGGAAAAGTACGGGCAAATATCACGCTGGCTCTTGCCATTTCCGCTCAGGCCATCAATCAGAAATGTACCCAGATGCGGAAAACAGAGATTACCGAGAATCCTGCGTTTACATTCCGTACCTTTTTACTGCGGTTGGGGCTTATCGGACCGGAATATAAAAAATGTCCGAGAACATCTGCTTGCCAACCTGGAAGGGGATCGGGCGTGGAGATATGACCGCAGTCAGTATGAATGTTTGAACAGAAATCATCGGGCAGAGGATGTCCGATAGGAGGTAGAGATGAAAGAAACGTATTATTTTGCCTATGGCAGTAACATGAACTTAGATCAGATGGCATACCGCTGTCCGGCAGCTTCTGTAGTAGAGCCTGTCCATTTGGAAGGGTATCGCCTGACCTTTTGTGGCAGGGGGAAGGGAAGCGGTGTTGCCACTATTCTGCCGGAAGAGGGAAGCCGGGTGGAAGGTGTACTTTGGAAGATTACACCGGAGTGTGAAAAGAGCCTGGACTTTTATGAAGGTTATCCCCATCTTTATGGGAAGGAGCCTGTTCTTGTTCAGGGCAAGGATGGCATGAAAAGGGAAGTCATGGCATATACCATGAATGCTCCGTATAAGGATCAACCAGCGATTCCTTCTGATCTTTATTTTATGGGGATCGTGGAAGGCTGTCATCAAAATGGGATTTCCAGCCGCTCGGTGACCGATGCGTTAAAGCGTGTCCGGGAGGAAGTGGGCAGACAGAAACCCAGTCAAAAGAAAACAGAAGTAAGCAGATAACAAATCCGCAGGGGAAAGCCTCTGCGGTATTTTTAACGAAAAAAGGAGAATGCAATGAAGAGCAGAAATATCAAAACAAGACTTGCAGCCTTCGGGCTCGCATTGCTCATGGGCCTTAGTCCGCTTGGAAATTTGGCGGATGTCCATGCGGCAGAAAGTGAAATTTCACAGAATGCTGTGACAGAAAAAGAAAGTAAGACAGAATCGGATCATCCGGTGTCGGAAATTTCTGAGCAGACAGTGACTGCAGAGGATATCACCAAAGATGTTTCCGACAAGGAATTTATGGCAGAGACCTGCATGGAAGGGATTCAGTATGATCCAGAAAAAGAGGATGTGACTTTGGAACGTATCGAAGCAGAGGATGGCAGTGCGTATCATCCAGACCAGGCAGGGACTTATGTCGCAACGTACTGGGTTGTGCCAAAAGATGAGCGTGACAGCTACTCTATTACCCGTAAGATTATTCTGACCGATACGGAAGGGCAGGCCCATGCAGAAGAAAACGGTGGGCAGAAACAGAAGGAGGATACGAAATCCGAAGAAGATTCGGAGACGCCTGTGCAGGAGATCCCGGATGTGGAAGTAACGATATCCGGGGAAGATGCAGATGCACAGGCAGCAAGGGAACTGGAAGAAAAGATTGAGGATGGGGAAGTGATGATGTTTTCCGGTGCAGAGAATACCTTTACTGCAAGAGAAACGGTACATCTGGAAAAAGGAGAAACCATCTACTATCCAAGTTATATTGGAAATTATCTGACCTGTTGGTTTACCGTAAATGGAAAGATTGCCTATTGTCTGGAATCCCATCGTTCTTCACCGCCAAGTGGAGATTATGTGGCACAGGTATTGGACAGCAATAAAAACCTGCAGAAAGTGTTGTATTATGGCTATGGCGGTGCGGGGGATATTACCGGAAGTTATCTGTCTGGTAAGACAAAAGAAGAGAAGTATGTATAATATCGCATAATCGCAGCCAGCTAATGCCTATGCAGGTGAGGCTGGATTTACGGGATGCAAGTATGAGGATCTGGTAAAAGCAGGCAGTTGATTGCCTATATTGACCATCTGTTTGCTATGGAAGAACCGCCGAAAGGGAGATTTCCCTTTCTAAAACATCCGTAAAAGCAGTCCGTGATGGAAATGTGCAGAAAACACCGGATATCACATTGTCCGGGGATCATCGAAACTATATTTCTGTCAATGTGCCAAAAGACATCGCCATTTATAACAAGACAAAGGGAACTTCTGCAGAGAATGGTACGTTGAAGATTTATGGCGGTGATACGTTTTATCTGACTGCATCCATGCTCCATACCGGAACCTATTCCTCCGGAGAACTGCACGGTTCTGTGGGAGAGACTTGGAGAACTTTGGTGTTATCTACTGGAAACAATAATTAGGATATCGGAGTGTTTGAATCAGAAAAGGCGAATCCGGTCAGCTTTACAGTCAACTGGCTGGAGATGACAAGGATTGAACTTCTCAAAAAAGATGCAGATACCAAGAACCCATTGGATGGCGCAGTCTATGGCATTTATACAGACAGCAAGTGTGAGCATCTGTTAATGGAAATGCCAGCTACCGGGAAGATGGAAAGGCAGTCAGTGATTACTTTGAGGCAACCATCAAAACCGTATATGTGAAGGAAATTAAGGCTCCAGACAGCTATGCGCAGAGTGATGTGATTCATAAGGTGGATGTGGAAGCCGGAAAGACGGTTACGATCACTGCAACCGATGAGAGGGTAAAAGGCGCTGTCCATATCAAAAAGATTGATAAGGAGACACAGGACTTTCTTCTACAGGGAGACAGTTCCCTTGCAGGAGCCGTGTATGGTCTGTATGCCAGAGAGGATATTGTCCACCCAGATGGAAAGACGGGCGTTTTGTTCAAAAAAGACAGCCTCATCGCGCAGGGGTGATCAAGGAAGATGGCACCTTAGAATTTTTCTGAACTGTATCTGGGAAAAATGTATGTGAAAGAGATCACTCCGCCGGAAGGCTATACGGTGGATCCAACAGAATATGAGGTGACCCTTACCTACGAAGGACAGGAAGTGGCAGAGGTAACCAGGGACCTGACCGTACAGGAACAGGTGAAGAAACAGGCGTTCCAGCTCATCAAGATCAGTGAAGATGGGAATCAGACAGAAACAGACCTTGTGGAAGGGGCTGGTTTTAAAGTGTACCTGGTTAGCAGCCTTTCCAAAGTAAAGAGTGGGGAATTACAGCCGTCCAATGGGGATCAGTTTACAGCGGAAGATTTCCGTGGGTATGATTTCAGTAAAGAAGAGGTGGCAGTGACCTATGTGGATGGCAAGGCTGTGCCGGTGCCGGAACTCATTACGAATAAAAAGGGATATGCCCTTAGCCCGGAACTTCCGTATGGTCTTTATGTGGTAGAAGAAAGTACGGTGCCGGAGAATTTGAAAGCCATCGATCCGTTTTTAGTAAAGGTAGATGAGGACAGCAGAGAGCCGATGGTGTGGCGTGTGTTCGATGACCGTCCGTTTGAATTTTTATTAAAGATTGTGAAAAAGGATGCACAGACAGGCAATCCGGTTTTGAAGGCAGGCGCTTCCTATAAAATCTTTGATATGGAAAAAGAGGAATATGTAGAGCAGACGGTATTCTATCCGAAGAAAGAGACCATCAGTGTTTTCAAGACGAATGAGGAAGGTTATCTGGTCACACCGGAAGAGCTGAAATGTTCTACCTATCGGATTGAAGAAGTGAAAGCGCCGGAAGGATTTGTAAGACAGGGGTATGAAATGTCCTTGTATGAAGGGCAAACTGTGATTTCTCCATTAGAAGTGAGCGAAAAAG
>ENA-OQBJ01000941-OQBJ01000941.1-human-gut-metagenome-genome-assembly--contig:-NODE-941-length-13186-cov-3.793859_pt1 | contig 13186 bp, 13 predicted proteins | sample MGYA00242743_ERZ504545 | MGnify/ENA primary metagenome ERZ504545 (study PRJEB26092, sample SAMD00036252) | human gut metagenome | host: Homo sapiens | study: EMG produced TPA metagenomics assembly of...
CCAGCCCCGGCTGGGTTGGTTAGTCGCGTCGGCGTACGGCGTAAGCGACTACGGTACGGCAAAGCGCCACGAATTGGCCCTTCGGATGGCGCGTGCCGGACATCTGGTGGTATCCGGCGGCGCGCTGGGCACCGACGCGCGGCGCATTGGGGCGCGGTCAAAGCCATGGACGAAATGAGCGCCGCTCTGGCGGGACGCACCGTCGCCGTATTCGCTGGCGGACTGAACCATATCGGTCCGAAAAGCAACCAGAACCTGTTCGAGCAGATCGAAAGCCATTCGGGCGCTTTGATTTCCGAACTGTGCCCCGGAACCGTGCCGGAGGCAAGACGGTTCCTGCTGCGCAACCGTCTGATCGCGGCATTGTCATCCACTCTGATCGTGGCGCAGGCACGTGCGCGTTCCGGCGCGCTCAACACCGCAGGCTGGGCGAACGAACTCAACCGCAATCTGTTCGCCGTGCCGGGAGACATCACCATGCCGCATAACACCGGCTGCAATCGCCTTATCCAAGACGGCAGAGCACCATCATCTGCTCACTGGCGGAGATCGACGAACTATGCCATAGCGCGCATCGCCCGCAACATGTCGACCTGCCGGATGACACCGAACATCCGCAGGAATCGACAGACGAATCCGACGATGCCATACTCGCCGCCATTAAAACTTGCGCCGAAGCAAACGGCCACGTCTCCGCCGACGATCTGCTCGATCTAATGGACAAGACGCATCCGGGAGAATATCCCATCTCGCGAATCATGCGCGAACTGGCTCCTTGGAGCTTGAAGGCCGCATCAGCATGCGGTCCGGATGGATCATCGCCGAGCAGCGATAGCAGGCCCGGCACCTCCACCTCAGCCGCGTCGAACGTGCGAGGTCACACCTTGTGCGAGAATCGGTGGTATGAGTCCGAAGCATGTTGAAGATATGTATGATGCAGTGATCGTCGGCGCAGGCGCGGCCGGCCTGTCCGCAGCGTTGGGAATGCTCCGTAGCGAGCGGATGCGCCAGATGCGGGCGGACGGCATCGAACCGAACGTCCTGGTGATATCCAAACTGCAGCCGCTGCGTTCGCACACCGGCTCCGCGGAAGGCGGCATTGCGGCCAGCCTTGGCAACGTGGAGAAAGACGATTGGCATTGGCATTACTATGACACAGTCAAAGGCGGCGACTGGCTTGTCGACCAGGATGCGGCGAAGCTGCTTGCCGAACAGGCTCCTGCACTGTGATCGCGCTGGAGCATGCCGCGTCGCGTTCTCGCGTACCGATGACGGCCATATCGCGCAGCGCCGTTTCGGAGGCCATACCAAGGATTTCGGCAAGGAACCGGTCCGCCGCGCCGCTTATGCGGCCGACCGCATCGGGCATCAGATTCTGTTCTCGCTATGGCAGCAGTGCGTGGCCGAGGGCGTTGAGTTCGCCGAGGAATGGTATGTGACCGATCTGGTGGTTTCCGAAGACCACGGCAAGGTCGAGGGCGTGGTGGCGTTCGACACGCACAAGGGCGAGACGCATGCCATCCACGCACGCAATGTGCTGATGGCCACTGGCGGTGCCGGCCGTCTGTTCCATACCACGTCGAATTCGTGGGATCTGACCGGTGACGGCATGGCGTTGACATTGTCCGCCGGCCTTCAGCTTGAGGATAGCGAGTTCGTGCAGTTCCATCCGACCGGTCTCGCCCATACCGGCATTCTGCTGTCTGAGGCGGCACGTGCGGAAGGCGGCGTGCTGCGCGACTCCGATGGCGAGGCGTTCATGGAACATTACGCGCCGGGGCATGCCGATCTTGCCGCGCGTGATGTGGTGAGCCGTTCCATCATGGCTGAAATCGACGCCGGACGAGGAATCGCCGATCTGAAGAATCCGGATGGGCCGAAGGATTGTGTCTGGCTGGATATGACCGGCATCGATGCGGATCATATGCATGAGGTGCTGCCGCAGGTGGTGGAGACCATCGAACAGTATGCCGATCTCGATCCGACCCGCGACTATGTGCCGGTCAAACCCACCGCGCATTACACCATGGGCGGCATCCCCATCACCACCGACGGCGAAGTCTACCGTTGGGTCGATGGCGAACGCACCGTCGTGGACGGTCTGTTCGCCGCTGGCGAATGCTCCTGCGTGTCGGTGCATGGCGCGAATCGTCTGGGCGGCAACTCGCTGTTGGACGCCTGCCTCTTCGGCACCCGTTCGGGCAAGGCGATGGCTGAACGTGTCGTCGATAATCCAGTGAACGATCCGATGGCCGAGCCTGCCGACGAAGCATCTATCGACGCGGTGTCGCAGGCTGCCGACAAGCGTTCCGCGCAGGTCAAGGAACTGTTGACGCGGCCGTCCGATGACGACGATGCGTCGTCGGACAATCCGTACCAGCTGATGGCCGATTTGGGATCCGTCATGGAGCAGGCGGTCGCGGTGCGTTGCGACCGGAACAGCATCGAACAGGCGTTGGCTACGCTGGACGATACGCTCACGCCGCGTGCCGAGGCGCTGCATGCGCATTCCGACTCCCCCACGTTCAATCAGGAAATCACCGCCATCTGGGAGGTGCGCCATCTGTTGGAGCTCGGCAAGGCCGTGCTCGCCGCCTCCGATGCGCGTCACGAATCCCGTGGATCGTTGAAGCGTCTTGATTTCCCGGAGCGTGACGACGAGCATTTCCTGGCCCATTCCATGACGGATGTTTCCTGCCAGGTCTCCTGGCAGCCGGTGCACATCGTGGACATGCCGCCAAAGGCCCGTGAATACTGACACCCTGGGCACGGCGTATGGCAGACTGGTTGACGGTTTTTTATCGAAAGGCAGGTATATGAGCGGCATGGAGAACGGCATGGAAACGGTGACGTTGCGGGTGAACAGGTTCACGCCGCGTCCCGAACGCGGCCGTGAACGAGGCGGCTCGCCGTTCGCTAGGAAGAGCTCTCCCTTCGGCGATTCCGGATCCACGCGCAGGCGTCCGCGAGGCAAGCAGTGGGTGCAGGATTACGCGGTGCCGGCGCGTCCGGAGGACACCGTGCTTGACTGCCTGCTCAAAGTCAAGCGCACCATCGATCCGACGCTTGCCTTCCGTTATTCGTGCGGTCATGGCATGTGCGGTTCCGATGCCGTGTCCATCAACGGCACGCCTACGCTTCTGTGCACCGCCACGGTGAAGGCTTGGGCAAAGCAGCCGTCCGACGCACAGGTGGATGAGGACGGCTTCCGTCATACGGGCGAAGACGTTCAACCCGCGCAAACGCAGGATGCCGACGATTTGGGTGTCATCGAGCTCGCACCGCTGCCCGGTTTCCCCGTGCAGCGTGATCTGATCGCCGATATCGACCAGATGCTTGACCAAATCAGGAAACTCAAGCCGTATCTGCAGGCCAGTGGCGAACTCGCCACCACCGCGGACGGCAAGATCAACGCATTCGAATATCTGCAGAATCCCCAGCAGCTCGCCAAGTATGAGCTGCTGAGCAACTGCATAGCCTGCGGCACCTGTGAGGGAAGCTGTCCGGTATATGCAGGCGGCGAGGCGTTCATCGGCCCTGCGGCTCTTATCGCCGCCTCCCGTTTCATCAATGATTCACGCGACAGTCAGACGGATGCACGTATGGATGCCATCGATTCCGCCGATGGCATCGCCGCGTGTCAGTCGGTGCGCGCCTGCACGCGTGAATGCCCGCGTGGCATCGATGTCGGTGAGGAGATCTGGCAGCTGATCGCCCAAATCAAGGAGCGCTGAAATGGATAGGACGTCATATACCAATCTCGCGAAATCGTGGGAGTACGTCGAGGATCATGCGTTCTCACGCCAGTCTGCCGAACTCAATGCGATCAGGACCGCGGCCGAGGAAGCCGGCATTCCCCAAGGATCCGCGGCGCAGGCCGAATTGCTGCGCATGCTGGTGCGAATGTTGGACGCCTCGTCGGTGATCGCCATCGGCACCGGTTCCGTGGTGGAGACGATGCAGCTGATCAACGGTCTTGACAATGCAGGCCAGCTTACGGCCGTCGATTCGTCCACGCAGGGCATCGCGCTGATTCGCAAACTGTTCAATCGTCTGTCCGATGACACCGAAACCACATTGCGTGCCGTGAACGCGTCCGCAGGTGTGTTTCTGCCCCGTCTGAACGCCGAGAATTACGATTTAATCGTCGTGGCCGGCGATCCGGAGAATTATGCGGCGGCTTTCGCGCAGGCTCCACGCCTGCTGAAACCGCATGCCGCGATTGTCTTCACCGATGTACTTGCCTTTGATTCGGCCACATCGGCCGGCGGCGTGCTGAATCCCGCCAATCGTGATGCCAAATCCATCGCGATGCGCGAATTGCTGGAAACAGTGGAGTCGGATGAACGGTTCGTCACTGCGTTGACGCCGACCGGCACTGGTCTGCTGGTTGCCGTCAAGAAATAGACCAATCAGATTAATCAGCCGTGCCGCAATGGCACGATATGTTGAAAGGGCCACGCATGGGAATGCGTGGCCCTTTCAACATATGGAAATCCCTTTTACTGTTCCTGGTGGGTGCCGATTATCTGGCTGACCACCACGGTACCGTCTTCCAGCACCGTCTCAACTTCGTTCATGGCATCTTCGTCGCCGGTATGGTGCTTATGCTTCGTACCGTCCTCCAGTTCGAATCGTTTGGATTGATGGCTCAGCAGAATACCTGAGATCACGGCTGCGACCATGGACCCCACCAGGACGCCGAAACGGGCTTCAGCCGATAGTTCGGCATCCTGATATGCCAGCGACGCGATGAGAAACGACACCGTGAAACCAATGCCGCAGGCGCAGGCGGCGGGGAACATGTCGCGCACGCGCAGCCCCTTGGCCATCTTCAGACCGCCCACGTGCGTGGACAGCCATGCGGTGGTCATGATGCCCAGAGGTTTGCCGACCACGAGCGCCACCATCACGGCAACGACCACCGGCGAGACGAACAGCGCCAAGGTCAACGACTCGAAGTGCACACCAGTGGCGAACAGTGCGAAGATCGGCAACGCCAGCAGTGCGGAGAACGGCTGCAGCTTGTCGGCGTAACGTTCCGCACGCGGCATCTTCTCACCGAAACGCTCATGGGCCGGCGTGAGCAGTCCCACGAGCACGCCGGCCAAAGTGGGGTGCACGCCGGCTTCGAACATCATGACCCATGCCAGCACGCCCACGATGGCCACGGCCAACCACGGTACCTTGCGCATGCGGACCAGAAAGTACCAGACGACCGCGCATACGGCTATGCCAAGGAACCAGTACCATGCGTTCACCGATGAGAAGAACACCGCGATCAGGATGATGGCCAGCAGGTCGTCCACTGTGGCCAATGTCATCAGAAAAGCGCGGATGGATCCCGGCAACGCTTTGGCGAACAGGGCCAATACGGCCAATGAGAACGCGATATCCGTGGCTGTGGGCACCGCCCAGCCATTGGACATCTGTGCGAAGGAGAACGACGTTCCTGAAGCGATGACGAGTTGCCTGATCCTGCCGCTGCAAACAATGAGATCACGCCGATGAACAGTACCGGCGGAGCAAGCATACCGCCAACCGCGCACAGCATCGGCACGGCCGCGGCTTTGGGATTGGACAGTGATCCCGTGGTGAGTTCCTGCTTCAATTCCAGGCCTACGGTCAGGAAGAACACCGTCAGCAGGCCATCCTGCACCCAATGGCCCAATCCCATGTCGATATTGGTGTGTGGAATGGCTATACGGAAGTTCTCAAGCTGTTCGAACGCATGCGCGGTGAACGGCAGATTGGCGAGCAATAGGCCGGCAAGAGCGAAACCGAGCATAATCAGACCGGATATGCGGTCGGACGCGGCTATGCGTCGGATTGTTGCCCAGGTTCCCCTCTTCGATGTGGCCATCATGCTCCTTGTCTTGCGGTCCCCGTTCGACCGCAGTATCCGTAAACGTAGTATCAAGTGTATCGGAGGGTCTTGGCGTTCATCCCTGCCGCATATTGCGCTCCGCTGTGCGCGCAATCAATTGCAGGCTTCACAAAAATCCACGGAAAATAAAGAAAGCCTCCTCCGCATTCGCGAAGGAGGTTCATGTGCGCGAGACAGGATTCGAACCTGCGACCTGCTGATCCGTAGTCAGCTGCTCTATCCGCTGGGCTACTCGCGCAACGTCATCTCTATTCTTGACGCAACCTGATGACCTGGTGGCTATCTGATCCCAGCAGGATTCGAACCTGCGACCTGCTGATCCGTAGTCAGCTGCTCTAATCCGCTGGGCTACTCGCGCAACGTTGTCTTGTTTTCGGCAACTCGAATAAGATACACCCAAATGAACTCCAGGCAAAATCTCGGCGTGTCGCAGGAGTTTTCGGCCTTACGCCTCACGTAGACGAGGAATTTTCTGCGTCGACACCTTGAATAGTTTCGGAGTGCCCGATCCGGTGACGGCGGCTTCGTCGACGACCACCTCTTCGACGCCTTCCATGCTGGGAAGACGGAACATGGTGTCCTCCAGCGTCTTCTCAATAATCGAACGCAATCCACGTGCGCCCGTACCCCGCCGAATCGACGTCGCCGCAATCTGCCGTATCGCCCCTTCGGTAAAGGTCAACGTCACCCCATCGACGGCGAATAGCTTCTGGTACTGCTTGACCAGCGCGTTTTCCGGTTCGACGAGGATTCGGGCCAAATCGTCTTCGGTAAGTTCCTCAAGCACGCTGACTACCGGCAGACGTCCGATGAACTCCGGCAATAATCCGAAATCAGCCAGATCATCGGCGGAGACCTGCGCAAGCAGCTCACGCTTGGGAACCTCATGGTCATGCCAGGCCGCACCGAAACCGCTTTCCCTGGCGCCCAACCGTTGCGCCACGATGTCGGCGAGTCCCACGAACGCGCCACCGCAGATGAACAGTATGTCGCGGGTGTCGATCTGCACGGTTTCCATTTCACGATGCTTGCGGGTCCCTTCCACCGGCACGGAGGCGACGGTGCCTTCAAGGATCTTGAGCAGCGCCTGCTGCACGCCCTCGCCGGACACGTCACGCGTGATGGAGGTGTTTTCGCCGCTTTTACGGGCGATCTTGTCGATTTCGTCGATATATACGATGCCTGCTGCGCACGCGCCACATCCCCGTCAGCAGTCTGGATGAGGCGCTGCAGCACGGTTTCGACGTCATCGCCCACATATCCTGCCTCGGTGAGCGTGGTGGCGTCCGCTATGACGAACGGCACGTTCATCACATGGGCCAGCGTCTGCGCAAGATATGTTTTGCCCACGCCGGTCGGCCCGAGTAGCAGGATGTTCGATTTCGCCACTTGCACACCCTCGAACGAATCGTCATGTCCATGCATCCGTTCCTTGCCGATTCGCGACGACTCGCGCATTTCCATGTTGACGCGCTTGTAATGGTTGTACACCGCCACTGAAAGTGTCTTTTTGGCGGACTCCTGGCCTATGACGTGATTGTCGAGGTAGGCGCTGATCTGTGCCGGCTTGGGCAGTTGCAGGATATTGAGCTGGGCGTCCTTGTCCCGTTCCTCGGAAATGATGTCAACACACAATTCAATGCATTCATCGCAGATGCCGCGCCCGAACCGGTGACCAGTTTACGCACCTGGTTCTCGGACTTGCCGCAGAACGTGCATCTCGGCACCGCATCGTTGTAGCTGACCACGCGTCCCATTCGCAACCTCTTCGTTTCACATATCTGCCGTTTAGAAAACACAATACCCCTGCCGCGACCCGCAGGGGTATTGCATTTGTGAAGATATCATTCCACCGCAGGCTCAGCTGCGATGTTCCAGCACCTCGTCAACGATACCGTATTCCTTGGCCTCCTGGGCCGTCAGGAACGTGTCCACTTCGATGTCCTTGCGGATCTTCTCGATGTCACGACCGGTATGCTTGGCCAGCGTGTTCTCCAGCCATTCACGCATACGCAGCATCTCCTTGGCCTGGATTTCAATCTCCGTGGCCTTGCCGAAGCCCTGGTCGATGGCCGGCTGGTGGATGAGCACGCGGGCGTTCGGCAGCATCAGACGTTTGCCTTTGGCGCCGGCGGCCAGCAGGATGGCCGCGGCCGAGGCGGCCTGGCCGAGGCATACGGTCTGCACGTCCGGCTTGATGTACTGCATGGTGTCGTAGATGGCGGTCATGGCCGTCATGGAACCGCCCGGCGAATTGATGTACATCATCACGTCACGGTTCGGATCCTGGCTTTCCAAAACCAGCAGCTGGGCCATGATGTCATCGGCGGAGGTGTCGTCCACCTGCACGCCCATGAAGATGATGCGATCCTCGAACAGGCGGGTGTACGGATCCTGCCTCTTGTATCCGTACGGGGTCTTTTCCTCGAACTGCGGCAGAACGTAACGGTTCTGCGGTGCGAACGCGGCCTCACGCGCCGCAGCCCCCTGGAAGCCGACCACACCGGTCGGTCCGGCCAGACGTTCGGCGCGGGCTACAAACTGTGCTTCTTCGCTTGCCATGGTCACTCTCCCTTGGTGGCGCTCATCGTGTCATGGGTGGAAACGAGCTTGTCCACGAAGCCGTACTCCAACGCCTCCTGGGCGGTGAACCAGTGGTCATACTCGTTGTCGCGGTAGATCTCCTCGACGGTGTGTCCGGTCTGCTCGGCGGTCAGCTCGCTCATGGTCTTCTTCATGTCCATGATCAGTTCGGCGTTGATGCGAACATCGGTGGCGGTGCCGCCGATGCCGCCGGACGGCTGGTGCATCAGCACACGGGCGTGCGAGGTCAGGAAACGCTTGCCCTTGGTACCGGAGCTCAGCAGGAACTGGCCCATGGATGCGCACATGCCCAAGCCCACGGTGGCCACGTCCGGCTCGATGAGCTGCATGGTATCGTAGATGGCCATGCCCGCGGTGATGGAGCCGCCCGGGGAATTGATGTACAGCCAGATATCCTTTTTCGGATCCTCGGCGGCCAGCATCAGCATCTGCGCGCAAATGCGGTTGGCCATCTCGTCCTTGACTTCCTCACCCATCCAGATGATGCGGTCCTTGAGCAGGCGGTTGAAAATCGGATCGGTGGGTCCTGCCGGCATGTCTTCGCCAGCCATGACGGGCAGGGGTGCACTAAGGTTGCTCACCTTGTCTCCTTTTCCAGTGTTCTCTATAGTTTCACAGCCTACCGCTTCGAAGCGACGGGGAACAAAATTGCGCCCACAGTGGAGAAGCCGACGGCGAAAACACGGTTATTTGCGTTTCGCGCCGATGCGGAAGGCGGTAATCAGGCAGCAGATTGCAACGGCGACAATCACGATCATGACGGTGAACGTCCAACTGCCGCCAACCGCCGTGGCATGGCTGAATGTCTCGGTTCCTTCCTTGCCTGCGCCGGCCTGGGCCACGGACAGCACCGTGGAGAACAGCGCGGTTCCGACTGCGCCACCGAACTGCAGGCAGGTGTTGAACACGGCGTTGCCATCCGGCATGAATTGCGGCGCAATGCTGCGCAACGCATTGGTCATGATGTTGGAGAAGCCAAGCGCATAGCCAAGTCCGAAGATGAAGTAGAAACCGGCAAGCGTGGCCGGCGTCAGCCGCATGGAGAAGACCAGCAGCAGGATCGGGCCGCAGATCGCCAGGAAGAACGCGCCCAGAATCGGGCGGACAGGTCCGAAACGGTCGTACAGCGTGCCGCCGATCGGTGCGAAGAAAGCGCCGATCAACGCGCCCGGCAGCACCAGCGCGCCTGCCAGGAACGCGTTCGTTCCCAGGGAAAGCTGGGCAAGATTGGTGATCACATAGCCGAAGCCGATGCCGACGATTGGCAGCAGCATGTAGGCGATCAGATGCAGCAGCACCATCGGATCACGCAGCCATCCCAAGCGAATCAGCGGCGAGAAGGAACGACGGGACGACCATCCGAAGAAGAAAAGCGATCCCAAGCCGACGATCAGGCTGATCACTGCGAAAATCGCCGGCGCTGTAGCCACACCACCCGAAACGGCGGCGGCAACAGCCACGCCCGCCTGGTTCAGGAACATCACTAGACCGCACAACGCCAGCACAATCGCCGCGAACTGCAGCGGATTCAGATGCGCCTCTTCCGTCGGACGGTGCTGTTCGATGCATTTGAGGCCGACAGGCAGCGAAATCAGCAGAATCACGGGAATGACGATGACGAAAATCGCACGCCATGGCAGAATGCTCGACACCGCGCCACCCACGGTCGGGCCGATGGCGGGCGCCACGGTGATGACGAGCGAACCGACGCCCATCAGTCGTCCGACCTTGCTGCGTGGGGACTGTTCGAGAATGATGTTCATCATCAGCGGTGTGGCCACGCCGGAGCCGATGCCTGGATGATGCGGGCTACTAGAATCACCGGGAACGCATGGCCGAAGATCATGGTCAGCGAGCCAAGCACCGCAAGCGCCACCGCGGCGAGGAACAGGACGCGATGCTTGAATTTGCGGTTAAGATACGACGAAAGCGGCATGGTGGCTGCGACCGTCAGCAGGTAGATGGTGGTGATCCACTGCACAGTAGCAGTGTTCACGTTGAATTCCCGCATGAGCTGTGGGAACAGCACCGTCATCACGGTTTCGGTGAGGATGCCGATGAAGGCAAGCGAGCCGACCGCCACGATGGCGCCGATGAGTTTGCCGGGAATGCGTTCGTCCGGCGTTTCCTTGATGTTTTCGCTATTGTTCCTATTGTTATGGTCGGTGGTTTCGAGCGTTGTATTCCGTTCTTTCATAATCACTTTCCGCGCACTTTTTCCTGCGGCCATGTGCGACGCCGCGATTGACGCATGGGCCTTGCTCATAGCAAGCAGGCATCAACCCAACGAAGAATTCTAGCGGACCCCTAGTCCAACGGCAACGAAGAATGAGAACTGACACCACACTAGGCTCGATCAGAGTTACCGGTTTGACCACCGTTCTTCTCATGCAGGATTTTGCGAATTTTCTCCAGTCTCGGTTTGATCTCATGCTCGTAGCCGCGATCGTTCGGATGGTAGTATTCCCGCCCTGCCAGCTCGTCCGGCATGTATTGCTGCGGAGCCACGGCTCCCGGCCAATCATGAGCGTACCGATACCCCTCATGATTGCCCCCAACTTTTCATCAGGCGGTCGGCGCGTTCCTTAGGTGCAAGGGTACCTGACCGATCAATCCCGCGTCCACATCGGCGAGCGCCGCGTTGATGGCGTTGTAGCTGGCGTTGGATTTGGGCGCGGTGGCGACGGCGAGCGCCGCTTCGGCAAGAATGATGCGCGCTTCGGGCATGCCGATCATGGCCACTGCCTGCGCCGCGGCTACGGTGACTTGCAGGACTGCGGGGCGGCCATGCCGACTTCCTCGGATGCGGCGATCATGATGCGTCGTGCGATGAAGCGCGGGTCTTCCCCCGCGCGCAGCATGCGGGCCAGATAATGCATGGTGGCGTCCGGATCGGAGCCTCGCATGGATTTGATGAACGCGAGATGACGTCGTAGTGGTCGTCTCCGTCCTTGTCGTAACGCACGGTGGCCACGTCCATGACCTTCGACACCACATCAGGCGTGATGATGGGCCGTTTCGCGCCTTTTTTGCGTTCTTTGTCACCAGTGAGCGCGCCGGCCGCGGCTTCGAGGATGGTCAGTGTCTTACGTGCGTCGCCGCCGGCCATGCGGATGATCTCATCCACAGCCTCGTCGGTGATTCTGATTTCGTTGTCAAGGCCGTGTTCGCTTGCGATGGCGCGATTGATCAGCGTTTTTAGATCGTCCGGTTCCAGCGATTCGAGTTTGACGACCACGGATCGGCTGAGCAGCGGCTTGATGACGGAGAAGCTTGGGTTTTCCGTGGTGGCCGCGATGAAGGTGACGTCGCGGTTTTCCACACTGGGCAGCAACGCATCCTGCTGCGATTTGGAGAAGCGGTGCACCTCGTCGATGAACAACACCGTTTCCTTGCCTTCGGAGACGAGACGTTCGTGCGCGCGTTTGAGCACGTCACGCACGTCCTTGACGCCGGAGGTGACCGCGGACAGTTCCTCGAAGACACGGCCGGACTGTTTGGCGACGATATAGGCGAGGGTGGTTTTGCCGACTCCGGGAGGTCCGAACAGGATGATGGAGCTCGGTGCGGTGAGCGAGCCTTTCGAAGCGGGGTTGGCGAGTCTGCGCAATGGCGACCCCTCCCCCAATACCCGTGATTGCCCCACCACATCGTCGATGCTCGCTGGGCGCATGCGTACGGCAAGCGGGCGCGTCACATCATCCGGCGCGTCCATCGCGGCAAACAAATCGTCAGTCATGCTTTCCACTGTACCGCAACACACCCAACAATTCGAACACACGTTCGATACATGCGTTCGCCCCAACCGGTAGACTGGCAAGCATGGCAGACGATACGAATTATGGCTCGCTGGGCGCGTTGGCGCCGAATTGGGACGAGGGCGAGCGCAACATCGACACGGATGAGATCTATGAGCGTTTCTTCACCTGGGTGGAGGACGTCAAAGGCGTGGAACCGTGGCCACATCAGGAGGAGGCCATCATGGATCTGCTGGCCGGCGACCATGTCATTTTGAACACTCCGACCGGTTCGGGCAAGTCGCTGGTGGCACTCGGCATGCATTTCGCCGCGTTGTGCACGGGCCGCCGTTCCTATTACACGGCTCCGATCAAGGCTCTGGTGTCTGAGAAGTTCTTCGACTTGGTTGAAGTTTTCGGCCGCGAGAACGTCGGCATGATCACCGGCGACACGCATATCAACGCGGATGCGCCGATCATCTGCTGCACCGCGGAGATCCTCGCCAATCAGGCGTTGCGCGAGGGCCGCCACGCCGATGTCGGCTGCGTGGCGATGGACGAGTTCCACTATTACGGCGATCCCGAGCGCGGCTGGGCTTGGCAGGTGCCGCTGCTTACGCTGCCGGATACGCAGTTCCTATTGATGAGCGCGACGCTGGGCAATGTCGACGCAATCGCCGACAAGCTTGAGGACATGACGGACACCGACGTGGATATCATCGCCGATGCGCCACGTCCCGTACCGTTGACGTACGAATACACACTCGACCCGTTGGAGAAGACGGTGGAATTGGCGTTCGGCAAGGGCGAGACGCCGATTTACGTGGTGCATTTCTCTCAGGATGCCGCGTTGGAGACCGCCAACGCGCTGGCCAGCACGGGCGTGTCCAGCAAGGAGCAGCGCGCCGCGATCGCGGAAGCCATCAAGGCACGAAGTTCACCACCGCGTTCGGCAAGA
>ENA-OQBJ01000943-OQBJ01000943.1-human-gut-metagenome-genome-assembly--contig:-NODE-943-length-13116-cov-8.021326_pt1 | contig 13116 bp, 13 predicted proteins | sample MGYA00242743_ERZ504545 | MGnify/ENA primary metagenome ERZ504545 (study PRJEB26092, sample SAMD00036252) | human gut metagenome | host: Homo sapiens | study: EMG produced TPA metagenomics assembly of...
AGGCTGGCCGAGGCAGGGCAGTAGCACGCCCAGGACCGCGTAGGCCACGAGCGCGATGCCCGCGAGCTCGGGGCTCACAGCCAGCAAAAAGCCCTCAAACACAACGGTGCAGACCAGAGCGATTGCAATGGGCGAGATGGTGTGCGCGTAGAAGACCTCGAGCAGCTCGATATCCGAGGTGACCAGGCTCACGAGCTCGCCCTTGCCGCGGCCCTCGAGCTTGGCGGGGGCGAGCTGGCGCAGGGCGCCAAACACCAGGTTGCGAATGTGTGCGAGCAGACGGAATGCGATGTAATGGTTGCAGAGCTGCTCGCCGTAGTGGAGCGGCCCGCGTGCGATGCCGCAGGCGGCACAGGCCGCGCATGCTGCGATAAGACCAAGCCCCAAGGCGTTGCGGCCCAGCGCGGCCATAAGGCCGAGGACGCCAAAGGCCGGCACGAACGCGGCGGTGAGCATGCCAATGCTGCCCAGCGCGACGGCTAGCACAAGCCAGCCGGCAAGCGGTCGGACGAGCCCCATCATGCGCCACATGATGGACGGCGCCGAGCGACGGGCGCGGCCGGAGTCAGGCGCGCGGTAGCGGAAGACGAGCCGGCACCGTTGAGGCCGTCGGTACAGGCAGTACTGCCGCCAACAGCCTCAACCGCGCCGGCATCCTCGGCATCATCCTCCGCATACGCATATGCCGAGAGCTGCTCCTGGCTGTTCCACATGCGCGCATAGACGCCCGCGGTGGCCAAAAGCTCGCCGTGAGTCCCGTGCTCGGCAATGCGGCCGCGTTCCAGCACCAGGATCTGATCGGCGTCCACGATCGTCGACAGGCGGTGTGCCACCACAATTACAGTGTGCCCGCCGGCAAGCGACGCGATGACCTCGCCGATCGCGGCTTCGCTCGCAGCGTCCACATTGCTCGTCGCCTCGTCAAACACATAGATGGGCGAGTCGTGCAGCAGGCGCGTGCCATGCACACGCGTTGGCGCTGGCCACCCGAAAGGTTGGTGCCGCCCTCGTTAATCACCATGTCGAGCCCGCCGTTGGCCTGCACAAAGGCCGCCACGCGCGTGCGGTCGAGCGCGCGCAAAAGCTCGGCGTCGGTGGCGTCGGGCTGGGCAAGCAGCAGGTTATCGCGTAGGGTGCCGGCAAACAGGTAGCCGTTGGTGGGCACCAGCGTGACGGCGCGCATGAGTGAGGTGGCCGTGGCATCGCGCAGTTCAACGCCGCCAATGCGCACGCTGCCGCGGTAGGCACCCTTGCGGCCCGAGATAATCCCCGCGAGCGTGGACTTGCCGCCGCCGCTTTCGCCCACGAGTGCCACGAGCGAGCCGTGCGCAATGGTCGCGCTGGCGCTGTCTAGCACCGTGCGGTCGCCGTAGACATAACCCACGCCGTCAAGCTCGATATCGCCGCGGCCGTCAAGCTCAACATCGCCGCGCTCGGGCTCGAGCGTATCCAAAATGCCAAACATGCGGCGCGAGGCGGCCATGCCGTTCATGGCCGTGTGGAACAGCGATCCCAGGCGGCGCATGGGCAAAAAGAACTCCTGCGACAGAAAGACGATGAGGAAGGCAGCCTCAAAGCCAATCTTGCCCGTGGCGAGCTGCAGCGCGGCTACGATAATGCCGAGCGCGGCACCCATATAGACGACCAGGTCCATAACGCAAATGGAGCGCAGCTGCATCACCAGCAGGCGCATGGTCGCTGTGCGGAAACGCTCGGACTCGGCGTTGATGCGCTTGTGCCAGTCGCGGTCGGCCTGATACACCTTAAGGGTGGTAAGACCCTGAACGGCCTCCAGGAACATGCCGCCCAGATCGACGTAGCTGCCCCAATACTCGGAACCGATCTTTTTTGCGTTGCGCATGACCATCATGATGGAGATGGGGATGACCGGGACGCATACGAGCAGCAGTGCGGCGGGAAGTCCCGCTTGGCCTACGAGCAGCACGAACAGCGTGATGGGTGCCAGGCCGGCAAAAAAGAGCTGCGGCAGATAGCCGCCAAAGTACACCTGGAGCTGCGTGGCGCCCTCCACGCTGGTTTGCACGGCCTCGGCGGTGGGGACGGTTTCGGTATAGGACGGGCCGAGCGCGGTGAGCTTGTCGTAGACGAGCGAACGCACGCGGCGGACGGCTTTGAAGGCGGCCTTGTCACCGGAACGCTGCGCCAGATAGATGGCGGCGGCGCGCACGATGATGGCGCCGGCGAGCGGCGGAGTTGCCTGCGCGAGCGCGTCGACGGCGAGTGCAGCCGGCAGTCCGCCGGCAACGATGCGCCCAGAATGCGCGCGAGGATCCACATCACCGTGATGTTTGCCATCAGCGCGATCCATTTAAACAGGACGCTCGCCACAATGTAGGGCGTTGCCTGCGGAACCAGGGAGAAGAGCCGCTTCTCGAACATGAAACCTCCTATGCCGTAACGGTGCCGGGCGGGGTCCTCGGCAGCCGCTTAGTTAGCCAAATGCAACTAGAGTAACATCGTGCAGCGGGTAAGTATGCCGAGGGTAATTTTTGGTCGATGAACTGCGTAGAAAGTCCAAAATTGTTGAGTGCGGCGAACTTTGTGGTGGACGGAGTGCGGGCGCAATTCTGATCGTGTGCGGCCTCGCTCCAAAACGTGTACGTCAGCTCCAAAACCGACAAAAAATGACATGTTTGGAGGCTGACGTACACGTTTGGATAGGGGTGAGGGCGGCGACGGACGAAAGTCACGCCTGTGCCACGTCCGATGTGCTAGCGTTTGGGTGAATAAAACGAGCCCGTGCGGAAAGGATTCGGACCGTATGCAACGTGGAAGTACATCTCCGCTGTCCCGCGAGACCGATGCGCCCGAAACTATCGTCAAGCTGGAGTGCGACATCGATGACGCGTCGCCCGAGGTGCTCGCCTACGCCGCCGACCGCCTGCGCGAGGCCGGCGCCCGCGAGGTGCACTGGCTGCCCCTCTACTGCAAAAAGGGCCGCCCCGGATGGCAGTTGCAGGTGATTTGCTCGCATGAGGATATCGAACGCCTGCAGACGATTATCTTTTTGGAAACCACGACCAACGCCGTTCGTCGCCAGGTGATGGAACGCGTCTGCCTGCCGCGTCGTTTTGAGCAGGTAGCGACGCCTTGGGGCGAGGTGGCCGTCAAAGTAGCCACCCTGCCCGACGGCAGTGAGCGTGCGGCGCCCGAGTACGAGGACTGCGCCCGTCTTGCCCGCGAGCACGACGTGCCGCTCCAGCGCGTGATACAAGCGGCCCAGAGCGCGGCACTGCGATTTGAATAGCGCGGCCGGCGACATCCCGCGCCCAGCCCCATCAACCCCACACCGAAAGGACTCCCCATGAAATACCTCATCGCTTCCGACATTCACGGCTCGGCATACTGGACCGAGCGTCTGGTCGCCGCCATCGAATCCGAGCAGCCCGACCGCATCGTGCTGCTGGGCGACTTGCTCTACCACGGCCCGCGCAACGACCTGCCGCGCGACTACGCTCCCAAGCGCGTGATTCCGCTGCTCAACGCCCTGGCCGACCGCATCATCGCCGTCCGCGGCAACTGCGACGCCGAGGTAGACCAGATGGTGCTCGACTTCCCCGTCATGGCCGACTACGCCACGCTGTTCGACGAGACCGGCCGCGAGCTGTTCCTGACGCATGGCCACGTCTTTGGCGCTGGCATGCATAACAGCGTTGACCACGCGCCCGCGCTGCCCGAGGGCTCCGCGCTCGTCTACGGCCACACGCACATCAAGGTTAACGAGGCAAGCGAGGCGCACCCGGCCTGTGGCTCTTCAACCCCGGCAGCGTGAGCATTCCCAAGGACGGTACGCACAGCTATGGCATCTACGAGGACGGCGCGTTCCGTCACGTGATCCTGGAGGAGGAATAACCATGGCCGAGCATATGGCTCGGCAAAATGCCGAGGGTTCGCGCGACCTGTCCACGCTGGTCGACGCGTCGGCCGAGCTGCAGCATCTGGTGCAGACCATCTGGCGCCTGCGTCAGCCCGATGGCTGCCCGTGGGACCGCGAACAGACGCATCAGAGCATTGGCAAGAACATGATCGAGGAGGCCTACGAGGCGCTCGACTGCATCGAGGCCGACGATGCCACGCATCTGCGCGAGGAACTCGGCGACGTGCTCATGCAGGTCGTACTGCATGCGCAGATTGCGGCGGATGCCGGCGAGTTTTCGCTGGCCGATGTGGCGCGCGATATCGACGCCAAGCTCATCCGTCGTCACCCGCACGTGTTTGGCGATGCGGATGCCGACAACTCCGACGAGGTGCTCAAGATTTGGGACGAGGTTAAGCTTGCCGAGAAGGCCGCCAAAGACCAGGCCGTGGCGGCAGGCGGGGCCGCACCCGAGGGTCTGCTCGACGGTGTGCCCACGCACCTGCCGGCGCTGATGCAGGCTCAGAAGGTGTCGCGCAAGGCGGCTGCCGTGGGCTTTGAGTGGGAGACGGTCCAGGACGTGTGGGACGAGGTCGCTGAGGAGCGTGCCGAGTTTGAGGCCGAGGCTCCCGGCTCGCCCGAGCGCGAGATGGAGTTTGGCGACCTGCTCTTTGCCCTGGTCAACGTTGCGCGCAAGGAGGGAATCGACGCGAGAGCGCCCTGCGTGCCAGCACGGCAAAGTTCCGCCGCCGCTGGGCCGCGATGGAGCAGATGGCGGCCGACGCCACGTGGATCTGGCCGAGCTTTCGACCCACGGCCTCAATGACCTCTGGGATGCCGCAAAGGCAGAGGAGTAAGACTGCGGGGGCGACGGGACGGACTTTCTCATCGCCCCCATTATTTTTCAAAAAGATTGTATCCCTTGGCTAACTTAGGGCATAATGCAAAAAGTGCGATAAGGCTAACTTATGAACCTGCGCGCCACTGTAGCGTGCAAGCTGTGTCGCCAAGCATTCAACCGTTTCCAAGTGAGAGGGAGACAACATGAGCGATATTTTGGATGTCTACGGTCGCGAGGTACTCGACAGCCGCGGCAACCCCACCGTCGAGGTCGAGGTCGTGCTCGAGGACGGCAGCTTCGGCCGCGCGATGGTGCCTTCGGGCGCTTCGACCGGCGCCTTTGAGGCATGCGAGCTGCGCGATGGCGACAAGGGCCGCTACCTGGGCAAGGGCGTTTCGCAGGCCGTCGAGCACGTCAATAACGAGTGCGCTAACGCCGTCGTGGGCCTCGACGCCTTCGACCAGCGCGCCGTCGATGCCGCGCTGATTGCCGCGGACGGTACCCCCAACAAGACCAAGCTCGGTGCCAACGCCATCCTGGGCGTGTCGCTGGCCGTCGCCCGCGCCGCTGCCGAGTCGGCGGGTCTTTCGCTGTACCAGTACCTGGGCGGCGTCAACGCCCATCTGCTGCCCACGCCCATGATGAACATCCTCAACGGCGGCGTGCATGCCGACAATAACGTCGACTTCCAGGAGTTCATGATCATGCCGGTGGGCGCCCCGAGCTTTGCCGAGGGCCTGCGTTGGTGCGCCGAGGTCTACCACACCCTCAAGGGCGTGCTGCACGAGGCGGGCCTTGGCGGCGGCGTGGGCGACGAGGGCGGCTTTGCCCCCAACCTCAAGACCAATGCCGAGCCGTTCGAGTACATCACCAAGGCCGTGGAGAAGGCCGGCTTTAAGCCTGGCGTCGACTTCATGTACGCCATGGATCCGGCCTCGACCGAGTTCTACAACGCCGAGACCGGCATGTACGAGCTCAAGGGCGAGGGTGTTGAGTATACGAGCGCCAGATGGTCGATTACTGGGAGAAGCTCGTCGATACCTACCCCATCATCTCCATTGAAGACGGCATGGCCGAGGAGGATTGGGACGGCTGGGTTGAGCTTACCCGTCGCATTGGCAACAAGGTGCAGCTGGTGGGCGACGACCTGTTTGTCACCAACACCGAGCGCCTTAAGAAGGGCATTGAGCTGGGCGCCGCCAACGCGATTCTGGTCAAGGTCAACCAGATCGGTACGCTCACCGAGTCGCTCGAGGCCATCGAGACCGCCAAGGAGGCCGGTTACGCCTGCATCGTGAGCCACCGCTCCGGCGAGACCGAGGACTCCACGATCGCCGACCTGGTCGTGGGCGTCAACGCCGGCCAGATCAAGTCGGGCGCCCCGTGCCGCAGCGACCGTATCGCCAAGTACAACCAGCTCATCCGCATCGAGGACGAGCTTGAGGGCAGCGCGCACTACGCCGGCAAGGCCGCGTTCTACAACATTCGATAAACAGACGAGCTTGGCGGGGAGGGACAGACTCGGCTTTGCCCCGCTTCAGTTAGATGCTACAGAGCGCTATCGGGCGCTGGGCCGTATGGCTCAGCGCCTTTTTTATGTCGAGCAAAGGCTGGCGAAGGCGGTGCGCATGCTCGTGCTATAACTAAAGGACTTAGCGCAAACAAACCTCAACCGCACAAGGCGCACATGGATCAGATTTACGACAACAGGTACTATTCCGCCGGTTCGCGCGAGCCGTCGCCTCGCCCTGCGCGCACGGTGCAGCTCGGTGGGTCCGCCTACGCCGGCGCCGACCGCTCCACGCAGCGCCCGACAAGTACCTCGCGCCCCAATGCTCAAGTGAATACTTCGACAGATGGACCAGTACGTCCGACACGTTCGTCGCATTCGTCGCGTCCGTCGGCCCAGACGCACGACAAATCGAGCAGACCTTCGAGCCGTCTTTCGGGCTCGGACTTTATGCATTACGCCAACGACAACGCGGTGGTCAAGGCGATCTATGACTTTACGCATGGCTCTCTGCGTCCGCTGTTTATCGGTATGGTTGTGGCGCTGGTGCTCGTGAGCCTGTCCTTTCCCGTGCGCGACCTCTACGTTGCTAAACGCTCGAGCGACATCTTGGCCAAGCAGGTTGAGATTCGCGAGCAATATAACGACGAGCTGCAAAAAAGCGTCGACAAGCTGCTCTCGGAGGAGGGTATCAAGGACGCGGCGTCCGAGGACCTGGGCCTGGTGATGCCCGGCGAGAAGAAGATTGACGTGCTAGGCTTGGACGACGATTCGGACTCGTCGTCGAGCAAAAAGTCCTCAAACGCCAAGAAGCCAGCGAAGTGGCCAAGGAAATCGAAGAAGTCGGCAAGGACGCGCCGTGGTACATCCAGGCGCTCGACATGCTGTTTGGGTTTAACGGCGTCGAGGGCCAGACGGTCGTGTCCAACGGCAAATAGCGCCCGGAGGGGAGCCCGCAATGACATATTGCAAACGCTATAAGGTGGCCGCGATCGACTTGGGAACGGTTTCGTCGCGACTGGTGTTGGCCCAGGTCGAGGGCGGGGCGATCGTGGAATCGTCCAAGCATACCGAGATTACCGACCTGGGCGAGGGCGTGGACGCGACGGGTCGCTTTTGCGAGGCGGCTGTCGAGCGTGTGCTCGATGCGTGCCGCATGTTTGTGGATGAGGCACGTGCCTTTGGGGCCTCCTGCGTCTGCACCACCTGCACGAGTGCCGCGCGCGATGCGTCCAATGCCGCGCTGCTGCTGGACGGTCTGCGCGATCTGGGGCTCGAACCGCAGGTGATTCCGGGCGAGGTCGAGGCGCGCCTGACGTTTTTTGGCGTGGCACACGACTTTGCTGGCGAGCGCATCATCGTCGCCGATTCGGGCGGTGGCTCCACGGAGCTCGCGACGGGCGTCTATGCGCCTGAACGCGGGGTCTTTGCGCTGGAGGGAACGCGCTCACTGGACATCGGTTGCCGTCGCGTGACGGAGCGGTTTTTCTCGGCGCTGCCGCCCGCGGACGGCGAGCTCGCGGTTGCCGCCGCGTGGGCGGGCGAGCAGTTCTCCGCCTATTTTGAGGGCCTGCCGAGCAATTATGAGCGTGCAGAGCGCCTGGTCGCGGTGGGCGGTACCGTCACTACGCTCGTGGCGCTGGTCCACGAACTGGAGCCGTACGACTCGAGCTTTGTGCACCTGCGCGAGCTTTCGATGGAGCAGATTTCTGCCGCTATCGAGCGCATGTCCACGCTGGACGTGGAGGGAATCGCCGCTCTGCCGGGCGTGCAACCCAAGCGCGCGGGCGTGATCTTGGCCGGCGCTGTGGTGATCCGCGAGCTCATGCGTGCCGGTGGCTACGAGACGCTCACCGTAAGCGAGAACAGCCTGCTCGCCGGCATGGCCGCCACCATCAATGAGGTTCTCGACGGCGCCACCCCCACCATCGACTGGACCCCGAGCCTGAGCGCCCTTTAACCATCCCCTCATAAGTTGCGGTGAAATGCGGACTAAAATCGCCCTTTCGGGCCCCAACCAGTCCCTATTCCACCGCAACTCAACAGCCGGCACCTAGGGACGTTTTTTTCTGCCGGCACCTGGGGACAGTCCTTGCTGAGCGCCTCCGCAGCCTTTATGCCAGTTTGTCGATTTGCCCAATTTCCCAAAGCGGAATATTGACGAGCGTGTCCTCGTCTCTATATGCCGCCAGAGAGCTCCTCACGCAACGCTCGAGTTTGAATTTTTCGCAGGCTATTTTCAGACTCTTCGCTTTAAGGTTCTCTGCCGCCTTGACCTCAAGCGGAAGCACGGTTCCCGCATGGTCGATGGCAAAGTCGGTTTCGGCATTGCCAGAGGTAGAGGACCAATACACGGGAGTTTTGTCCTGGAGCAAAAGCTCCTGCGCGACGTATTGTTCGGTCAGCGAACCTTTGAACTCGGTAAAAACAGCGGATCCGTTAAGAACGATGGCCGGAGAGAGACCGGAGAGCGCTCCGAGGATGCCGGTGTCGATGCAGAACAGTTTGAAGCCCGAGAGGTCTTCGTAGCTCGAGAGCGGTGCCTTTAGAGCGGAAACACGTGGCACCTTATGAACGATTCCGTAGTCCGTGAGCCACTGGATGCTTTCCTCAAAATCGCGTGCGCGCGCTCCGGGGCGAAGGGCGCCATAGACAAACTTCTTGTTCTCCTTGGCAAGCTGGCCGGGAAGGGATTTCCAAACCAACCTCATACGCTCGACGATGCGGGCGGGTGCATGTTTGCCAAAATCGGATTCGTAAGCCTCGATGATTTGCTGCTGAAGCCTTCGGGCTTCAATGAAGTCGCGTGTCTCGGCGAAAGCGGAGACAACTTCGGGCATACCACCGACAACAAGGTATTCCTTGAGCAAGTGCACGAGCTTTTCGGTGACGTTTGCTAGAAGGTTCATGTCTGCGGCAAGGATGGCGTCGGCGAGCGGGTTGCCGTCGACGGCGCGAACGAACTCGGCAAACCCCATGGGACGCATGGTGAGCTGGTCGATTTTGCCGACGGGAAATGACTCGTTTTCGCGTCGGAGCGCGAGGCCCATATAGGAACCGGCTGCTACGATGTGGTATTCGGGTGCAAGCTCGTTGAAGTACTTGAGCGAGGTGATCCCGCGTGGCGCCTCTTGGATCTCGTCGAAGATGATGAGCGTGTCTGTCGGCGTTACGGTTTGGCCACGTAGGAGCTCTATCTGGGAGATGATGCGCTTGGGGTCGAGGTCCCCATCGAACAGCGAGCGTGTGCTCGGCTCGAGCATAAAGTCAAAACGAATGACGTTTCGATACTGCTGGCTTGCGAATTCGTTAAGAAGCCAAGTCTTTCCTGTCTGGCGGGCTCCCTTAAGCAAGAGAGGTTTGCGATTCGCCCTTGATTTCCAAGCGATAAGTTCACTCATAAGCTGTCGTTGCATATTGCCTCCCAACCCTCTCGGCTAGTATAAGACCATTTGGGCGTTTCCATCGGAAAATGTGCGAGACAACCACGTTTTTCCATCGGAAATGTGCGAGACAACCACGTTTTTCAATCGAAAAATGTGTGAGGAAACTCATTGGGTGGGTGGAAAAAAGTAGTCAAAAAAGCCCCGTCCCAAATGAGCTGCTCTGCGGTTGACGGCATCCAAAGAAACGGGCCCGCATCCCCAGGGGACACGGGCCCGTAACCAATACATGGTAGGGGCGGTGGGACTCGAACCCACAATCCTTGCGGCGAGAGATTTTAAGTCTCCTGCGTATGCCAATTCCGCCACGCCCCCGTGAGACTAGAAGTCTAGCACAAGCCGTCCGTTACGCGTTGACGGCCATCGAGTGCTGGCCTGACTTTTCCAAGTACTCGGCAAACTTGGCTTCGTCGCCCTTGTTCTGGTACTGCAGGGCCAGCAGGTACTCCAAGCGGCAGCGCTTGACCGGGTCGTCGCCGACATCCTCGAGCATGCGCTCCAGCTCGGGAATGTCGTTGTGACGCTTGAGGATCATCGTGTCGTACATCAGCTGGCACTCGTGCGCGACCGCCTCGGCCTGACCGCCCTCAAAGCCCTTGATTTCGTGCAGCAACTCCTTGGACTTTTTGCGGTCCTCCTGGCCAACGTAGTAGTTAAAGGCTTGATCACCAGGTCGACGCGCTGCATCTTGGGCAGGTTGAGTCCCAGCAGCAGGTCGAACATCTCGCCGGCGCGCTCGTGGTCCTCGCGCAGCAGATAGGAGTTCAGACGCAGGTAGTCGCGGTTGTAGCGCGGGTACAGCATGCTGGTGAGTTTGCCGTCGAGCAAACGATCGAACTCGGCCCACTGTTTGGCGGCCATCAACTGTTGAAGGCGTTTAAACGTAGTGCGTTTTTTGACGCTAAAGAACACCGACACGGCGATACAGATGATAACGACGGCGGTCCAGAGTGTGCGGGAATCGGGCATGTTAGGATCCTTAGTCGCTCATAAAGCGAGCGGTATGACAACACGTACTAGATGTATTATACGCAGCGCACAAGCAAACTGGCATAAAAGCTCATCGAGGCTGAGTGCCATCGCTCGCTGCGGTACACTTACCTAAAGTAAACCATGAAGGGAGACATTACCTATGAAGAAGATCGTTTTGGCTTGCGGTGCTGGCGCTGCTACTTCCACGCTCGTTGCCCAGAAGGTCGCCACCATGCTCGACGCCAACGGTTACGCCGGCAAGTATGAGATCGTGCAGTGCGCCATCTCCGAGGCCAAGGACGCTTGCGACGAGGGCGCCGACCTGCTGATCGCCACCACCGTTGCCCCCGAGGGCCTCACCTGCCGTACGTGAGCGGCGTGCCCTTCATGACCGGCATGAACCGCGTCGCTGCCGAGAAGGCCGTTCTCGACGTTATGGCTCAGTAGCGCTGCCTGTATGAATGAGCAGAACGCCAACCGGTAGAGCTCTTTGGCATGCGCGTCGCCACGTGGCATTAACGCCACCGACCCGGCCGATGCCCTGGAGATCGCGGAGCTGTTCTCGACGATGATGGGCCTACCTGTCATCGAGACCCCGGTTTCGTACTTTAACGATTCGCTGATCGAGGTCATGAAGCAGAACGGTCGTGGCACCAAGGGCCACATTGGCTTTGCCGTCAACGACATCGATGCGGCCGAGAAGTGGTTTGCCGAGCGCGGACTCGAGGTCAACGAGGAGTCGCGCGTGCTGCTGCCCGACGGCGGCACCAAACTCGTGTACTTTAAGCGCGAGTTCGCCGGCTTCGCCGTGCATCTGTGCCGCGAGTAGCGCACAAGCTGCTATAGCTAGCAAAAAGGGATAGGGCCGCATGGCTTATCCCTTTATTTATGCCGAGGGGCTTTCTATCGTGGCAGGCGAATCGTAAAGCGGCTGCCGACGCCCTCGACTGAGGTCACACCGATGACGCCGCCGTGGCTGTCGACGATCCACTTGGCGATGGCGAGCCCCAGACCCGAGCCCTGCGCGCCGGCATCGCGCGCGTTGTCGGCGCGGTAGAACCGTTCGAATGCGTGAGCTGCGGATTTCTGGTTCATGCCGATGCCCTCGTCCTCAACACTTATGTCGATCGTGCCCGCGCCCGCATCCGGCGTCACGCCAAACGAGATGGATGTGCCCGCGTCCGAATACTTGGCGGCGTTTTGCACGATCACGCGCAGAGCCTGCTTCACGAGCGCCACGTCGACGGGCGCGTCGCAGCGCGGGTCGCTGGCAAGCAAGGCGTCAAAAGCCAGCCGATACGTGTGCTCGGCATCGATCATCTGTGACTCCTCGCATACCTCGCCGACCAGTGCGGCCAGGTTGGTATTCGCACGCCGCAGGACCGTGCGCCCGGCATCGCCGCGCGCCAAAAACAGCAGCTGCTCCACGAGCTCCTGCATATGCTCGCTTTCGGCCTTGAGGGACGCGATGGATTCCGCCAGCACGTCCGGGTCATCTTTGCCCCAGCGGTCGAGCATGTTTACGTAACCCTGAATCACCGCGATGGGCGTTCGTAGCTCGTGGCTTGCATCGTTGACAAAGCGCATCTGCTGCAGCTTTGCCTCTTGCATCTGGCGCAGCAGGCGGTTGAGCGCGACCTCGATGCTCGCCAGGTCGGCGTCGCCGGTGGTGACGCTCGGCGAGTCGACGCTTGCGCGCTCGATGGCCTGCTCCAGCGTTTCCATCTTGCCGCCGGAGAGCTGCATACGGCTGAGCTCGTCTACGCGCAGGGCCAGGTCGTTGAGCGGTGCCATGGTGCGGCGCACGCGGCGGGCGCCGCCGAGCATGTTGAGCACGCTGATGACCTGCCCACCTGCAACGACAAGATAGAGGGGCCACAGCGCGATGAGGTCCTGCGCGAGGGGGAAGGTCTTGGTGGTGCGCGCAAGCTCGACGGTATAGGTGAGCGTGGCGGGGTCCCAGCCGTGCGCGGGCGTCAGCGACATGCCGTGGACGGCGGCACCGGGGATCCATCCCGCGGTAAACGCGCCGTCGGGCAGCGTTTGGTTATAGCCATAGATGAGGATCGCCGCCGCAGCAACCAGCAGCCACAGGTCGAGCCAGATGTAGCTCGCCAGGCGGCGCCACATGTAGCTCCAGTTGATGGCACGGGCGATGGAGGTGACGCGCTTGGTCTCGGCGTTACGCGCGGCAGACATAGCCCACCCCGCGCACGGTTTGGATGATGCGGGCACCGCCGGCGTCTTCGATCTTGGCGCGCAGGTGCGCGATGTGCACGTCGACGTTGTTGGTGTCGCCCACGTATTCGTAGCCCAGCGCCTCGTGCGCGATGCGCTCGCGCGTGAGCACGGTTTCGGCATGCGTCATAAGCAGGGCGAGGACGTCGAACTCGCGGGCCGTGAGCGCGATGGGCGAGCCGCCGACCGTGACTTCGCGGCGGTCGGGATCGAGCGCGACCGAACCCACGGCGAG
>ENA-OQBJ01000944-OQBJ01000944.1-human-gut-metagenome-genome-assembly--contig:-NODE-944-length-13110-cov-5.825695_pt1 | contig 13110 bp, 17 predicted proteins | sample MGYA00242743_ERZ504545 | MGnify/ENA primary metagenome ERZ504545 (study PRJEB26092, sample SAMD00036252) | human gut metagenome | host: Homo sapiens | study: EMG produced TPA metagenomics assembly of...
ATATGGCATTTTTTAGCAGTGCAATTACAACTTTAAAAACTCTTGTAGTCGCAATCGGCGCAGGTCTTGGCGTGTGGGGTGTCGTAAACCTTCTGGAAGGATATGGAAATGACAATCCCGGCGCTAATGCTCATGTGCCATAAAGTAACACACAAGAAGTTGATAGACAACAGCCCGTTATTCCGTAAAAATTTCAAAGTAGAATTTCATGGAAGCCATACAAATTGTGTGGCTTCTTTTGCTTAATAAGCAAAGATAAATTTTCTAATACCCTATTGACAAAAGCGTTTGCCTTGAATATAATGTACTTGTACGATAAGTACATTATAGAACAAAGGAGGGGCGTTGTGGAAATTATCATAAGCAGTAATACGAGCAAGCCAATTTATGAGCAGATAACTTCACAGATAAAAGCCATGATTATGAGTGGCGAGTTAAAAACCGGCGATCCTATTCCCTCTATGCGGGCGCTGGCAAAGTCCATTCATGTGAGTGTTATTACCGTTCAAAAAGCGTATGAAGATTTGCAAAGGGACGGTTTTATTGAAACAACGGTAGGCCGAGGAAGTTTTGTGTCGGCACAGAACAAAGACTTTTATCAGGAAGAACAGCAGAGATTGGCCGAAGAACATTTGCAAGAGGCCGCCGATATTGGGCGGATAAGTGGAATATCGTTGGAAAAACTGATTGAATTACTGACGATATTTTATCAAGAGGAGGATTAACTATGAACGCTATTTTGCAGGTTGAGAACTTGACAAAGCAATACGCCGATTTCAAGTTAGACCATGTTTCGTTTTCGGTTCCGAAAGGAACAATCATGGGGCTTATTGGCGAAAATGGAGCCGGAAAAAGCACAACTATCAATGCTATTCTTGATTTAATTCATAAAGATGATGGAACAGTTACTTTTTGGGGGCAGGAATTATCGTCCACAAAACAAATCAAAGAGGATGTTGGCGTAGTGTTTGACGGAATTAACTTCTATGAAACGCTCACTCCGGCCAAAGTTGGGAAAATTGCTGGTGCTGCCTACAAACAGTGGGACGGCCATCTGTTTCAAGACTATCTAAAGCGGTTTCAACTTCCAGCGGATAAGGAAATTAAATCTCTGTCCAAGGGAATGAAGATGAAGTTGTGTATTGCCGTCGCCCTTTCCCATAATCCCAAGCTACTGATTTTGGACGAAGCGACAAGCGGCCTCGACCCTGTAATGCGTGATGATATTCTTGATGTATTTCTTGAATTTGTTCAGGACGAAAATCATTCCATTTTGATGTCCTCGCATATCACAACAGATTTAGAAAAAGTCGCAGATTACATTACATTTATCCATCAGGGCAAGGTTCTTTTTTGTAAAACGAAAGATGAACTTCGTTATAACTATGGTATTATCCGCTGTGGCGCAGCACTGTTCGACCAGCTCGATAAAGCGGAAATTCTGGCTTACCGCAAAGATGATTATCAATGGAATGTGCTGGTAGCTGACAAGGAAAAAGCCCGGAGGAAATATAAAAATGCCGTAGTGGACGACGCAACAATCGACGATATTCTGCTGCTGTATGTGAAAGGAGAGCAAGCAAAATGAAAAGTCTTGTTTTGAAAGATTTATTTAATATCGGCCACAATGCGAAATCTATGCTATTCATCCTTGTGGTTTTTGCCGTTGCGCTTATTCCGTTTTCCGGCGTAGAAGGCTATATTTTTGTATGTGCGATTTTGTGCAGCATGATGATTGTAACAACCTTTTCTTTTGATGACAGTTCTAAATGGACACGGTATGCTATGATAATGCCAGTTTCCAAGAAAGAATTGGTTGCTGGAAAATTTATGGTGCTGGCTATCTTCTGCGCCATTGGCAGCCTCTTTGGCTGATTATTGGTTTTATCGGTGGCCTAATCACACATAAAATCGTACTCGACATAGTAGGGATTGGAGAGCTTCTGTTTTTGACACTCGTTGCATGGGTAATCTCCCTTATTTTTGGAAGTATGTCAATTCCTCTTGTGTTCAAGTTTGGCGCAGAAAAAGGCCGTGTTCTGCTATTAGTATCATTCCTCATTCCGGCAGGGATTTGCTTTGGAATATATCAGCTTCTTACTATGCTGGGAGTTGCATTGACAGACCAGATTGTATTTATTCTTCTCTGCTGCTCACCGCTTCTGGCGTTGGCATGGTGCTATGTGATGTATCAAATCAGTTATCGCATTTTTGTAAAGCAAGAGCTTTGATTTCTATTGGGAGGTATCTATATGGGAAGCAGAAGATTTGAAATTACTGAAACCGCAGGAAGTGTGAAAGGCTTTTATGTGGTAGTGGACAGAGAAACCGGGGTCAATTACCTTGTGGCAAAGTTTGGAACTGGCGGGGGTATTTGTCCCTTGATTGACAAAGACGGAAAACCGATTATCAGCGAGTAGCAAAGCCAGCCGAGCCAGTCAACGGTCAAGATAAACAGCGCATACTGCGCTGCCGTTGACAGCCCCGCCCGCCTTTGCAGATAGGCAATCAAGGGGCGACAGCAAGGAGTGCTGCCGCCCTTTCCCATAATCGAAGAAAGGGGGATTTTCCATGACTGAATACGAAGCCTATCAAGAACATATCCGCTATACCCATGATACCTATTGCCGGATTGTTATTCGCCATGCGTCCTTTGACGCTGCCCGTATGCTGGCGGCGAGATGGAAACGGGAAATCTCCCTTGAATATCTGACCGAAGAAAAGTTTGTCCAACTAAGCACCACAGACGAGTATTTTCAAGTGCCGGACTATGGCGAAACTTATCCGTTCTCTGTCCGGGGGCAGACGATACTTTTAGATAGCTGTTCTCTTGCGGCTGCTCTTGCCCGATTGCCGAAACAGACGCAGGAAGAAATCTTTTTGTACTACTTTCAGCACTTGACGCAGAAAGAAATCGGAGAACAAAGCGGCTGGACACGCAGCACAATCGGGCGGCATATACGGCTTGCCTTGAAGCGGCTGAAAGAGGAAATGGAGGTGCTGTCCCATGAGTAACCGACTTCTCCCCTATGACACTATCATAAAGGCACATGAGGGCGACCCCATAGCGATACAAGCCGTCCTTGACCGATACGCTGGATATATCCGCTACTTCTCTAAGATGAACGGCTATTACAACTCTGATATGGAGGACTACATCAGAACAAAGCTGATTGAAAGCCTGTTCAAGTTCCGGCTTGACCGATAACATAGAAACTGAATATCCCGCCGCCCCGCAGCGGCACATGAAGCAGTAAATCCGAAAAAGATTTGCTGCTTTTTTTGCGCTCATTTTTGGCAAATTTCCAAAAGTTCCGTATTAGATAGTGAAACCAAAAAAGGCTGCCGTTTTTTTTAGACAGCGGGCAAAACACAGCTTCCAAAACGCCTTATTGTCGGGAAAGACCGAGCCACCGGAAAAGTTCTTGCCGGAAAGTCCGTCATTTTTGCTTTTTGCGGTGTTGTAGGGAGTAAGGGGGAGAATGCCAGCCTGCCGCCTTTTATGAAAAAAGCTGGTTATAGATTTCCCGAAAAAGTGGCAGTAGCAAGTGAGGGCAATCCGGCAGCTTTTATGAAAAAGTTGGTTGCGATTTTCTGAAAAAGTGGCAGTAGGAAGTGAACGGCAGTCCGGCAGTTTCTTAGAGCAAGATTCTACCGCAGTACCAAAATTCGCTTATCGCTCATTTTGCCCCTGCGGGAATCTTGTTGGGGAGTGCCTTCCCCAAACCCTGCCATGCGGCTTACGCCGCTTATCCCGCCGCAGCCATGCGGCAGTCGAAAGGAGGTTTTACCATGCGAAAACGATACAACACACCGCACCGCAGCCAGGTAGTCAAAACACGCATGACCGAGGAAGAATACGCCGAGTTTGCAGAAAGGCTTTCTGCCTACAACATGAGCCAAGCCGAGTTTATCCGGCAAGCCATAACCGGGGCAGCCATACGCCCATCATAACCGTTTCTCCCGTCAATGATGAGCTGCTTGCCGCTGTTGGGAAGCTGACCGCCGAATACGGCAGGATCGGCGGCAACTTAAACCAGATAGCCCGGACGCTGAACGAGTGGCACAGCCCCTACCCGCAGCTTGCCGGGGAGGTACGGGCGGCGGTTTCCGACCTTGCTGCCCTAAAGTTTGAAATCTTGCAGAAAGTGGGTGACGCTGTTGGCAACATTCAAACATATCAGCTCTAAAAATGCCGACTATGGCGCAGCGGAAGCCTACCTCACATTTGAGCATGACGAGTTTACCATGAAGCCCACCCTTGATGGAAACGGGCGGCTGATACCGAGGGAGGATTACCGCATTTCTTCCCTTAACTGCGGGGACGAGGATTTCGCCGTTGCCTGTATGCGAGCCAATCTCCGCTATGAGAAAAACCAAAAACGGGAAGATGTGAAAAGCCACCACTATATCATCAGCTTTGACCCACGGGACGGGACAGACAACGGCTTGACCGTAGACCGGGCGCAGGAGCTGGGCGAGCAGTTCTGCAAGGAGCATTTCCCCGGACACCAAGCCTAATCTGCACCCACCCGGACGGGCATAACCACAGCGGGAATATCCATGTGCATATCGTCATCAACTCCCTGCGGATTTACGAAGTCCCGCTTCTGCCTACATGGACAGACCAGCCGACACGCTGGAGGCTGCAAGCACCGCTGCACCAACGCCGCTATGGAATATTTCAAGAGCGAAGTCATGGAAATGTGCCACCGGGAGGGGCTTTACCAAATCGACCTCTTGAACGGCAGCAAGGAACGGATAACCGAACGGGAATACTGGGCGGCAAAGAAAGGGCAGCTTGCCCTTGACAAAGAGAACGCCGCCAGAGAAGCCGCCGGACAGCCGACCAAGCCACCAAGTTTGAAACGGACAAGGCGAAGCTGCGCCGGACGATACGGCAGGCACTTTCCCAAGCTGGCAGCTTTGACGAGTTTTCTTCCCTTTTGCTGCGGGAGGGTGTGACCGTCAAGGAGAGCCGGGGGCGGCTTTCCTACCTCACGCCGGACAGGACAAAGCCTATCACAGCCCGAAAGCTGGGGGACGATTTTGACAAGGCTGCTGTCCTTGCCCTGCTCACGCAGAACGCCCACAGAGCTGCCGAACAGACCAAAGCCATACCCGAATACCCTGCCGCAGTTAAAAAGCCGTTACAAGGGGAAAAAGCTGCAAAAACCACCCCGGCAGACAACACCTTGCAGCGCATGGTTGACCGGGAAGCCAAGCGAGCCGAGGGCAAGGGCGTGGGCTATGACCGCTGGGCGGCAAAGCACAACCTAAAGCAAATGGCAGCTACCGTTACCGCCTATCAGCAGTACGGCTTTTCCTCCCCGGAGGAACTGGACGAAGCCTGTTCTGCCGCCTATGCCGCCATGCAGGAAAGCCTTGCGTGGTTGAAGCAGGTGGAAAAGACGCTGAACGGGAAAAAGGAGCTGCAACGGCAGGTGCTTGCCTATTCCAAGACCCGCCCTGTCCGGGACGGGCTGAAACAGCAGAAAAACGCCAAAGCAAAAGCAGCCTACCGTCAGAAGCATGAAAGTGACTTTATCATAGCAGACGCAGCCGCCCGCTATTTCAGGGAGAACGGCATTTCCAAGCTGCCGAGCTATAAATCCCTGCAAGCAGAGATTGAAAGCCTTATCAAAGAGAAAAACAGCGGCTACAACGATTACCGGGCAAAACGGGAGGAGTACCGCCGCTTGCAGACTGTCAAGGGCAATATCGACCAGATTTTACGCCGGAGCGAGCCGCAGCGCAGAAAGGAGCAGAGCCATGAACGGTAATATCCCCCGCATGGACTACCGCCAGTACCGGGCAGCCCGCCGCCTTGTGCATGAGTGCTGCAACTATGACAGCGGGAACTGCCTGCTGTTGGAGGACGGCGAGCCTTGCGTGTGTGTGCAGAGTATCAGCTATTCGCTGCTCTGCCGCTGGTTTACTGCCGCTGTCCTGCCCCTTGATGAAGCACTGGAAGCCGCCCTCATGCGCCGGGGAAGCCGGAAACGCTGCGCTGTCTGCGGGGCATTCTTCTTCCCAAAATCCAACCGGGGGAAATACTGCCCGGACTGCGCCGGACGCATGAAGCGGATAAACGCCGCCAAACGAAAGCGGAAACAAAGGGAGAAATGTCACGCTTTAGGGCATTTCAAACCCGCATAAATCAAGGCTTTTTTGGAGGGTGTCAAAGGGTGCGTGATACATTTATCCTTTTCCCTTAAAAACGCCCCCTAAAAGCGTAACAGAACCCACAGACAGACACCACAAGGAGGTGAACCCTATCGCTGATTATATGACCGCAGGAACGGAGCTGCCCGCTTACCTGCCTTACCCCCGTTTCCTGCTGGAAACAGACCTATCCCACACCGCAAGAGAGTTATATGCGCTGCTGTTAGACCGTTCCACCCTTTCGCAGAAGAACGGCTGGCAGGACAGCGAGGGACGGACATACATTGTCTACCCCATAGCAGAGATAGCGGAAATGCTGGATAAAGGCTGCACCACCATAAAGGGCGCACTGAACGAACTGGACGCTGCCGGGCTGCTGGAACGCAGACGGACGGGCTTTTCTGCCGCCAACCGTCTGTATGTGAAAGTGCCGCCTATCCCAGTGGTACAGTTTTCCGACCAACTGACGGACGGAAAACCGCCCCTCATAAGGGCGGGAAACCGACCAACTGACAGCCGGAAAACTGACCTTATGACGGTCGGAAAACCGTCCCCTAACCAAACTAATATAAACAACCTAATAGAGAGCCAAACAAAAAGAGCGAGTGAGGGGCAGCCCCTGCCGCTTATGGCAGATATAAAAATGTATTCCTTTCTGACGCAGAACTTTTGGAACTGGAACAGGACTTCCCCGGCAAGTGGGAGTATTACCTTGACCGGCTTTCTTGCCATATCGCTTCCACCGGGAAGCAGTACCAGAGCCATGCAGCCACCATTTACAAGTGGGCGCAGGAGGACGCTGCCAAAGGCAAGGCTGCCCCGAAACAGGGCATACCCGATTACTCATGCAAGGAGGGCGAGAGCTTATGAAAAACGAGATTGAAGCTATGATTACGGACATTACAGCCACTACCGCCGAAGCGGAGGACTACACAGGCGAGGACGGGCTTTTATACTGCGGCAAGTGCCATACGCCCAAAGAAGCCTACTTTTCAAAAGAAACCGCCCAATGGTTAGGGCATGACCGACACCCGGCAGAGTGTGACTGCAACGGGCAGCCCGTGAAAAACGGGAAGCCGCTGAAAGCAGACAGAAGCACCTTGAAACAGTGGAGGACTTGAAACGCCGGGGCTTTACCGACCCTGCTATGCGGAACTGGACATTTGAGCATGACAACGGCAGAAACCCGCAGACCGAAACCGCCCGCTTTTATGTGGAGAGCTGGGAAACCATGCAGGCTGAAAATATCGGCTACCTGTTTTGGGGCAGTGTGGGGACGGGAAAAAGCTACCTTGCTGCCTGTATCGCCAACGCCCTTATGGAAAAAGAGGTTGCCGTCTGCATGACAAACTTTGCAACGATACTCAATGACCTTGCCGCCAGCTTTGAGGGCAGGAACGAATATATTTCCCGCCTTTGCAGCTACCCTCTGCTGATACTTGATGATTTTGGTATGGAGCGAGGAACAGAGTACGGGCTGGAACAGGTTTACAGCGTGATTGACAGCCGTTACCGAAGCGGCAAGCCGCTGATCGCCACGACCAACCTCACGCTGGAGGAATTGCAGCACCCGCAGGACACGCCCCACGCCCGTATCTATGACAGGCTGACTTCCATGTGCGCCCCCGTCCGCTTCACGGGCAGCAACTTCCGAAAGGAAACCGCACAGGAAAAGCTGGAACGCTTAAAGCAACTGATGAAGCAGCGAAAGGAGAGCCTATGACAGAAACGAAACAGACAAGCACCACCAAAACAGACCGCCGCCCGGACTGTGTGACGGAAATCCGCATGGGCAACTCCGTCCTTACCGTTTCCGGCTTCTTCAAGCAGGGCGCAACCGACACCGCAGCGACAAGATGATGAAAGTGCTGGAAGCGGAAGCTGCTGCCGGACATACGCCACCGTTCAGCGCATAAGTGATGACATGGAAAAGCGGTCATGCCGGGAAGCATGGCCGCTGGAACAGAAAAGTTAAAATCAAGCCCCTTTTTTCTTGACATCACTAATCCCCAAAAGCGCAAAACCCAGAGCAGCTACAATCAGAGAAACTGTATTTGCAGATATAGAGGGCATAAAATAATCAACGATATAGAAGCCGAAAAATGTAGTGATAGTATCTAACAGCACATAGACACAGACGGCGGTTTTTCTTGTTATTCTGTCGAGATTAAGCAATGCTTTTGGTAATGCACCCGCTATTAAATTCATGGGATATGAAACAATCGACGCTATTACGAAATACAAGATAAAGCTACCGACACTTTCATACTCAAAACCGAGCAGGCGCATAATTGCACCGCTAAATACAGCGATTATGGACAGGACAGCGATAATCAGAACAGAACATATGATGAATGTAATTATCTTTTCACGATTTTTATTAGTATTGTTATCCAAGAAGCTCACTCCTTTATGTCTTAATTTTCTTTGAAGCTGATATGAGTATATCACGAGAATGTAAATTCTCAAATAACAGGTGCGAAAAAACGCTACACAAAAAACGGCGATTTAATGGCAAAACAAAAGTGGTCATATTCTTAAAATATAGCCACTTTTGATAAATCAATCTTCTTGTATGTCCTTTTGAAATTCTAAAATATCGCCTGGTTGACAGTCTAATGCGTCACAAATGGCATTTAGGTTGAAAAGCGAATAGCACTTACTTTTCCGGTCTTAATTTTAGATAAGTTGACATTTGCAATACCAACCTTTTCGGATAGTTCGTTTAGGCTTATTTTTCTATCTGCATCATTCTATCAAGCCTTAAAATTATTGCCATATCATATCTCCTTTATAGTGTTTCATCTACCTCTTGCTGCAACTCACACCCATAGTCAAAAATGAGGGAGATACAGTACAAGATAAGGGTAAATAAAGCACACATGAAGAATGATGGAAACGAAATCAGCTTAAAGACAGAAAGTACGGAAAATACAGCGGATAATAGAATATACACAGCTATTTTTCGTATCTGAATTCCTGTTTTTGCTGTGAAAGGTGAATTATCCTTACCGATACATCCGAATACTCTTTTAGCATTATACAGGGCTAAAAAGATACAGATAAACAAGCCAAGACAGCAAACGAAAAAGAATACGCATTGTCCAAAGCTAAGTGTTTGACCATTTTTAATAGCAGTTCCCCACGCTTCTTGTACCATCTCCGGCATAAAAAGTTGAGTACAAACGATAACCATGATTCCAGCAAATAACGATACACTCATTATACCGAAAATAATGCAACCAATGTTAAGAAGTATGGAGATAAAATGGGCAGTTTTTTTCAAATTTTTTTGTTTCATAAAATGAAGCTCCTTTCTTTTCTTAACACACAGTATATCACGCCATATATGATTGTCAACTAAAATTTAATGTTTATCATATAAAATAATATAATAAAAGTAAAAAACAAGGCTGTACAAGAAGCCACCCCATGTGGTACAATCAAGGTACGGAATAGTGGGGCTGCTGTCGGAAACGGAGGATTTTATGTTAAGACAGACCAACCAACAACCAATTACCGCCCTTTACCCAAGACTTTCCCATGAGGACGAGCTGCAAGGCGAGAGCAATTCCATTTCCAACCAGAAGCGTATCCTTGAAACCTATGCAAAGCAGAACGGCTTTTCCAATCTGCGCTGGTACACGGACGACGGTTATTCTGGTGCGAACTTTCAAAGACCCGGTTTCCAAGCCATGCTTGCGGACATTGAAGCCGGAAAAGTCGGGACAGTTATCGTAAAGGATATGTCGAGGTTAGGGCGAAACTACCTGCAAGTGGGAATGTACACGGAAATGATTTTCCCACAGAAAGGTGTCCGCTTCATCGCTATCAATGACGGAGTGGACAGCGCACAGGGCGACAATGACTTTGCCCCGCTGCGGAATATCTTTAACGAATGGCTGGTGAGAGATACGAGCAAGAAAATACGGGCGGTAAAACGCTCAAAAGGCATGAGTGGCAAGCCTATCACAAGCAAGCCTGTGTATGGCTACCTCATGGACGAGGACGAAAATTTCATTATTGACGAGGAAGCCGCACCCGTAGTCAAGCAGATATACAACCTCTGCCTTGCCGGGAATGGTCCGACCAAGATAGCCCGTATGCTCACAGAGCAGCAAATCCCCACGCCGGGGACGCTGGAATACCGCAGGACGGGCAGCACCCGCCGCTACCACCCCGGATATGAGTGCAAGTGGGCGACCAATACCGTTGTGCATATCCTTGAAAACCGGGAATACACAGGCTGTCTGGTAAACTTCAAGACGGAAAAACTCTCTTACAAAGTCAAGCACAGTGTAGAAAATCCCCCGGAAAAGCAAGTGATTTTCGAGAACCACCACGAGCCTATCGTAGACACCAAACATGGGAACGGGTGCAGGAGCTACGCAAGCAGCGTAAACGCCCCAACCGCTATGATGAAGTGGGCTTGTTCTCCGGCATACTGTTCTGTGCGGACTGCGGCAGTGTGATGTATCAGCAGCGATACCAGACGGACAAGCGCAAGCAGGACTGTTATATCTGCGGCAACTACAAGAAACGCACCCATGACTGTACGGCGCACTTTATCCGTACCGACCTCTTGACCGCTGGTGTACTCTCCAATCTGCGGAAAGTGACAAGCTATGCGGCAAAGCATGAAGCCCGGTTTATGAAGCTCTTGATTGAGCAGAACGAGGACGGGGGCAAACGCAGGAACGCCGCCAAGAAAAAGGAACTGGAAGCCGCCGAGAAACGCATAGCCGAGTTATCCGCTATCTTCAAGCGGCTGTATGAGGACAGCGTGACCGGGCGCATATCAGACGAGCGTTTCACAGAGCTGTCGGCAGACTATGAAGCAGAACAACGGGAGCTGAAAGAAAGAGCCGCTGCTATCCAAGCGGAGCTTTCCAAAGCACAGGAAGCCACCGTGAACGCAGAAAAGTTTATGAATGTTGTCCGGCGGCATACCAGCTTTGAAGAACTTACCCCTACTCTGCTGCGGGAGTTTGTAGAGAAAATCGTTGTGCATGAGTGCAGCTATGACGAGAACAAGACCCGCAGACAGGACATTGAGATTTATTATTCTTTTGTTGGCAAGGTGGACTTGCCCGAATAACCGCCCGACCTATCCGACACAAGAGCTAAGTGCCGGATAGGAACGGCAAAATTTTTTTACACTTCTATTACTTCTTTATCACACATTAGTAAAATCCCATGGTAGCCCTTATTCCACCGGGACACCCATTAGCCAAAGAAAAATCCGTTCCCATGGAAGCCTTTGCTGTAGAGTCCTACATCCAGACTTATCCGGGACAGGACGTGGATAATGCCCGCATTTTCTCCCGCTGCCACATTACTCCTAACACCCAGTTTTCCACTATGGACATTAATGCAACCTATTCTATGGTAGAAGCAGGGCTTGGCATTGGCATCAACAATCAGTCAACAGTTCTCTCTGGCAGGACCGGGTCGTGCATCTTCCCTTAAACCGGCCCAGACCATGAATATGGCTGGCCTATGGAAAGAATATTTCCCCGGCTTCGGAAGGCTTCCTTCACTTTATAGAAGATAAGCTGCCGGAATAAACATTCCTGCAGCAACCGGCCATTTTTACCCCCATATTGCAAAAAAACTCATTTCCAAGTACACTAAGTAACAGGGGAACACAAAACAAATATGTCATCATAAATAAAAAACTGGAGGGATTACAACATGATCATTGATAATGTAAAAGTTTATACACCCGATCAGAAATTTGTAGAGGGCGGTCTGGTACTGGATCAGGACCGGATCGAAGCTGTCTACACCAATGAAACCAAACCGGATTTTTCGGGAAAAGAGGTTCTCGATGGAGAAGGCGCCTATGCCATTCCAGGACTGATCGACCTGCATTTTCACGGATGCAAGGGGGATGATTTCTGTGACAATTCCATGGAAGCTATTGAACGGATCGCAGAATATGAAGCTTCTGTGGGAGTAACTGCTATTGCACCTGCTACCATGACACTTCCGGTAGAGGAACTGGTAGATGTTTTAAAAACTGCCGCACAGTACAAACGTGAAAAACATGACTATAAAAAGGCAGACCTGGTAGGCATCAACATGGAAGGCCCCTTTATCAGCCCTGTAAAAAAAGGCGCACAGGATGACCGGAATATCCTTCCCTGTGATACTGCACTTTGCGAACGCTTCTTAGAATTCTGAAGATCTGGTAAAAAAAAAAATTTGTGGGCATTGCACCGGAAGAAAGCGAAAACTCACTGGAATTTATCCGCCAGATGAAAGAGAAAGTAGATATCTCACTGGCTCATACCAACGCCGATTACGATACAGCCATGGCTGCATTTAGCGCAGGGGCAAACCACGCTGTCCACTTATACAACGGTATGCCGGAAATCCTGCACCGTGCTCCCGGCGTTGTAGGTGCTGTATTTGACAGCAAACATGTAATGACTGAGATCATCTGTGATGGCATCCATATCCACCCGCTTCTGTACGCGCTACCTTCCAGATGATGGGCGCTGACCGCATGATCCTGATCATGACAGTATGAGAGCTACCGGTATGCCGGACGGCCAGTATACCTTAGGCGGTCTGGATGTAAAAGTAGTAGGAAAACTGGCAACTTTAGTTTCTGACGGAGCTATTGCCGGTTCTGCCACCAATCTGGCTGATTGTATGCGTACCGTTGTTCAGAAAATGGACCTGCCATTAGAAACAGCCGTTGCCTGCGCTACCATCAATCCAGCCAGAAGCTTAAAGATCGATAAAGACTACGGCTCCCTTGAAAAGGGTAAAAAAGCCAATGTAGTACTTCTTGGAAAAGATCTTGAATTAAAATGTGTGATCAAAGACGGAAAGAGGATCTGAAAAAATGACAACCATAAGACCTATGCAGCCTGCTGACAAGGAGGCTGTTCTTGCAATGATGGAAGTTTTCTACGCTTCCCCGGCTGTTTTAAG
>ENA-OQBJ01000945-OQBJ01000945.1-human-gut-metagenome-genome-assembly--contig:-NODE-945-length-13100-cov-2.590303_pt1 | contig 13100 bp, 18 predicted proteins | sample MGYA00242743_ERZ504545 | MGnify/ENA primary metagenome ERZ504545 (study PRJEB26092, sample SAMD00036252) | human gut metagenome | host: Homo sapiens | study: EMG produced TPA metagenomics assembly of...
ATCAATTCCCGGATTCTGCAGTCCAATGGCATTCATCATTCCGCTGTGGATCTCCGCAACTCTCGGTGTCGGATTTCCCGGCCACGGCACATTTGCCACTCCTTTGTAGTGACTGCGCCCAGACGGTTCAGATCTACAAATTCACTGTATTCTTCCCCTGATCCAAATGTTCCGGATGCCACTGTCACCGGATTGTTCCACTCTACACCTGCAATCTTTACCCGCATATCCATTACAGTTCCACCTCCGTTGCCAAAAATACCGGTCCGTCTTTGCAGACACGTTTGTTGTGTACATGGCTGTGATCATCCACTTCCTTCGACTGGCAGACACATCCAAGACAGGCTCCGATTCCGCACGCCATTCTCTCTTCCATGGAAATGTAGCACTCGATTCCTTTCTCCTGTGCATACTGCTTGATCGCACGCAGCATCGGAGTCGGACCGCAGGCATAGATCACATCTGCTTCCAGACTGTCCGCTGCAACTGCATCCATAACGTTTCCTTTTGTTCCTGTACTTCCATCTTCTGTCGCAATATAAAGTGTTCCATTTGCTTCCATCTCTTTTGTCAGAAACGTCTCACTTCGATATCCCATCACAAGCTGACACTCGGTCTGATATCCGGCTGTTAACTGCTTTGCCAGCTCCAGCATCGGCGGCACACCAATCCCGCCGCCAAAAAGCAGCGCTTTTTTTTCTTTTCCCGTTTCCAGATCAAAACCGTTTCCAAGCGGTCCCATGACCTCCAGTGAATCGCCCGCTTTCATCTGTGAAAACTGCTTTGTTCCGGTCTTTTCTCCTGTCACGCGGTACACCACGCGCAAAGCGCCCTTTTCTTTGTCAATCTCACACAGACTGATCGGTCTTGGAAGCAGTTTTGCTCCGTCATTTGTATACATGGAAATAAACTGTCCCGGAACCGCTTCTGCAGCCACAGGCTCTGCTTTCAGCCACATACTGTAAATATCTTCTGCGATCTTCTCCTGCGAGATGACCACTGCTGTCATTTTCTGTTTCTTAGACATGAATCTTCCTCCCCGGTACTTATCTTGCTTCTAATGCGCCCTGGATATCTGCAACCATCGCTTCAACTGCAGCTCTGGAAGCATCTCCGAAATTCTCTGCTCCGAATTTTGCATAAGCTTCCTGCTTGTAAGCCGCAATGATTCCTCTGGATGAGTTTACGATCGCACCCAGTCCGTCTTCATTGAAGAAGTGTACCAGATCTTTGCCCTGTCCGCCCTGTGCACCATATCCAGGTACCAGAATGTAAGATTTTGGCATCACTTTGCGAAGCACTTTTCCCATCTCCGGATATGTGGCTCCTACAACAGCTCCGATATAGCTGTACTCGTCACCCATACAGTCAGCGCCCCACTGTGCTACTTTTTCTCCAACCAGCTCGTACAGTGGTTTTCCGTCGATCAGCTGATCCTGAAATTCTCCGCTGGACGGATTGGATGTCTTCACAAGAATAAAAAGACCTTTTTTGTGTTCTTTGCAGACATCGATGAACGGATTCACCCCGTCAGAACCAAGGTATGGGTTCACTGTTGCAAAGTCCTCATCAAATGGAACGTACTCTTTGCTTCCCACTTTAACGCTTCCCAGATGTCCCACTGCATATGCTGCGGATGTAGAACCGATATCTCCACGCTTGATATCTCCGATCACCACCAGGTCTTTGGACTTACAATAATCCACTGTCTTTTTGAACGCCTCGATCCCCGGCACTCCAAACTGCTCATACATGGCGATCTGCGGCTTTACTGCCGGGATCAGATCATACGTCTTGTCCACGATTTCTTTATTGAACTGCCAGATTGCTTCTGCTGCTCCTTCCAGAGTCTCCCCGAATTCAGCAAATGCTTTTTTCTGTACGTGCTCCGGAATGTAGTTTAACATCGGGTCCAGTCCCACCACGATCGGCGCCTTTGTTTCTTTGATTTTTGCTACCAGTTTGTTGATCATTTTTTCTTCCTCCCTGTTCTCTAAAAAGGGACAGAACATGCTGTCTGTCTCCTTATTTTTCGTATACGATCTTTCCGTCTGCTAATGTACAGCAGACTTCTCCCTTAACTTTCCATCCGTCAAACGGTGTATTTTTCCCTTTGGATGCAAACGTATCCACATCGATCTGATATTCTCTTCTCGGATCAAATACTACAATATCTGCTTTTTTACCGGCTGAAACACTTCCTCTGTCTTTCAGTCCCAGGATCTTTGCCGGATTATAGCTCATCTTTTCTGCCATCTGCATCACTGTGAGCACTCCTTTTTCCACCAGCTCTGTATAAGTCAGGCATGCACTGGTCTCCAGACCCACGATTCCAAATGCTGCCTGTTCCATTGGCTTATCCTTCTCAGACATCATATGTGGTGCATGATCTGTGGAGATCACATCCATCACTCCGTCTTTTAATCCCTGTCTGAGCGCTTCCACATCTGCTTTGGAGCGCAGCGGCGGTTCATCTTCCAGATTCCATTGTTCTCTGGAATATCCTCATCTGTCAGAATAAAATGATGCGGACACACTTCTCCTGTCACCTTCAGCCCTGCTTCTTTCGCATCTTTGATCATCCGGACGCTGTCTGCTGTCGAGCAATGGCACAGATGCAATGTGGCATCCAGCTCTTTTGCAATCAGGATGTCTCGTGCCACGATCACATCCTCCACCGAATTCGTGATCCCTTTTACGCCCAGTTCCTCTGCACGCTTTCCGGCATTCATCACGCCGCCTTCTACCATGGAAATATCTTCGCAGTGTGAGAAGATCAGCAGATCATTCTCTTTTGCTTTTCGCATGGCTTTTCGGAACAAAAAGGCATTCATGACAGATTTTCCATCTTCGCTGAGTGCATAACAGCCTGCCTGTGCCATCCCTTCGATATCCGAGAGTTCTTCGCCGCACTCACCCATAGTCATGGAGCCCAGCTGTATCACGTGTACCAGAGATTCCTCCTTTGCACGTCTGTGAACCTCTTCTACTTTTTCTTTTGTATCGATCACCGGTTTCGTATTCGGCATCGCACATACTGTCGTCACACCGCCTCTGGCTGCTGCCATTCCTCCGGTCGAAAGTGTTTCCTTCTGAGTCAGTCCCGGATCTCTCAAGTGCACATGCAGATCGATAAATCCCGGCATTACATAACAGCCTGACGCATCGATCACTCTGTCAGCTTCAGCCTGCAGATTTTTTTCTACTTTTTCGATATCAGTATCACGCACAAGCACATCACATACTTCATCCACACCTGTCAACGGATCCACAACATGTCCATTCTGAATTAAAATCTTCATACAGTACTTTCCTTTCTTTGTTGATTCTAAAGAGCGAATTTCCCTTCACTGAAAAAATCACATATGTATATTTATAATAACATAAAACAAGGGGAACTGCACAACAAAAAAGAAAAAGCGTGTTGTAAAATACATACTTTTTCCCGATCCGGAACATACTATTTCGCGAAACACAAATCTAAATTTATGCAAAGGAGACATTACCATGACAGAAATTTCAATCTTAGATCTGCAGAATCTCCGTCATCTGATCGGAGGATACTCTACGACTCACTGTAAAATGACAGATTACGCCGCACAGGCAACAGACCCGCAGGTAAAGCAGTTATTTCAGGAAGCTGCCGATTCCGCACTCAAAAACAAACAGGATCTGATGAAATTTTTATAAGGGGGATTTGAAAATGGACGAAAAGACAATGGTATCCGACGCCTTGGTCGGAGTAAACGGAGAATTGAAAATGTTCGGAGATATGATACCGCAGACAGAAAACAAAGAACTGAAACAGTGCCTCAAACAGATTCGAAACCAGTGTGAAATGTCACAGGAAAAACTGTATCAGGTAGCACGGGAAAAAAGCTATTACGTGCCTGCTGCAAAAGCAACCCAGCAGGAAGTTGATCATGTAAAATCCATTTTGACACAGCCTAAAATGGGACTGTAGAAGAAAAAAGTACAGTGGCCGCAGATTTTGCAGCCACTGTACTTTTTCTTCTACAGTTCCTCCCCGTTTGTCTCAATCACGCGACGGAACCATGCAAAAGATTTTTTCTTATAACGTTTTCCGCTTCCAGTTCCATCATCATTTTTATCAACATAGATAAATCCATAACGTTTTCTCAATTCCCCTGTTGTAAAGGATACCAGATCAATGCAGCCCCAAGGCGTGTACCCCATCAAGTCTACTCCATCCAGTTCTACTGCTTTTTTCATCTCCTTTATATGTGCCCTCAGATATTCGATCCGGTAATCATCATCACAGGTTTTATCTTCTTTTAGAACATCGATTGCCCCAAATCCATTTTCCACAATAAACAGTGGTTTTTCATAGCGCTCATACAGGGAAACAAGTGCATACCGAAGTCCCACTGGATCGATCTGCCATCCCAGTCACTTGCTTTTACATATGGATTAGGAACAGAATTTGCAGAGCTTCCATCCAGTGATTCCGTCGTGTCTTTCTGTACATCTGCTTTGACTGCATTGGTCATATAATAGCTGAATCCCAGATAATCACAGACACCTTCCGCAAGGATCTGTTCATCTCTCGGTTCCATCACCGGTGCTGTATTTTCCCGCTCCCATTCTTTCTTTGCAAACGCAGGATAATGCCCTCTCATCTGCACATCCGCAAAATAATATCTTTCATGCATACATTCTGCTGCTGTCATAATATCATCCGGATTGCAGGAATATGGATAAAACGGGACAAACGAACACATGCATCCAATCCGAAAATCGGGATTGATCTGATGTCCTTTTTTTACAACCATAGCACCTGCCACCATTTCATGATGTGCCGCCTGATACATAGCTTTCTTCTTGTTTTTGTACTGTGAAAAGAGAACCCCGGAATCTGTCCATCCGAAAATATCCGCAGACGTATTGGTCTGGTTATTAATCTCATTAAATGTCATCCAATATTTAACTTTCTCTTTGTAGCGTTCCATGACTGTAACTGCATAACGCACGAAACAATCAATCACTTTTCGATTCACCCAGCCTCCGTATTCTTTTGCCAAGTGATATGGCATTTCAAAGTGGCTCAGTGTAATGACCGGTTCTATGCCATACTTTAAAAGTTCATCAAACAGATCGTCATAAAATTTCAGTCCTTCCTCATTCGGGATCAGTTCATCACCATTTGGAAAAATACGTGTCCACGCTATACTGGTACGGAAGCACTTAAATCCCATTTCCGCCATCATAGCAATATCTCCTTTGTATTCATGGTAAAAATCAATCGCTTCGTGATTTGGATAATACTCGCCTTCAATGACTCCTTCTGTGATTCGGCGCATCATTTGATTGCTGCCCCAGTCATCACATCCATCACACTAATCCCTTTTCCACCTTCATTCCATCCGCCTTCCAGTTGATTTGCAGCAACTGCACCGCCCCATAAAACGTATTTGCTAATGCCATCTTATATCTCCTCCTATTTTCTCTCTATATTCTCTGTACTTTCAACAATGCATTCTGACGCTCTACCTGCTTAAAGGCCACTGTCTCAATCTCTGAGAATTCGTAACTATTCGTAACGATTACAGGGGTTGTCACTTCATAACCGGCTTTTTCAATCTCTTCTTTTTCAAATTCCAGAAGAAGCTGCCCCTTCTTCACCTGTTCTCCGTCCTGCACATATGCTGTAAATCCTCTTCCCTGAAGTTTAACGGTATCCATCCCCACGTGAATCAGAATCTCAATTCCTGACGTACTCTCGATTCCTACTGCATGATGACTCTCCAACAGTCCGACTATTTTTCCGTCGAATGGTGCATATATTTTCCCTTCTTCCGGCACGATGGCACATCCTTTTCCCATCATTTCTCCGGAAAAAACTTCATCATGTACTTCACTCAATGGGATTACCTCTCCCTCATCGGGCTGTCCACAATTTCTTCTCCACAAATTTCCTCATTTGTGCTGCCTTTTTCTGTGTCAGACTCCTCTTTTTCTTTCGGGTCTGCAAATCCTACAACCTGAATCAATACGATTGTCAGAACAATTGCCACAGCACATCCAACTGCTTCTCCTACAAATGACATCGGTGCATCCTTGCTGATGGAATTTACCACTGTCAAAAGGCTTGGGAGTCCTGCATATGCATAATAAGCAGAGTGGAAAAAGCTCATCACAACTGCTCCGACGGCTCCTCCGATACATCCACAGATAAACGGTTTTTTCAATCGCAGTGTCACCCCATAGATTGTTGGCTCTGTAATTCCGAAAATACCTGTGATTCCTGCTGATAACGAAACACTTTTCATTTCTCTGTTTTTAGATCTGATAAATACGCCAAAGGCTGCCGCAACCTGAGCAACGACTGCAATGGTCTGAAATGCCTGAAACGTATCAAATCCCTGCATATCAAAATTAGCAAGAACAACTGGTGTAATTCCCCAATGTACTCCAAAAATTACTACCACTTCCCACAAGCCTCCGATGATGGCTCCTGCCAGGGCTGGCGCGTATTTGCAAGAAAATTATATCCATTTGCAATTCCGTTTGCGTAATGGAAGATACAGGACCAATCACAAGAATGGTTGCGGGAACCATAATCAAAAAGCAGATTAACGGTGTTAGCAATGCTTTTGCTGCTTCTGGCAGTTTCTTTTCTAAAAATCGTTCCAGATAGGACAATACCCAGACCAGAAGTAATGGAGGCAATACTGTTGAAGTATAGGTTGTCTCAGACAGTTTGATTCCCAAAAAACGGATTACTTCTCCATCTGCAATCCGGGCCGCCATACCCGCCCAGTCCGGATTAACCAATGCACAACAACATAAAACGGCGATAAACGTATTACATTTAAAGTGCTTGGATGCGGTAATTGCAATAAAAATCGGAAGAAATGTAAATGGCGTCCATGACATAAAACTCAATACCGCATACGTCCCAGTTCCTGCAAAAGATGGAACTGCCATATTGACCAGGATCAACGCCCCCTGCAGAAGTCCCGCTGCTGCCAGAATATATACAAACGGTGCAAACACAGCTGACATTGTTGCAATCACTTTATTCATGACACTCTGTTTCGGCTGCTCCACCTGAAGATTCTCTGTATCCAGATGCAGTTCTTCTGCCACCGCATCATATACCTCTCCCACATGAGTCCCGATTACAACCTGGAACTGTCCGCTGTTTTCCACAACTGTAATTACTCCCGCCATTGCTGCAACTTTCTCTTTTGCCTGTTCCGGCTCTTCCTTTAATACCAGTCTCAATCTCGTTGCACATCTTGTGGCATTGACAATATTTTCTTTTCCGCCCACTTCACAGATAATGTCATGGGCCAGTTTTCGATAATCTCTGATCTGTGCCATCTCGTTCTCCTCCTTGTTGTACAGAGTCCTTTGCGCGCATCCACTCTCTTCTTTTGATGAAATTACTATATAGAATTCTCGTTTTTCTTTCAATATTTTTACGGATTTTGTTTTTTCATTTCACTTTTTCTGAAACCAACAACAAATCCAGTGCAACAATGTTTCACATATAAAAAAATACATTCTGTTTTTGTGCAAAATCAACAATTCCCTTTTAGCTATTTTGCATAACTAAAAGGGAATTGTTAATTCCGCGTTTAAGATTCTTCATTTAAGCCCCAAAGACTCTTCTCTCCCGCTTTCTCATATTTTTGATTCAAGACCAGATTATCCTGATATTTTCTGCTAAATTCCAACCCATACAAAATATCCAACAAGTATTTACCCGAAGCAAAAAACATGGACATCCAGAACTCTTCTACTTTTTCAGAACCGGCCGCCACCAGTACTTCATCCGCATATCTGGCAATGATACTATCACCATCGGACACTACTGCAACCACTCTTGTCCCATTTTTTCTCAACAACTTTTCAATCTCCGCCAACCGTTCATTCCGTCCTGTATGACTCAAAATAATTGCCACATGACCATCTGACGGCATATTTGCATGTAATCCCTGAATATTCGTTGCAGAATAAACAGCAGATCTTTTTCCCGCATGAAAAAGCAGGGAACATCCATATTGTGCTAGATTTACATTCATATCATAAGCATAGAAATCCACAGACCGTGCCTCTGCGATCAGTTTTCCAACACGCATAAGCTGGCTATACGAAACTTCCTTTTGTGTCTCCATTACCGCCTGTTTCTGAATTTCTGTGATTTTCCGAACCATAGTCACAACATTTTCCCGCTCGGACATCATAATTTTCTCCTGTTTTTCGTCCAGATATCCATCCCTCAGTTCACTGACAAACTTAATCTTAAATTCCGGAAACCCTTTCACGCCCAGCTTCTGACAAAACCGTGTCACGGAAGCCGCACTGGTAAAGGTCTGATGCCCCAGTTCTCTGGATGACATATTTTCAATGGTCTCCGGATGTTCCAAAACAAATCGTGCAATATCCTTCTCTCGTTCTGTAAAATCCTGCGCCTGCTTTAACTGCTGGATCAATGACATGTTCTTTCCTCCCGTTCCTTAATCTTGTTCTTATCTTAACGCAATTACAAAAACACCGTCAATCTATATACACAAAGATTTTTAATAATTCATGCACAAAAAATCAGAAAACAGTCTGTCTGACACATTTTCTGATTTTTCTCTGTTATACCGTTGTATCTTCTGAAGCATTCTCTTCACAAACCAATTTTTTTTGCCTGCAAGATCTGCATAAACTCTTCTCCTGTGATGGTCTCGTTTTCATACAGATACTTGGCAAGTTCATGCAGCTTCGTCTCATTTTCTTTTAAAATCTGAAGTGCTTTTGTATGTGCCTCTCTCACGATCTCTACTACCTTGGCATCGATCTTCGTCTGCGTCTCCGGAGAACAGGTCAGGGATGCATCCCTCCCAGATACTGATTCTGGATCGTCTCCATCGCCACCATATCAAATTCATCACTCATACCGAACTGAGTCAGCATGGCTCTTGCCAGCTTGGTGGCCTGCTCAATATCATTGGATGCGCCTGTTGTCACTTCTTTGAAAACCAGCTCTTCCGCTGCTCGCCCGCCGGTAAATGTAGTGATCTTGTTGAGCAATTCCGATTTTGTCATAAGGAAATGCTCGCCCTCATCTACCTGCATGGTGTATCCCAACGCACCGGATGTACGTGGAATAATGGTAATTTTCTGAACCGGCGCGGAATCCGTCTGTTTTGCCGCGACCAGTGCATGCCCGATCTCATGGTAGGCAACTGTCAGTTTTTCTTTCGTAGATAAAATCCTGTTTTTCTTCTGATATCCGGCAATCACTGTCTCTACACTTTCTTCCAGATCTTCCTGCATGGTCACTTTACTTCCACGGCGTACCGCCCGAAGAGCCGCTTCATTGACAATATTGGCAAGCTCCGCTCCGGAAGCCCCTGCAGCCGTTCTTGCAACTGCTGCAAAATCCACATTATCAGAAAGCCGGATTTTCTTTCCATGGACTCTTAAGATTTCTTCCCTTCCTTTTAAATCCGGGAGTTCTACCGGAATCCTGCGGTCAAACCGTCCCGGACGCAGCAGCGCCGGATCCAGTGAATCAGGCTGGTTGGTCGCCGCCAGGATCACAACGCCTTTCGTGCCGTCAAATCCATCCATCTCTGTCAAAAGCTGATTCAGTGTCTGCTCTCTTTCATCATTTCCGCCGATATTTCCATTTCGCTTCTTCCCGATGGCATCAATCTCATCAATAAACACGATACATGGTGCCTTCTCATTCGCCTGTTGGAATAAGTCCCGCACTTTCGCAGCCCCCATACCAACAAACATCTCCACAAATTCCGAACCGGAAATCGAAAAGAACGGAACATTGGCTTCTCCCGCTACCGCTTTTGCAAGCAGAGTCTTACCGGTTCCCGGAGGTCCCACAAGCAGAGCGCCCTTTTGGCATAGCTGCTCCCATCTCCCGATATTTATCCGGATCATGAAGATAATCCACGATCTCACTTAGCAGCTCCTTTGCCTCATCCTCTCCTGCCACATCGGAAAACTTAATCCCGTTGCTGGATTTGACGTAAATTTTTGCGTTGCTCTTTCCACCTCCGAACATCATAGAATTCATCGGATTTGCTCCGCCGTTCATCTTCGACATCATCTTCTTGGATAACCATCTGCCAAGCATGATAAAAATCGCGATCGGCAGAATGTAACTCAGTAAAAAGTACAGGATTGGAGACATCTCTTCTGTAATCTTAGAAGAAAAGTCTGCCCCGGAATCATATAGTCTGTCTACCAGACCCGGATCATCCATAACACCGGTCTTATACATCTTCTCTTCACTCTTATCCGTAAAGATGATCTCCCCGCTGTCAATGTTGACCTTTCCAATTTCCTTGTTCTCTGTCATTTTCATGAATGTATTATAGTCACTTCTTTTACAGAATGCTTCAGTACATTCGGGAATACCAGACTGTTCAGCAAAACCATAATTGTTGCTACGATCAGACAGTAATATAAAAATGGCTTCTTTGGTGATTTTACTTCCTGCATATCATTCTCCTTCCCCGCCACATATGTAACTTAAGTTAGAATGTAGTATAGTCGAGCTGTTTTCAGAAGTCAAGCAAGAAACCCGTACCTTTCTGAAATTTCATTTTTATTTTATGTTTCTTTTATTTTTACGTAGTATTCCCTCTCTTAACGCGCGTTTTTCCTTATTTTATCCACATATAAAACAAGCAGCTGCATCACTCTTCTGATGCAGCTGCTTGTTCGACTATTTCCAGCAGTCTGTATTTTTAATTCCTACATTCTCTGCTTTAAATACCGGATTTTTTCCGGCCTTTTTCTGTGTTTCGTAATCTTTCAATACTTTCAGAGCAATGTTGCCCAAAAGCAGAATTGCGATAATGTTGACGATTGCCATACATCCCATCGTAATATCTGCCAGATTCCATACCAGTGAGAAATCTGCCTGTGCGCCTAAGAATACTGCCAAAAGGCATGTACAGCGGAACACGAACAGTAAAACCTTATTATTCTTGATAAACAAAATATTGGATTCTGCATAATAATAGTTACCGATCAGACTGCTGAATGCAAACGCAAAAATGGATGCCGTGATAAAGTGGATTCCCCATGTTCCCACATTTGCAGAAATCGCTTTCTGCACAAACGGAATTCCATCCAGAACGCCCGCCTCTCCCTGAACACCGGAAAGAAGCAGCATCATTGCAGTTGCCGAGCAGATTAAAAGCGTATCGATAAATACAGAAATTACCTGTACCATCCCTGTTTTGCCGGATGGCTTACAGATGCACTTGCTGCAGCATTCGGCGCGCTTCCCATACCTGCCTCGTTGGAGAACAGACCTCTCTTGATTCCGATCACAACTGCGCTTCCAGCCAGGCCGCCCATAATCGCCTGAACATCAAATGCTTCTGATAAGATCATTGCCAGTACGCCCGGAAGCTGCGGAAGATGTGTCACGATCGTAAAAAGTCCGATCAGAAGATATGCACCTGCCATGATCGGCACCATTACAGACGTAATAAATCCGATACGATGCACGCCTCCGAAAATGATCAGACCGGTTCCGACTGCCAGAATCAAACCTACAATCATCGGATAACTGCTCTCACTGTATCCCGGAATATAATATTCCAGAGCAGAAGACATATTATAAGACTGCAGACCATTGAATCCATAAGCAAAACAAATAATCAGAAGCACGGAAAAAAGCACTCCCATCCAACGTTTTCCAAGCGCCTTCTCCATATAGTAGGAAGGACCGCCACGGAAGTCTTTTCCATCCTTTGTCTTATATACCTGTGCCAGTGTACTTTCGATAAATGCAGAAGCACCTCCGATTACAGCCATCACCCACATCCAGAAGACCGCTCCCGGTCCGCCTGCCGCGATAGCAGTCGCGATTCCTGCGATATTTCCTGTTCCGACACGGGATGCTGTGGAAATCATAAGCGCCTGAAAAGATGAGACCTGTTTCTTCCCATCTTCCACCTCCGCTTTTTCCGTAAGAATCCGAAATCCTTCTTTCATCAGACGCACCTGTGCAAACCGTGAACGGATTGAAAAGTAAAGTCCGGTTCCCAACAACAGAAACAACAGCAGGTACGTATACATCAGATCATTGATCTGCCCTAAGATGTCATTTAACATATATTTCCTCCTTTTCTTCTATTTCGCTGTCACATTTGAACATGCGTAATGTCGATAGTATACCAGAAAATCCACACTTGGGCAATATCCTATCAAATAACTACACTAATTCAACAGCTTTCCCCGGAACTTATTCCATATATGAACCTGAACATATTCATAAGCCCGGTCATAAATCCAGACTCCCACCTGTCCTGCTGCCAGAACAGCCAGAAGCAGTCCACCGGAGAGTTCTTTCATGAAAAGAAGTTCCTGAAATATCAGAACCATTGGAATATACATCAAATTAAACACCATATATTTCATCACCCAGAAAATCCAGGATTTCTGCATCTTTTCACTGCTTTTACCCAAAATCGCCAGCTGCCTTCCGCTGCCAGGATGTAAAATCCCATAGCGGCAAATGAAATTACATAAAACTTGTTCGGTGTGACCAAAAATCCGAGCAGGATATCTGCCAGATAAAAAGCCACTCCCGCTTTCATCCCGAATTCACGGATGATGATCCCCACAAAATAGGAGCTGCCGCCAGTAAAAACAGCGTATTGGTCTCGATCACACTTCCCAGTGCCATACAGACAACAGAAAGTGCCAGAAGCAGTCCGCTAAATGCGGTCATTCTCGCTTTTACATGCATGAACAAAGATCTCCTCCCATACATTCACACAGCGTATCTGCACACCAGAGATCACAGCACATGTTCCCCGTTCCACAGCTCTGTCCGCCGGCTCCATATCCGCCTCCGTATGGATTGCTCTGATATCTTCTGCTGTTCCAGTCCAGCTGGTTCAACAACTGACGATACTGTACATTATTCGGTTCCATATTGACTGCCTGTGCCGCATGCTCTCTTGCAAGTACGTTATTTCCGATTCCTGCATTGGCAAACCCGCTGGCATAATACCACATCGCATTGCGGTTCGCATCCGGTCAAGAAGATTCAGAGCCTCCCTGTAGTTTCTGCTGTTGATATATTGAACACTGCCTGC
>ENA-OQBJ01000947-OQBJ01000947.1-human-gut-metagenome-genome-assembly--contig:-NODE-947-length-13052-cov-2.254468_pt1 | contig 13052 bp, 15 predicted proteins | sample MGYA00242743_ERZ504545 | MGnify/ENA primary metagenome ERZ504545 (study PRJEB26092, sample SAMD00036252) | human gut metagenome | host: Homo sapiens | study: EMG produced TPA metagenomics assembly of...
GGCGCCAAATCCGTTCTCGCATCCGGCCACATTTTATCTTCCTGTTTCCATTCATTCCAGCAGCATCCCCCGTTTGCCTTTTTCAGTGCACGGAAAGCACCATATTCATATACCCAGCTCTGAGCTGCAAACTCCTGATAGTCTTTTGTCTCACAACCGCCACTTGTAAGAAATGCCTGAAAAGCTTCTCTTAAATAAGGCTCTTTGTGCAGACGCACAGCATCATAATCGACTTTCGTCGCATATTCGTGAAACCCTTCTGGTCTTTCTTTTAACAGCCCTTCCTCATACAGCGTATCCAAACTGATATATAACTCATCCCCTGCACAGGAAGAATATGGCTGATACGGGGAGTTTCCGTATCCCACCGGATTCATCGGCAAAATCTGCCAGATCTTCACACCGCTTTCTTTTAACAATGTCAGAAAATGATATGCTTCTGCCCCCATCTCTCCCACTCCCGTTCGAGACGGGAGGGAAGATACAGGCATCAAAATTCCTGTTTTCTCATTTTACTCTCTCCTTTTGCTTTTGCCATATCCTACAGATGCCAGATGTCTCTGTTATACTCTGCAATCGTTCTGTCGGAAGAGAAAAATCCGGCTTTGGCAATGTTCACCAGCATTTTTTTCTCCCACGCTTTTTCATCTTCATAATCAGAAAGCATCTGCTCTTTTGTTCTGATATAATCTTTCACATCCAAAAGTGCCATGAACCAGTCTTTGCCTACGATTTCTTTGTACAGACGTCCCAGGTTCACCGGATCTCCGATGCGGATCAAATCTTTACTGATAATAAAGTCTACCAGCTCTTCTACCATCGGATCGTTTTCGTAAATATCTTTCGAACAGTATTCTCCTGTTTCATACAGCTTGATGATCTTTTCAGATTTTTCTCCGAAAATGTAAATATTGTCATCGCCGACAAGCTGATGGATCTCCACATTTGCTCCGTCTTCTGTTCCGAGCGTCACAGCGCCGTTGAGCATAAATTTCATATTTCCGGTTCCGGAAGCCTCTTTGGAAGCCAGAGAAATCTGCTCGGAAATATCACATGCAGGGATCAGTTTCTCTGCCTTTGTCACATTGTAGTTTTCTACCATCACGATCTTCATGTACGGGCTTACCTGCGGATCATTGTCAATGAGCTGCTGCAGGCAGAGGATCAGATGAATGATATCTTTGGCAATCGTATATGCCGGTGCTGCCTTTGCTCCGAAGATCATTGTGAGCGGACGTTTCGGCAGATTTCCTTTTTTTGATCTCTTTGTATTTGTAGATCGCATACAGTGCGTTCATCTGCTGTCTCTTATACTCATGGAGACGTTTGATCTGGATATCAAATACAGAATTTTCATCAATCTCCACATTCTGTGTCATCTTGAGATATTTCTTTAATTCTGCTTTTGCTTCTTTTTTAATCTCTTTCAGTTTTGCGAGAACATTCTCATCATCCTGATATGCCAGAAGTTTTTCCAGTTCTTCTGCATTCTCCATATATCCAGGTCCGATCAGTTCTTTTAAGTACTCTGCCAGATTGTGATTGCAGTGTACCAGCCATCTGCGGAATGTGATTCCGTTGGTCTTATTGTTGAACTTCTGCGGATAAATATCGTAGAACGGTTTCAGCTCAGATTCTTTTAAAATCTCTGTGTGAAGCGCTGCCACACCGTTTACTGCATATCCGAAATGAATATCAATGTGTGCCATGTGCACGCGGTCCATCTCATCAATGATATACACTCTCGGATCGTGGAAATCTCTTCTCACTCTTCGATCCAGTTCGCGGATGATCGGCATCAGATGCGGTACCACTTTCTCCAGATAAGAGATCGGCCATTTTTCCAGCGCCTCTGCCAGGATCGTATGGTTTGTATACGCACAAGTCTTGCTCACCACGTCCACTGCAGTATCGATATTAAATCCTTTTTGTTCTGTCAGGATACGGATCAGTTCCGGAATGACCATAGTCGGATGTGTATCATTGATCTGGATGCACACATGCTCATGCAGGTGATACAGATTCACCCCACGATCCTCGGCTTCTTTGAGGATCAGCTGTGCTGCATTGCTGACCATGAAATACTGCTGATAAATACGCAGAAGCTGTCCTGCTTCATCACTGTCATCCGGATAGAGGAACAATGTCAGGTTTTTATGGATCTCCTGTTTGTCGAACTGGATTCCATTTCCAATGATGCTCTCATCTACACTGTCCAGATCAAACAGGTGCAGTTTGTTGCAGCCGCTCTGATATCCCGGTACGTCAATGTCATACATGGTAGATTTCAGGTAAAATCTTTAAACGGAACCTCAAAACTCACATCTGTTTTTGTCAGCCAGCTCTTTTCTGTGATCCATGGATTTTTCTCTTCCCACTGTTTGTTATCAGAAAATTTCTGAAGGAATAATCCGTCGTGATAGTTCAGTCCCACACCGTCTCCATTGAGTCCGAGTGTTGCGATGGAATCCAGGAAACATGCTGCCAGACGTCCCAATCCTCCGTTTCCAAGAGATGGTTCCAATTCTACTTCTTCAATCTCTGTCAGATCGTGTCCGTGTTTTTTCAGCACTTCTCTGACTTCTTCAAATACACCCAGATTGATCAGGTTGTTGGACAAGAGTTTCCCTACCAGAAATTCTGCGGAAATGTAGTACAGTTTTCTGTCTCCCTCGTTGTGTTTCATACCATTCATTTTTTCTTTGGACCACTGAAGAAGCGCTGCGTAGATCTCTTCACTGGATGCCTCTTTTATTCCTTTGCTGCAAACTGTCTGTAACATCTGCTCTAATTCTTTTTCCATTATCATTCTCCTTTCAGATTCCATGTTCTATTTCTTCTTTTTTTCAATCTGTTCATATACACGGAGCAATTCTCCGACACTCCATGCCTGTGCAAAACAGCCTTTGGAAGACACTGGGTTTTTCCCGTCGTAGATTTCCGGCAGCTGTCCAATGCACCCTTCCTTAAGTGCGCACTCCAGAACTTCCAGCTGCTCTTTTACGTCCTGTTTTGCGCGTTCACTGTATGCGTGAACCTTGAGATACGCCAGATAGTAAGCCCCCAGTGGGAACGTCCATACAGTGCCCTGATGGTATGCCATATCCCGCTTTTCCATCGCTCCTTCATAGTATGGATGAAATTCCGGATCTGCTTCTTCCAGTGTACGCATCCCATAAAAAGTATACAGCTTTTCAAAAACAGTTTCCACTATCTTCCGCTCTTTTTCCGGCTCCAGCATCGTAAACGGCATGGAGAGTGCCCAGATCTGATTGCAGCGGATCTGGGTATCTGCCTCTGTTCCGGAAACCAGGTCTTTCAGACAATTTTTCTGCGACATCCAGAATTTTTCTGTAAACGAATCCCTTACCTTTTCTGCCAGTTGCGCGTAGTATCTGCTTGTTTCTGTTTCTTCTGTAAATGTTTCCATAATTTTTAAGGCATTGTACCAGTAGGCATTGATCTCCACCGGCTTTCCGTGTCTTGGAGTCGGCAGAATCTCTCCCACACGTACGTCCATCCAGGTCACCTGAGCAAGACCTTCCCCTGCACAGATCAGCCCGTCTGTATCCATGTGGATCCCAAACTTTGTCCCGTTCTGATATCCATCCATGATCCGCTCCATCACCGAATACACTTCCCGGACAAACTCCATATCTTTTGTTGCTTCATAATACAAATACACGCAATTGATAAACAACAGTGCCGCATCGACTGTATTGTACAGCGGTTCGTTTCCTCCTCTGGAAACAGATTCGGCATCAGACCGTCTCTCTCATTCTGTGCAAAGGTGCGCAGAATCCTTTTTGCAGTCTCAAACTGTCCGGTAGAAATGCAGATTCCCGGAAGTGCAATCATCGTATCTCTGCCCCAGTCTTCAAAAAACGGATATCCTGCCAAAATCGTATCTCCCCCCGTGGATTCCCGTTTTGAAACAAACTGTCTGGCACTTTTTGAAAGCATTTTCCCAGCCTCCGAAGTAAATCCGGCTGTTTCCTCCAGCTGTTTTCTGTCTGCTTTCGTCTGCTCAATGATCGTCTGTGCACTGTTTTTGATGGTTCCATCTCATAGACTACTTCCAGAACCACCTGTTTTCCCGCCTCTGCCTGCAGACGGATCTGATGGTTGGCTCTTGCGTGTCCATACGCCCTGCGTCCGTCACAGACATCATAGCGGTAAAAATAAACTTCCTCTGTCTCTGCGATCTCTTTTATCATTCCGTTTGTACGAAGATGCAGTGTCATTCCTTCACTTTCCACGGCTCCTTTTGTAAATACGATTTCCTGATCCGGCAAGAGATCGGCTCCCTTTGGTACGAACTGGAAAAATGGAGTCAGCACAAATTCCACATTCCGGCTGCTGCGGTTTTTGATTTCATAATGAAGCGCCACTGTATTTTCTTCCTGTGGCATTCCAATCTCTTTTTTGATCTCCACACCATTTACAAGGAATCTCCAGATCGGAGTATCTTCATAGGAAAATGCCGCCAGATGAAGATATCCATCCTCCGGTGTCTGCTCCTCAAACTCCTGTGTGGACAGTGTAAGCACGTCTCCTGTTTCTGTCAGAAGTTCTTCCTTTAAGCGGTGTATCATATTGTATCTGCAGTTTGGCGCTGTTGTACAGGCCATCAACAGTGCATGGTCATTTCTTGACACTGCCCCCGTCATCGTCATGGAGGAAAATCCCCCCAGTCCGTTGGTCATCAAATAACAGTTTTCCAGTCCCCGCTCTCTTGTTTTCCAGTCTTGTTTTCCATACATCCATTTCATCACACTTTACCTGCTCTCTTCCTTTTTTCCAAGTATCAAAATACTGACCGGAGAAACTTTCATATGTTCCGCTGCAATCTGTGGATGTTTCCATAAAAAGCTGTCCTCTCCGTCTGCAAGAACTTCCCATGTCCCTTTCAAAAGTTTCACTTCCTGCTGTTTTTCACTGCCGTTATATACAATACAGAGTGTTTTCCACAGTTCTGCTTTTTCTTTTGTCTGGTTATCCACATACAAGCCCACACAACCATCTGTTTTCCACGTTTTTAAGATGCGTTTTGCCGCCTGTGCGCTTTTATCCCACAATCCCGGCAGCATTTTTCGCAGTGTGATCAGTCCCCGGTAATATTCCACCAGCTCCTGTTCCTTGTATGCCTGTTCCCAATCCAGACGATTGATGGTGATCGGTGCATTATACGTGTTATCCCTGCCGCCTTTTGTCCGTGCGAACTCCTCTCCAGATAACAAAAACGGAATTCCCTGACAGGTCAGATACATTCCCGCTGCCAGACGGTACTGTTTTCTTCTCAATTCTTCTGACGCTGTTGTTTCACACAGTTTATCCAGAGTGTATGATTATCATGGCAGACACATACGTGATCACCTGAGATGGTGCTTTCACTTTCGGCTCCTTTTGTCCGCACCAGGCTTTCACAGAGGCTAGGATCTGCTCTTCCAGATCTTTCCCTCCATTTGCAAATCCCGGTTCTTCTGCCTCAAAGACCGAACCTTTGATGGCATCTCTCGTATCGTCCGAAAACATCCCTACCTGTTCATCCAGAAGATGGATATGTGCTTTATCCGCCAGGAGAGCATTTCCTTCCACAGCCGTTTCATCCGCTCTCCACGGCTCTCCAAAAACCAGCTTTTCCCCGGTTCCATAGCGGGCATCCAGTTCCTTTCGAATCCTGTTCATCAGCTCCACATCCAGAAGTCCCATCAGGTCAAAGCGGAATCCATCCATATGGTACTCTTCGGCCCAGTACAGCACAGACTCCAAAATGTATTTGGCACACATTGCCTGCTCACTTGCCACATCATTTCCACAGGCAGATCCATTGGAAACACTGCCGTCTTCCCACACCCGGTAGAAATACCACGGCATCGTCTTCTGAAGCAGGAATCCAGCGAATAGGTGTGGTTATAAACCACATCCATAATGACCCGAAATCCCTGTCTGTGCAGAGCCTGGATCGCTTCTTTCAGCTCCCGGATCCGAACTTCCCCATGAAATGGATCTGTGGAATAAGAACCTTCCGGCACATTATAATTCAGTGGATCATATCCCCAGTTGAATCCATCCGCTCTGCCCGCCTCATCTACAGATCCATAGTCATACACCGGCATCAGCTGTACATAATTGACCCCGAGATTTTTCAGATAAGAAAGTCCTGTCGGATGTTTTCCATCTCCATACAAAGAAGTATCTTTGCAACAAAATGCCGGATATTTCCCTCTTACCTCTACTGGAAATCCGCCGGATGCATCCCAGGAAAACTCTTTGACATGCAGCTCATAGATTATTTGCTCTGCTTCTTTTTCCGGCGCTTTATCTGATTCCCACATCACAGGATCCGTTTTTCTCAAATCCACCGCCATACTGCGAAGGCCGTTCACACCACAAGCTTTTGCATAAGGGTCTGCACTTTGAACCTGCTCTCCCTCTATCTTCAGTAGAAAATCATAATAGATTCCATGAAGAGACTGCTTTGTCTCATAGTTCCATATTCCATGCTCCTGCAGCTGCATCGGATGGATCTCAAATGCACTTCCGGCCTCTCCGTTCTTGTAAAAACAGATCTGTACTTCCTCTGCACTGGCGACCAGAGCCGAAATGAAGTCCGCCCACTTGTGCACTCCATTCCAAGCTTTTCTGCCGGATCACAATACTGTTTCTGAAATTCTTCTTTTCGGTAAAAGTCTTTCCATTGCTTTGCTGTCTTTCCCATCCTTTTACTCCATCTATCCTTTGACTGCACCGGAAACACCGTCCACATAAAATCTCTGCATACACAGGAACAGAATTGCGATCGGTATTGAGATCAATACTGCCCCTGCGGCAAAGCTGGTGTACCAGCTGTCAATATATTCTTTTTCCAACATTTTCCACAGTCCGATTGCAATCGTATACTGGTCTGAATTTGCCCGGCAGATCACCTTTGCAAAAATGAAATCGAGCCACGGTCCCATAAACGATGTCAGAACGGTGTAGATAATAATCGGTTTACTAAGAGGCAGTGTGATCTTTGTAAAAATCTGCCATCTGGTACATCCGTCCAGAAGCGCCGCCTCATCAATGGCGATCGGAATCGTATCAAAGAATCCTTTCGCAATCTGAAATCCCAGTCCCGCTCCTCCGGAATACACCAGGATCAATGCCAGACGGATCAGATTTCCCTCTGTCAGCCCCATCGCCTTTAAAATAAAATACACGGCGATCATAGACATAAATCCAGGGAACAATCCCAGGATCATTGCCATGTTCATGTAGGGTTTTCGCAGCTTGAACCGCAGTCTGGACAGACAGTAAGAGACTGCCAGCACATAAAAAGTGGCCAGAATACAGGAGCATACCGCAATGATCAGCGTGTTGCCAAACATTTTCGGGAAATTCAAAATCGAAGTATCTGTAAATAATCTTGTATAGTTATCCAGTGTAAAGGACTGTGGGAAGAAGGTGGATACATAAGAACCTTTTTCCGCACGGAAGCTTGTGAGCACAACCCAGATGATCGGGAATATCCAAATTGCCGCAAGCACAGCCAGAACAATATGAACGATCGTATTGTTAATCATCCGTTTTCTTTTTGCTGAATGAAATTTCTTCTCGCCCATGCCTAGAATCCTCCTTCTTCTTTGTAAGATTTACTTCTTCTGTATGTAAACAGTGCACCAACTGCAAGAATGATAAAGGTCAGAATACCAATGACTGCACCAATGTTATAGTACTGTTTGTCAACCGTCAGCTTATACAGCCATGTAACAAGCAGGTCTGTACTTCCCGCCGTGGAAGACAGATCCGTGATCGGGTCTCCTCCGGACAACAGATAAATAATATTGAAGTTGTTCACATTTCCTGTAAATGCGCGATCAGATACGGTGTCGTCACATACAACATATAAGGCAGTGTGATCTTGAAGAAAATCTGAATGGAATTTGCCCCGTCTACCCTGGCTGCCTCATAAAGATCTGCCGGGATATTCTGAAGAACACCTGTCAGCTGAAGCAGTGTATACGGAACACCTACCAGATATTGACCACGATCACAGTCACTCTCGCCCAGGTCGGATCTGTGAAAAACGGGAGACTTGCATCCTGCGCGATCCACCTAAGTTTCTTAACAGTACATTGACCGCACCTTCCGGCTGCAGCATGGTACGCATGATCAAAAGAGATACAAACATCGGCACTGCACAGGAAAGTACAAAACAAAATCTCCAGAATCCCTTTGCCTTTGTATCTTTCCGGTTGATCATGATTGCAAGGATCATTCCGAAAATATAGTTTGTAAAGGTTGCAAAGAATGCCCATACCAGTGTCCATACGAGAACAGACCAGAATGTACTTCCAAGGATACTGCTGGAATCAAACAGTGCCTTGAAATTATCCAGTCCCACCCAGTCAAACAGCATCAGATGATTGTCGATCTTGCTGTAATTCGTAAATGCCATACAGATCATGAAGATCAGCGGCAGGATCGTAAAGCCGAAAATAAAAATCATCGGTGGTGTCATCAGAAGTCTGTGCAGATTTTCATGAAGCAGAGATTTTAAATCTTCCCCGAATGTATTGACATGTTTTCCTTCTTTTGCAAGACATTCTGCCTTATATGCACTCTGAAGCGCACCTCTCCAGCAAATACCATCAGCACGCTCACAAGGATGGTTGCCACTCCATATAACAGGATCAGGATCGACTGATCCCCTTTTGTGTACAGATAAACCTGACTCGCTTCGTCCCACACTTCTTTCTGCGGCACGCTTCCAAGGCTCCCAGCATACTTAAAAATGTAATTCCATTCACTGCCATAAATACGATATATGCTACTTCAACCGCCAGATATAACAGGCCTTTTATTTTCTGTCCGTGTACAAAGTTTCCAAGTCCCATTAAGATCATGGATAACTTTGTCTCCGGTCCGCCCTTTTGTATCGCATTCCTACATGTATACGGCGTTGGAAATTCATTGACTCGTTTTGTAACTATTCCCCTCTTCTTCACCCCTTCTAGATTCCATCACTGTTCATTGCCTCGTTCATCGATCCCGTCTGCTCTTTTGCATTCTCATGCGTGATATTTCCATTTCGGATTCCTTTTCCCATGTTTTCTACCGGTACCCAGCAGTTATTCATCTTTGATACAAACGGCTGCAGGATCGATGTCCGGTTAAAGGTGTCATTCTGTGCCATAATAAGCGGATCTGCCGCAATGTTCTCCTGTGCAAGCAATTCCGTATTACATGGGATCACATTTCTCATCTCATAGTGTGCTTCCTGTGCTTTGGCAGATCCAAGATATAGTGCAAGCTCTACGGCAGGAACCATGTTTTACTGTAAGGATTGACTCCAATCGCTTTTGATCCGGCATAGGACGTCATCTGTTTTTCTTCTCCGTTTAAGGTATATAGACTCTCGAATCTCTAGCCCTTTATTTATCTGGCTTCTGAGATTCCATTTTTTATTTTTCTCCACCTTTTTTCAAAAAGTACTTGACATTTGCCCCGAAAAATGCGGCGCTTCGCGCCCCTTAATTAATAAGGCATATTGTTCCGGCGCTGCCGGACAGACTTTTTGATTTGGAGGTGTGTTTCATTGAAACCTATTAACATCGGCGGTCATTCCGCCTATCAGGAACGTGTCCTGACTCAACTTCGTAAATATTATCCGAATGCTGCTTCTTCTTTGTCTTCTTCTACCTGGCAGATTCTCAATAAGTTTTGGAATCTTGATCTGTCAAAAATTGATGATCTTATGTATGATCGATATTCTGTCTTTGGTCCTGAGCCAAGACTTCCTTCCGACATGCTTCGCTCTATCCTTGTGTCTGTTGAATTTAAAATAACTTCTTACACAAGATTGGCTTCTGATCTGAAAGAGAATCATCTGCATGCCATTATTTCAGGCTTTTATGTTGGTAATACTCCCGGCGTTGGTACCTTTTATGACTTTCACAGGCGACTTTGGTTATCTTCTGACAAAAACCTGACCAATGCAGTTCATCCACCTAAAGTAAAACCTCAAAAGCCAAATGGCAAAGAAGAAAAGGCTTCTTCTGTTGAAAAACTTACCGTTGATGATCTCTTTCGGCAGTTTGAAGAAAATCCACCTGCTGATATGGCTCCCTGTGCGAAACTTTGGGAAATTTTTAATACTTTTTTCCTTCAAAATTCTGCCAGAATGAAACTTATCTCTTTAAAATCTCTTTCCTTAGCCGGTGACGGAACTCCTGTTTACACGTCTGCTCAGGAACGAAAAACAAGAACCTGTGACTGTCTGGAAAACGGCATCCGTGATTGCAAATGCAATCGTATCTATCATCAACCAGACTGTGATATCGGTTGGGATTCCCACCGCAATCGTTATTACTTTGGATACGACTTATACATGTTGACCGCTTCTGATTCTGAAAATGACCTGCCTGTATTTCCTTTCCTGAGTCCTGCTTCAAGGCATGACTCTCATGGTTTTTTATACAACTGGTTTCCATGAAAAAGATGCTTCCAGAAGTAACGGTTACTAAACTCCTTCTGGATTCTGCGCATGATGCGATGCCTTACTATGACTACTGTAAAGCAAACAATATCACACCCTTTATTGATCTGAACTGGAAATGTGGCAGACCTCCTGTTTATAAAGATGACATCTCCATAAACAGCGATGGAATTCCTTTATGTCCTAAGGGATTTCCTATGAAACAAGCTGCTGTCGAACCTAGAAAAGGACGTATCAAATATCGTTGTCCTAAGATCACAGCCAAGGGAGGTACAACTCATTGTACTTGCGATGAGCCTTGTTCTGATGCAAAGTATGGAAGAAATGTTCACCTTGTATTAAAAGATAACCCAAGACTCTTCAATAATCCGCCGCGTAACAGCAAGGCCTGGAAACTGGAATACAATGCAAGAACATCTGCTGAACGTTGTAACAAACGAGAAAAAATAGACTATAAATTAGAAGACGGCAGATACCGTTCATCTATGATGTGGTACTGCCGCCTGTTTGCCATCATGATGTGTCAACATCTCGATGCCTGGACTTTGCCAAAGACTTCCCGACTAAAAGATCTCTTTGAGCAAGTCGCTTAATTTCATAAGCAATACCATTATAAGCCATGTTTGACGCAAGGTCTATAAAAGTGCGCCAAATTTCATCATTTATTACTTTTCATGTCCGTTCTGGATAATATTTACTTTTCAAAGTTCATCCGACCGATGAATTTGGTCGGCAAGCTCACAATTCCGAGAGCCTATATGATAATTTACTTTCCTACTTTCTCAGCATCCATAATCCTATAATAGTCTTCCATATCCAAACTTAATTTCACATAAGTATCAGGTTTGGATTTTCGGTTGCTCTTCTGAAGTAACGCGATAGTCTCCACATGTGTTGTCACTAACATTGGAATACACATCCTTCACCTTGTCACTGACATCGGAACACATTTTTTTCGTTTTGTCTCCGACACCAGCGGATTTTCCAAACCGCTTCTTTGCATTTTCCAATTCCGTTTGTAAATCCTGTTTTTATATATGAAAGTGATTTTATAGGGATCTTTTTCTCCGTTTTCATCGTAACCGCCAACGATTACCTTTTCAATTATACTCTCAAAGATACCTCTGTCAAATTCCTCCATCACCTCATTTTGAGACAACGCTTTCTTAAAATCTGCAATCCTCCTTTGCAGTGAACTTCTTCATCCGCCTGCTGTAGGAAATACTCTAGTTTAGCTTTTGCATTGCTTAAATCGGTCTTAAGACTCACGTCTGTTTCTTCATAAATATCCTGTTCCACAATACCGCTCAAATAATTGTCCAACAGCTTCTTTCTCTTATATGAGAGATTATCAATCTTTTTTTTGAAGTTTGTTCAACTGATCTTTTGCGGAATTTTCCCCGAGAGCTTTTTCCGTGCGTTTCAGAAATTCTTCCAGGACATCTTTATTGTCTCTGCAGAGCATTCGATACGACTCCACGAAGGCTTCCTCTATTACCTGTTCCGGGATTCCTTTACTATCCGGACAGAAACGCTTACCTTCTTTCGTAGCCTTCACACATTGCCAGATAGTTTTCTTATACTTTGAATTGCTGTGCCAGCGTCTGCGTGAAAGATTACCACCACAGAATCCACATTCTAGCAAGCAGCTAAAAGCATACTGCTCGGTCTGAATTTCTCCCGTTTTCTCGGAGTAACACCATGCTTGCGATTCCCGTTTCGGCGGCTCCTGATTTCCTGCGCTCTGGCGAACATTTCTTCTGAAATAATCGGTTCATGGTGATCGTGTATGTAATACCGATCTTCCTCTCCTAAGTTCTCTAACCGTCTTTTTGAGATAGGATCGACTGTAAATGTTTTTCCTAGTAAAATGTCACCCTTGTATTTTTCATTATTTATAATTCCCATGACACTGGATGACACCCAGGGATTTCCTTTTATTGTCATTATTCCCTGTTCATTCAATTCTCTGGCAATCATTGTACTTCCGGCTCCCGCTACATACCGTTCAAATATATAGCGGACAACCTTTGCACCTTCTTCGTTAATGGAAATGGATTTTGTAGCCACATCATAATCATAGCCCATGCACCCCTGAAAGCCAACGAGTTCTCCCCGTTTCATTTTCATTTTCAGTCCCTTTTTCACATTGGCTGAGGTATTTTCAACCTCCTGCTGTGCAACAGAGCTTAAAATCGTGATAAGAAATTCTCCATCCTTTAACGTATTTATCTTTTCTACTTCAAAATAGACTGCGATATTCCTTTCTTTCAGCATGCGGACATATTTCAAAGTATCTAATGTATTTCTGGCAAAGCGGGGAATACTCTTAGCTATAATCATATCAATCTTGCCGTCCATGCAGTCCTGAATGATCCGCTGAAATTCATCCCGCTTGTCTATCTTTGTTCCCGTAATGGCTTTATCCGCATATACACCTACAAATATCCAGTCCTTATTATTCTGGATAAGGTCTGTATAATACCTCACCATAGAATTATAGCTTTTTATCTGATCTTCATCATCCGTACTCACACGGCAATAAGCGGCAACTCTTAATCGCTCGGCA